>Ga0123355_10016556_pt1 | contig 11625 bp, 8 predicted proteins | sample TergutEmb28metaG_3_FD_89872 | JGI IMG/M metagenome (GOLD analysis project Ga0123355, IMG submission 89872) | Embiratermes neotenicus P1 segment gut microbial communities from Petit-Saut dam, French Guiana - Emb289 P1 | ecosystem: Host-associated > Arthropoda: Insects > Digestive system > Gut ...
ACCACCCCCACCACCACCACCACCACCACCACCACCACCACCACCACCACCACCACCACCACCACCACCACCACCACCATCACCACCACCACCACCACCACCACCCACTTAGGTACAACTTGTTCTGGGGTTTCAAGGCCCAAGAATAACTACAGGAGGTAAAGAACTTAAAGTACATGCCCAGTTTTTATTTATGATCAGTGACCACCGATTGTTAATACAGCTAGCCCAGTAGTGTATGTGTTATGGTTGCTGTATACCCGATACATGAAAAGAGAACATTTTCCATTTACCGACCATAAAACTTAGGACATCAACGAAAAAGGAGGTTAGGAAGAGGACATTTCTGTTAAATAAAAGTCCATCTCAGTGTTTCGTGATTAAATTTCAATTTAAATTTAAATTTTATGCGTATGAAATTCAGAGGGAGGTGTTCTTTAAGCATTTTTCTCACTGAGTTCAAGTTATTCAGAATTTCCACGCCGACGTTTTCCGAGACATTCCGAAGATCATGTGCTGAACTCCTATGTTTCTTGACTCGGACAGCGCTAATACACTATAATAATTATGTACTTCTTAAAAGGGCTGTAGTAATAGTTCCTCTTTGAATTTTAAAACCATTAAAATATAAAAAAAACCTTTCAGAAATAACAAATAGTAAAGAAATCTGGATATCTCTGAAAATCTAAGGAACCCGCGCGGACGGAAATTATTGTGTCGAAAAAGAGCACATAAGCCGTTTAATATTCCTAGTCTTTATGATTCTTGTTAACGTGCAGATTGACAATGATAAAAGTACAGGATTGTACAAAATTAGCACATTAGTCTTTATAATGCAGAAGACTGTGTGTGGTTACTGTGACATAGGAATTGTAATATAATGTTTTCAGGTGTTAGTTGCTTGACACCCGCGTTTCAAAGGTTGGAGTTTAAGATCTAGAATGGGAACATGATTACTTTTATTAAGAGTTCGCAATATGGCAGATGCTGGAGATAATTACATGGTAAGGAGCTTCATAATAAGTGCTACTTGCTGTATTAAGGTCATCAGTTCAAGGAAGATGAGCGAGGCATGTGGCAGGCGAGATAGAAATACAAAAGAGAAGTGCCCACAGGGTTCTGGCTGCAACACTTGAAGGCAAGAGACCACTTGACAGACGTAGGCTTAAGTGATAAGATATGATGACAATGCGTCTTAAAGGAATAGTGTGGGAAGGCATGGACGAGGTTGGTCTGGCTCAGGATAGGGGTAAAGTGGCGCACTGTTGTGAACACGGTAAGGTACCTTCGGGTTACATAAAGTACGCGAAATTTCTTGCCTGACTGTGTACTCACTTGCGTCTCAAGAAAGACTTTGTTCGATGGGTTTATTATCTCAGCATTAAAAGTAGATTTTACTGAGGACACAAAGACACGACATGAATTTTCATGTCTGCAGAACGGCCTTTTTTTTTAAGGTTTTATTGCGCCTTCTGTGTATACAAGATGTACCAAGATAAATTACAAAATTGTTCCTGAAACCAATTTCAATAAATATTTACACTATGGTACAAGTGGAAATGAGTAATATGTATATTGATATGGGTATAAATAACGGCAGTGAAAAATGAACAGGAAAAAAAAATTGCGGCTTCTGATATGCTAATTAAAGCGGTGTATGTTTCGTATGTTTATGTTTATATGTTATGTACAGAGTAGTCAGGTCAGTTACAGTGTAATTCCGTATTTAGTGGGCTAGGGAGTGACTTGTCAGTTGGGAGAATGGTTAGAGGAGAAGGTGCTTGGGTCGTTTGTGTATGTATTTCTTATACTGGCTTTGAAGGTCAGCTAGGGTGTAATTTCCTATGGAGCGGTCGAGGGGATTGGGGTGCAGAACGGCCCTGCTTGTTGTAAGAGCAACACACTTTCGGATTATCCATGCACGATCGTGAGTTGCTAGTGACCGATGGCAAAGGTGGGAAATAATGTGATTTATTGCTTAGCGCTCGAACGGAATCCTCAGCGCAGCAGTCTAGATCTTTTGTGCGTAAGTTATGTATGTATTGTGAGCATAAGAAACAAATTACAGTTTTTGTTATTGTTGTTAGGGAATCCCGAAAGCGAACAAAAAGTGCCAATTATTTACGTAAACAATAATTTTAAGCTATGCATGTATTATGTATGTACTAAATAAATTACAGTTTTATTGTTTGTTCGTAGCTCAGTGAAGTATATGTTTGGATTATCCGTGCACCCCTCCCAATCACTACCCTGGATAATCGAGAAAACACCGTAATGTGCTGAGTGTGAGAGAGGAGGAATAATGGGATATTGCTGATGACTGTAAAATTAGTTTGGTGGGAAGCCTGTTCGTGTTTGGCTTGAGGCAAACGAGCTTGCAGTATTTACATATTACAGTCGGAGTTGAAAGTAACTGTAGAGTCACTGGTACCTGAGAAGCTATGTTTTTATGGCTTACATATAAAAATTGGAATTTGTCACCCGAATGTCGCCAGAAGCAGTATCGTGCTGTCAAAATGTTAACTTCCTACTTGCATGTACAGTTGTCAGCTAGCAGTTTTTTTGAGTAGCTGAATTGTCTGATTGGAAGTGGGTTGATTATTTCGTTGTTTGTGTCTGGATGTGTGTCTGTGCTTGGCACTGTTTGGTGGGAACAGGAGAAGGGCGTGAAAAAGGAAGGTTAAACATTTCTAAACGTAGACAAAAACTTCTTTATGTCGTACGTAGCGTGCATCACGTTTGTATCACTATTAATTAACCAAAACTTGTGAATTATATTGTGCGTATGAAATCACATATTAGTTACCTCACCGACTCGTTTCGATGTCTACTGACACCATCTTCAAGCAGCCCATTGTTCCTGTAAATTCTTCGCAACACATCAAATGATTATAACTGCTTACTGACTGTTTATTATAAGTTCGTAGTTTTTAAATCACAAGTGCACAGGCGTGAATGTCACGAAAGTTACTTCCGTGATGTGTATGTCTAGTGAAACATCAGTGTTTTTAAATATTTTGTTTTAACTTAACCATTTTACTACACATTTATACAACATAAGAACTTCAACGGTGTTTCAAAAGTTGTGCACCTGTGGTTTTGAATTATAAGTTTCACTAGACATGCACATCACTGAAGGAACTTTAGTGACATTCATAGCTGTGCATCTGTGATTTAAGATCTACGATCTTGTAACGAAAGGCCAGTAGGCATTTTAGAAACCTGATCTGTGACGTTTAGGAAACATGACCTAACGGTATTGAGAAGTCCGGTCGTACCGTAGCTCAGATGGTTTGTCGCTGGACTTTGCGAGACGCGGTGCTCTATCCCAGGCTAGCCGATGTAGTGTTCTTGGTGGAAAAAAAAAATTGCGCTGAGTTAGCTTTCTCTCCGAGAGCTTCGGTTTACCCCTGTCAGTATCATTCTACCAATACTCCATACCTATATTTCATTAATCTATTATCTTAGAAATTGACTAACTCCAAGGACCAGAGTCATTCCTGAGAAACGAACAGGTCCTTCAGCTAGTCAAGAAATTCCTCGCAGTTTATAGAACCCGAAGGCTCATTGCCACATTTACCAGCTCCCCCTCCTATCCTTATCCTGAGCCAGACCATTCTAGTCCATGCCCTCACCCTACTTCTTGAAGATCCATTATATTTTTTATGTTCGTGTGACCGTGCGTCCTTAATAAGAAGTGATTTGTTAGACCAACTTGATGCAACAAGTATGATTTATTGATAAACCAATGACTCAACATGTTTTGGTCACCATTGTGCCCATCTTCAGGCGTGAAAGGCTGTAAACTACTGCATATGATTTTCAGCACTTAAAGTGTTGGCAGGAGTCTTGGGACGCCGGGAGGCAAGTCGTGTGCACTGTGTAGAGGCTGTTTTTCGACAGTCGAAAAACAGCCTCTACACAGTGCACACGACTTGCCTCCCGGCGTCCCAAGACTCCTGCCAACACTTTAAGTGCTGAAAATCATATACAGTAGTTTACAGCCTTTCACGCCTGAAGATGGGCACAATGGTGCCCGAAACATGTTGAGTCACTGGTTTATCAATAAATCATAGTTGTTGTATTAAGTTGGTCTAACAAGTTATTTCGTTTCATCCAGTCTGTTGTTTTCCTCCCATCTAAGCCTGGAACTTCCAAGTGGTGTCCTTCTCTCAGATCTCCTCACCAAAACCCTGTATACACCTCTGCTGTCCCATATACCTGTCACATGCCCCGCCCATCTGATTCTTCATTATTTGTTCACCCGAATGTTATTTGGTTAGGATCACAGAGCTTAAAGCTCCTCGTTGTATAGTCTTCTCCAATCCCTCTCACCTCGTCCCTCGTATGTCGAAATGTCTTGCTCATCACCCTATGCTCGAAAACCCTTGGCCTGTATGTTCTTCCCTGGATGTGAGAGACTAAGTGTCACACCCATACAAAACAATAGGCAAACTTAATAATTGACAGGGTAATTAAATAACGCACTTATTAATCACAAAGGGGGCCTTCGCTCAGCTGTGTGGTATGATGCTTTTATAACAAACAAGAATTATGGACGGACGATGTCATAGTGTAATAATGGACCCTATGTATGAGTGTTGTTATCAGTTTTAAGTTGAGAGAATGTTTGGTGTTATGGTCGTGAAGTAAAATATTCTTAAGTAATATCCGCTTATATGTTTTGTAATTTAGACCATACTATTTTACACTCACCAGCTGTAGACTGAAAGAAGTTGGGTATCTCTGTTGTGTGTGCACGGAATAAGTACCGCAGTTTTTGCCGTCATTTTTCACTTGTTAGACAAAAACAACAATTGGAAAATGTATACAATGAATTCGACAGTATTTATTTATCCTTTCAAGAGAGCGGGTTCGTAACGTGCTCTGTTTCTGCCAACGCGCAAATGAATATCTCCTTGCTACTTTCGGAACGCGTAGACCCACCAGCTTATACACGTCATTATTTCTTGCCTTTCATCTTAATATGTTTGTTTCTAGAAGTCGGTAATTTTAGCGAAATCGTTGAGTAGACAGTAATCGCTCAGCTGTTCAGAAAATGGAACCCGAAGTTTCTACTTCTGTTTATTACAGCCCATTCTGACATGAACACATTAGATGACAACAATACACAAGACAACTACAACAATACACAAAAACAGCTACAACAATACACACAAGACAACTACAACAATACACAAAGACAACTACAACAATACACACAAGACAACTACAACAATAGACACAAGACAACTACAACAATACACAAAGACAACTACAACAATACATACAAGACAACTACAACAATACACACAAGACAACTAAACAATAAGTAAGAATATGATTTATAAAATTCTTCATAATACAGATTTTACTTTTTTCGCACCCATCCAGAACGGCCCTGGGGCCCACACAGCCTCCTACACATTGGGTTCTGGGTCTGTTTCCTGGGAGTAAAGCGCTGCGTTGACCACCCACTCCCATCCAGCGCCGAGGTTAAATAAAGAGTAAAGCTATACCTCTATTCCCCCTCTGGGCCTTCATGGCCGGTTCTAGCGTGAACTTTAGCTTCACCTTACATAGGCGTAGCCCTGAACCGAAAATGCAATTGGGACATGAGAGGTCTGAGGTGTTTGCAGCGGCGTTGCTGAAGATTCAACTCTTCTGGTCTGTTACACCGTGCCGATTGATCTACTATTTACCAATCGACATGTAACATCCCAGAAGACATGTGTCTGTAGGTATACCATAAACACAGAATACATTTGACACGAAATTTTAATTGCATTTTCGGGTCCCCCGTCCAGTGTGGCTCAGTTCAGCTGGACATTCTGGATTTCGCTAATCTTAAAGTGGTCACGGTATGCGCTGACGTATTGAATGTCAAGAGAGGCCTAAATTGTTGTTCATTGGTCTCTTACAGGAAATGGTAGCCGGTTATTACGAGCTGCAGTAATACCCTAATATCCAGGGCGATGTCATAACACGTAACAAGACCAATGTGTCTTTCAATTTTAAGTGTAAATTATTCGTCCTTCCCGAAGGTAGAGAATGGAATTTCCAATCTGCTGAAATGTCGTAGTCTCGATGAGGCTTTCAGGGGATATTCACACTTCATCTGTGAGAGCACTATGGTACCATCCGCTTCCATCTGCCGTGCGCCTGGACAGCGTGTACTGGGTAGACATTCCCGATCAGATATGTGAGCATTACGACCACTAATATTTCGGACTTCAGCCATGGTCTAGTGGTAGTTCCAATTAATTGACATGATAGACGACAGGCAAAGTGAATAACCAAATAATGCTAAGTGTAATAGCAGTAATTAAAAATATGTGATGTGTTTAGAAACCCTGTTATTACCATCAAAATGTTCTTAGGCATGACTACCCTTATTCTGAATTTCTGTTCTGTTCATCTGAATGACCTCGTTGCTTACTCCTAGTGTTGTACCTGGGTATCATCATATTTCAGAGCTGTTCAAATTAATGCTACCTACGCTTTCCTCGCGGTTTGTGCTGTACCTGAGTATCATGTTTCAGTTTTGTTTAAATTAATGATAGCTACGCTTTCCTTACAGTTGGTGTCGTGCCTGGGTTTCGTCATATTTGACGCTTTGGACTTCGGATTGAGCGATGAGGAGGAGAGACATCTCAGCCCGGACTTGGAGAGGCTAATAGACATGATGACAGATGCCGGTAAGTTGCTTCTGCCTTTCTTTCTTTGGTCAGATTGCACTGAAGTGTTTTGGTACGAATCTTTTTGTCTTCCCCATTTTCTTCTTAGCAGCATTCATTGTTTCCTCAGAATTTTGCACTGTGAGGTTAGGTTGTATTCAGTAAGAGAACTAAATTAGGATTTTGACTCATAGCAGGTAATGGGGGTCGCAGATTAATTTTCGTATTAGATATTGGTACACAAATCTGTGCTCATTACACCCGCTGAATCAATGCTAGAATTTCAAAGAACTATACATCAGGTAATGTATGCGTTTCTGTACATGTTTGTTTTAAAATCTGCAAACTAATTTCATTTTCTCCTATCTTGCTCATCGGGCTTTGTTGAAATTCTGTGTATAATCCAACATAAGAGGAACAAGTTGTCCTTTTACATGCCATGAAGGCACATGAGTGTGTCGATGTGTGGCATCACCTCGCCACTAGATGGACTATATTGCGGTGTAATTTAAGTTTATTGCTTTAAATGAAAAATAAAATTCAATGTAGCTGGTGCATTCGCATACTGAGCTCATGTGTGTAAATCTTCATTAGTTCTCGGCTAGTGAGGTAACTAGTGGGTCTGTTGGACGGGCCTAATCTATGTACGTGAGGTCGCAAGGGCAGCGTATTTGTTGTATTCGACCGTCAGCCCGCTGCCGCTCTCTTTGTGCACGTGACGAGCCTTCCACGTGAAAATTTCACCGGTCCAGGACTAACAAATGACCTGTAGGTTGTCTTAGAATCGTTTGTTGCTCGGGTGTGACATTTACTGAGGGAGAGAAGGGAGAAGGACCGAAATGTTATAAATAAAGGTCGGCGTCGTCGTCGATCTTTCAGAGACATGCCATAAGTTCACAAGGTGGTCATGGATATAACTTCTTACATACATACGCTATAGCTCGCTAACAGTCTTACGACAGTAAGAAAAACTATGATTTCAGTCACAGTGCTTGGACCCATCCGCAGGAGGTATTGAAGCGATGTCGGATTAGATAGTTACCGGCAGTTATAGAGCGTAGTTTATTATGTTTCGCCTACTATTAATCGACCAAAAACAATGTTTTTCTCTGAGCCCTAATATTGTAATATGACACTGCCTAAAGTAGGAAACATAGACTTACCGTCTTCACGGACGTGAAATAGCGTACAGTGTATGGAGGTTCACGTCAGAAGAGGCATAAAAGTGATGGAATGAGGTAAGTACACAAACTTAAGTTCTTAGAAAGGGAGATCTTCGCTCCCTTCTTCCGCCAGTGTTATGACAGCCATTAATATCGTACCTCAGACCGTAAGCAAGTTGCCGGCGCTCACAGGTGCCGATAGATTGCCATTCTACTTTACGTGGCATCAGAATTATTCAGCATCGCTTTCCTAGCTGTTCAAGTCTACTCACGTTGGCTAAAAAATGTTTTAAACACATTAGTATCAAGCATTTCTGTTATGGCAGTATGTTCTACATTAAAACGCGCACTAGTGTAAGCGACCTGGTATTGTATCATGCGTACACGCATCGCCGCTCATGCGAAGACGTCGAGGCGACAGGTCTCTCATGGCGGAAGTCGTTCAAGCGGTATTTCCGTTCGGGAGACTGGGACTGCAGTGGCGGTCCCTCATGTCACAAATATTTGATCCTTACTTCAACCCCTTTGTTGAATGTAAATAATGAGTGCTCCGTATTCGTATTAATTCATCTACCATCGGCTTCGTATATTCTATGTACTGACGGCGTCGCTGAATATTGCACATAACAGTGCGATAATGAATGTAGCTGTACTTATTGTGGGTAGTCGACCAGTAGGGAAGCCAAAGAAAAAGGTGACCAAGTATGCCAGAAAACTGCTGGGAAACGTAGAATGGAAAAGATTGCAATTAGACAGGGCAAAATAGAGAAGAAGAAATGAGGATGCTAGGGCCCGAAATTGCGCTGTCATGCTTAGTAGTAGTAGTAGTAGTTGTTGTTGTTGTTGTTGTTATTGTTGTTGTTGTTGTAATAGTAGTAATAGTGGTGGGTGGTAGTAGTAATAGTGGTAGTAGTAGTAGTATTAGTTGTTATTGTTGTAATAGTAGTAATAGTGATGGTGGTAGTAGTAGTAGTTGTAATATAGTAGTAGTAGTAGTGGTAGTAGTAGTAGTAATAGTAGTAGTAGTAGTAGTAGTAGTAGTTATAGTAGTAGTAGTGAAAGTGGTGGTGGTGGTAGTAGTAGTAGTAGTAGTAGTAATTATGTATTCCGAATTAACGCTACTGTTTGATTCTGTTATATGGTAGGGTCTGTTGTGACTGATACCTGTCGCGCACCGAGAAGAATTCTTGTCTATTTCTACTTGGCAAACTGCAAGTGACATGGCTACTTGCATACACGTCTAGCAAAGCACTAGTTATGCACTCATAAATGAGGATTAAACTTGAAATTATAGGTAACAATAATTACAACATTAACAACAACACAGGCAGTGATAAAGTAAGGTGGGACGGAAATTGAGTGGAAGCCATCTGTGCTGACGACGTGAATGTATTGGACGAATAAGTAAATGCAGTGTAGAATAACGCAGCCACTTCATTTCGCTCTGCTAAGGAGGCCTAGCCAACCCCGAGAAAATGTAAGAGGACCTGTGTTTCCATTCTTCACTAGAATGCAAAAAAGTCATAATCTTAAGAGCAGCGCAATTCGAAAACTTGGCAGAGTTTAAAAGTTATGAAAGAGGATTAACAAACCACAGCTGTATTCGTGAAGAAACAGCCTAGTTTTGGGTTTTCATCGCTTGCTGCCATGAATTTCAGATCATTTATCCTTCCGCCTCCTGTTCAAGAACTAAACGATTGTAATATTCAAAACTTCGACAACTGCACTGTTATTTGGCGTGGGTTCGAAACGCTGTCTGTCACTATAAGGGAATGACACGTATTGAGGGTTTTTGAAATTATATCGCAATATTTGGTTCATGAGTTGATGGTGAATTAGTTGGGCAGTTCGTATAGAGCGTGCCTTGGAAATTGGAAATGGTTACGAAGTTTTAATGAGAACTTGAGAACAATGGACCACTTTGCAAGTATAGATGTAGGGGGATGGTAAATAGCCACATGAATTTTAAAGAAGTAGGAAATGGAAAAGGAATATTCTGGCTGCATGTGGAGACCGGATGCTTGCTGTTTTGTATGGGGCATTAAAGTTCTCGGCTCAACTAATGGTGGGCCTCACCTGTTTAATAAGATTTGTTTTCACTCGGTTAATTTTGTTGTTGTTGTTGTTGTTGTTGTTGCTGTACAAGAAGAACAAACAAAAGAAGGTAATAAGCCCCTTCATGGCTTTTGGAATTGATAGTGGGAAATTACGAAGATGCGTTGTGAGGTGTCAGTCAGTACGCCACTGGGTAAAAAATTGACATGCGAGCGTGTAGGTTGTCATGGTAAAACGCGCCGTACTGAAGGGTACATGCTACTGTTTAGGTTGATGGTTACGTAGCATTGGCCAGTTAATGTGCAACCAAAATAGACCATGAATTAATTACGTGAACTGATAACATCTGAAGCAGAAGACAGTTTTCCCTTCCCATACCGAAACCAGTGAAACAATGAACAATACATCAACTGAATTTCCCGTTCTTTGACTTCAAAACAAACATTCAGACCACTGTAATCTTATATGCTCTGTGGACATAACTGCATATTTTGTATTTATTTTACGAGTGTGCTGTGTTTGTTCCATGTAACTGGACAGTAACTCCATGGAACTCCGTTCTTCAGAATATGAGTCGCTCAGCTACAAACTGTCCGTCCCTACGAATCACAAAGATTCATCACCTCATTCTATTCCGAAGAATGCGCCATCTCAGGCTCTAGCCAGAGTGTGAGCTGTTCTGGGCCTCATACGGGTATTTTAAACCAGCGTGTAGTCTCCTGTTCACTGGGTACCCGGTGGTAGAGTGACCGGGGCTTAAAGTTTATTTTTAACTTCCCCACTAGATGGAATAAGTGGAGATATGCGACCATTCCTTCATGTGCCGTAATGGCCTTAAATTTACTCTTACTTTACAGTCTCTGTTGTCACGTGTTTCCGCATTTTGCATGTACAAACATGCTGCATTCTTCTTGAGTGGGGGCGGGTGATTGAGCGAAAACGGATCGGTTGTGAAGTACCTACCAAATACAGTTTTGGCCCTCATATTCTAAACCACCTTCAGGACGCACTGATAAATATACGCAGCGTCATCCTGATGGGTTTATGTGTGCGATGTTTTTTAGTACCTACATTTTTACGCAATACTGTTGCTTTTCTGTTTTGTTATATAAATTGAAGACATTCAGTTGCAGGTTCTTGGATATCGGCGAGACTTCACTGATTGTATCTTTTAGTTGCAGGGTTGTTTGAAATCCGAAATTGCTAAAGTGTTTAAGACGTTTTTAGGAACGTTTGCAAATTGCAAAAAGCGTCCCTTAGCCTCGTTATGTCTGTAAGTTTCTCCGTCCGCCCGAGTGGAACAACTCGGCTTCCACTGGACGGATTTTTATTAAATTTCATGTTCGAGGATTTTTCGAACATCTGTCTACCAAATTCGCATTTGATTACAGTCTGACACGAATAACGGGTACTTTACATTAAGGCTTATATACATCAATGATAACTTCTTCTTCGTCGTCTTCTTCCATTGGCACTACAGCCCACTGTGGGCTTTGGCCTGTCGAACAATGTCCTTCCATTTTTTTCCTATCTGCCACCAGCTCTCTCCATCTTCTCACTCCCAGCACTGGCAGATCTCTTTCTACTTCCTCTTTCCATCTTTTCCGGGGTCTTCCCCTTCTTCTCGTCCCTTTCAGTTCTTGAGTGAAGATCTTTTTGGGCATCCTATCCTCCTCCATTCTCTCTAGGTGACCTAACCAGCTTATCCTTTGCCCTTTTATCCATTTTAC
>Ga0123355_10016557_pt1 | contig 11624 bp, 13 predicted proteins | sample TergutEmb28metaG_3_FD_89872 | JGI IMG/M metagenome (GOLD analysis project Ga0123355, IMG submission 89872) | Embiratermes neotenicus P1 segment gut microbial communities from Petit-Saut dam, French Guiana - Emb289 P1 | ecosystem: Host-associated > Arthropoda: Insects > Digestive system > Gut ...
AACCAGTTGTAAAAGTACAACTGATATTCAATTGTTGTGTATAGACGGTACTTTGCAATAAAATTTAAAATTGATTAAACATTTCCTTGTGCTAAAATTGCAGACAAATATCTGTGTAAAAACTGACATCTTCATTCAAAAGAAGTTATATCCTGAAAAAAAAATTAAGAATTAAAAATCGGAATTTTATGTTTTGTTGACCGTGCATCCTGCTATGATCCTTGTAAATAACCAACCTGACACGCAATTTTTCATGTATGTTTATTTCTATTTTTTACATGTTTCGGGCAGCCATGTGTCCATCATCAGGAGAATTATTATATCAATGCGACACCTGCTTTTTGTCATGTACACAGAGTGACAAAAACCAGGTATCGCATTGATACAATGATTTCTCCTGATGATGGACACATGGCTGCCCGAAACATGTAGAGAATAGAAATAAACATGCATGAAAAAACTGTGCGTCAATTTGGTTATTTACAAAGAAAGAATTAAAAATCAATATGTTAGAGGCGGTGGTTAATTTTCAATAGTCTAGCTGTGTAAACTGCACCTACATACCGCGTGTCACTTACTCAGAGCCCCTTGCTGTGTAAACGTCACGTATCACGCGGTCTTTACACTCCGCTTCCTTTCTTAGGAAGTAAAGGAGTCTAAATGTGTTTGAAGTACCTACAGCGTACTTTACAGCCCACAAGGTATATCGTAAACACATTTCCCTAAGATGATACAATCATTAATTTCAGTTTGCGTTTCGTGTGACGTATGTCTTTTATTGGGCAAACCCTGGAAAGAATAACACTGGCCTCGTAATTTCAGTATAGACTTTAAAAAACAAATTTAGTTCAAATCCATTCAGTAATTCTACAGATAGGCTAATATTTCTAACGTTCTAACAAACGTCATATCTTCATTATGCGATAGATTCATGCATTTACTCCAACTGTACTTAACATCCTGTCTAAAATTTCAACATCGCTGGCACGTCAGTCTTTAAAACATTTTGTGTGCTGCTCTTAACACATGATACATGTTATTCTACTTTTACATTCTTGGATTATGATAACACGCTGAGAGAAGCACATTTAGTTCAGTGTACGTATACGTTTAATGCAGCATAATGGCCCTAACAAACTTCCCTGAGGCAAACAGTAATTAGTGGAAACAAGAATTAAATCCGGAGGTACTTTATTCCTTTGCAAATTACTGTCTGCTGCACACTGTTAACTAAATACCGTACCTCAGTTGACAGATAAAATATGTGTAGGTAAGGAAATTGACAGTTCTCAAAATTGTAGTGAGAGTTATAAACTGTAGATGGTCGGAACAGAATCTTTACGAAGCGAAGAGAAATAAGAGCAAAATACGTAAGTTCAAGAAGCAAGTATGCGTCTGAAGACCGGGTGATGTCTGGGAAGACACTCCCCGACTTATGCACTTTTAAGTTAAGCAATTTCAGACTTATGCGATTTAAAAAAGTTAAACAAATTAAAAATATATTTTTTAAAGACATGCCGAGTTTCTCGGTGCGGAAATGAAAGTGCAATGGAAAGAAGATGGCGGAAGAATACTGCTGGGCGATAACACGGGCGGCGGGGCGGTCGTGTTGCGACCGATCACGTTCCTGGATGTTGGATTTTGGATTTCAACCTGACTGCCTCGTATACACATATATAGCTGACTCTATGTATAGACAATTCCGACTTGCGCAAAATGCAACTTGCGACGGACCATCTGGCGGGTAACTACTGCGTAAGTCGGAGAGTGTCTGTAAGTGTAGATATGGAATCTATCAATTTTCACACTCCTTTGTTGATTGACGAGTGTTAGGAATAAACCGTCCCTCGCCGTCTGGCTAACCTCAATTTAGTGTAATTAACACACAAATGTGTGCCTGGAGAACTAATCGTGCCGTAACAGCCATTCTACGTATTCTCGTATTTATTGCGGAATAAACATTATTTCTCAATTCCATAAGACCCAGCCTTGTCACGAAGAGATTACATCCTGTGTGGAGCAACTGTCAGTAGGGCATCACAGGACAGTGAGTCCTAAACCTACAGCCGTGACGTCAGTAAAGGAACTAATACTTTGGGTTAATTTTCAATGTGAGTTATTTAGCGTTTGGAGGGGTGCAGTCGGGTCAAAGTGAGTCAACAGAATCAAACGAATTGCATTAACAGTTATCAGCAGCCGAAACATGAAACACTGCAGCTTGCATCTTGTCAAATCTTCCTCGCCTCTTTCTCACAAAATAGTGTGTTCCCCATGTCAGTTCCGACTGACTCATTTATGAAGGCCGCCACATGAAAGACTCGTTCCATTTTTTCTCAGCAAAACATACTTTGTTTTCAAACAATGCCGAAGGACCTGCAATTTCCACTCCATTGGTACATTCCCAGATCGGTAACCACAAGCAAGTCTGGCGCCCAACCACCCCAAAACTTTTAGATTGGTTCAAGAGTTTCTTGTGCTTCCTTCTTCTATCTTCTTAAGACACGTTGGACAATGCTAGGAAGAACTGGAGGTGGGGTGCCGGCGGTGAAGGCTTTTTGTAATCCAAGGGAGCGTAAGAGTTGGGAGATTGTAAATAAGGCCGCGAGTAGGGAGGGGGTTTGGAACGTTAAACTGCTGACGTTGGAGCGTATCTGTTTAAAAGATCGATGGATACGCTGGAAACGATGATTGAATAAGCGAAGCGATTTCATTGGAGACTTGTAACAAGGTTAGTCAAGAAGATGTCTTGGGGAAGGAAGTGAAGCGCTGTAGCAAAGTGGCCCAGATACAACAATACGAAGTTAAGCGGCTTCCCAGTATTGCGGCGAGAGCATTAAGGTTTACTGTAGAGTCCAGTGCGTACAGTTCAGTTCTTGGATAATATGATCCTTCGGCAGTGTGCGTGCTCATTTTTGACACGAACTGGACGGCACACACACACACACACATACAAACACACACACACACACATACACACACATAAACAAATGCACACATAAACACAAATATATACATAGACACATATACACACAAATACATATACACACACATACACATACACAAACAAGCACATACACAAATATATATACACAAATGTACACACACACATACACACGTACACACACATACATAAACAAACACATACACACAAATACATATATATATATATATACACAAATTTACACAAATACATACACACATGCACACGCACACACATACACACAAATATACACAAACACATATACACACACATACACACATATAAACACACACATACACACATAAACAAATGCACACATACACACAAACATATACACACACATACACAAACACATACACACAAATATATATATATATATACATATAAACACACACATACACACAAATATACACACACATACACACACAAATATACACACACATATACACACACATATAAACACACATATATACACACATATAAACACACACATACACACACATATACACAAATACACACACACATACAAAAACACACATACACACATATACACACATAGACACATATAAGCATATACATACACACACATACACACATAAACACACACACATATACACACATATACACACATATTAGCACACAATACACATATATACACACATATACACACATATACACACATATAAACACACACATACACACATATATACACACATATAAACACACATACACACACATGTATACACACATACAAACATATAAACACGCATACACACATATATACACACATACAGACATATATACACACACATACACATACATATATACACACACATACACACACATATATACACACATACACACACATATACACACATACACATATATATGCACATACATACACACATATATATATATACATACACATACATACATACACACGTATATACACATATATACACACATACACACATATATACACACATACATATATAAACACACAATACACACACATAGGGGTATATATACAGACACACATACACACATGCACAATTCACTTATTTTCTTCTTGAATTTTTGACACAAACCACATAGAAAAATTGTTAAGTGTGGTCAATATACAGTATGACTTGCATCCATTATATTTACAGGATCTACGATTGTCAGAGAAAGTATGTAGTATACAGAATATTGTATATACGTCCGCACCAAAAATTATGTGAATTGTGACGTAACAGACAGCCATACCAACTAAATTTAAATTCACCCGACAAGTTTAGTGCCAGTAATTTCTATAACCTTAAGAGTGATCCGGTTTATCAGCACAGTGTGAAGAGATTTTCGACACTTAAATATTTGATGTAATTACGGGAATTGGCGGTTTAAACCTTAAGTGTGGAGCAATTGTAATTACATTACGAAACTTAGCTTATGTTTAGTAACTTCTCGTTCGATTTTAACCCTTCATATATGAAAATTAATACGAATTACATTTCAAGACCCACGAGTAAAATGCAAATGATCGTTCTTTGTTCTCAGATCAATACAAAATACATAAATACTCTCTTTTATGTTACACTGTGCAAGTTCTCATAACCGGCAAATTTCTCAACAAATGCACATTCTAATACAATACACTTAACATGTAGCAGTTTTCGTGCGTGTTAAGCATGTTGTATTACGAAGTGGATTTGTTGCAAAATACGTTGACAAACCAAAACAGTTCGGGCAGAACGAATAATTCCTTAATATTAACCCAGATGTCACATAAAGTAAAGAATACGTGTTAAAGGTCTAAACTGGGACTTCAGTTTTCCATATTTCGTCAGTTTAATATAGGCTACCGTTCATTTGAATTAATCTCCAATGCGTCAGTCAGTACAAAGCAGCTGAAAAAAACACAACGGCCTTCAGCATAGCACATTTGGCACGCTCAGCTTGTCCTTCCGTTTAGGTTGTCAGTTCGTGAAATCCATATAACGATTATTTGAAACAAAACTCTGATAATTACCAATATCTTTACAACGTCTTGCACTTTTGATCTTTAACGTACACTAAAACATTTCCCCGTATTTTATCAAAAGATTTACAAACAATAACTATCGCCCTTGTGGGCCGGCGTAGCTCAGTCGGTATAGCGACTCGCCACGAACTGGGTGGTCCGGGCATCGAATCCCGGTGGGGTCAAAATTTTCTGCACCTCTCCAGACCGGCCCTGAGGCCCACCCTGCCTCTTATACAATGGGTACTATGTCTTTTCCGGGAATAAAGCGGCCGGAGCGTGAGGTTGACCACCCATCCCATCTAGCGCCGAGGTTAAAGAAAAAGTAGAGCTATACCTCTACTCCCCCTCTGGGCTTTCGTGGCCTGTTCTAGGGAGAACTTTACCATTATCTATTGACTATCGGCCTTATTTCTGCGAGAACTGATATTCTCAGAACGTCGTTGCTGGAAAGGCAAGTCTTCGATTTTGACGTTTTTGCTGTAGCAAGAACAAAGTCACAGTGTGTGTGAATCACTGTGAAACCTAACCGGTAATTTGCAGTTTAACTGCGAGGAATGTTACAAAAATAAAACAAATCTTCCATGGCAGTCTAGAAGCCATGAGGATTCTTTTGTAGCGTGGAGTGATGGACATGCCTGTGTACAATGGAGATGCGCGCGCAGGAGTCCATACAGTTCTGCTTGTAATGTATATGACGTGTGCCCGATTTAATTCGAAACTCAAACGGCTCGACACATTCCTGTAAATTTCCGATATCAGATTTCATGAAGATTCTTTCCAGCCGTTCTCGAACTCTTTTGTGCCATGGGTAGTCACAGTGAGGCTCGCGCCATATTCATTTCGCCTATATACATAAAAGGCTGGACACGAAAGGCATTTTAAAAGACTTTCTAATGAAAAGAGACTCTAACTGAAAATAACCTTTCTTACTTACTCCATGGTGCAGAATCCTTCTTGAGAAGCTAACCGGTTCTCAGCTAAGCAAGAAATTCCCCACATTTTCCGAAACCCGAAGGTTCATTACCGCATTCGTAAGTGTCCGCCACCTGTCCCTATCCTGAGCCACATCGTTCCAATCTATGCCCCCACATACCATATCCTGAAGATTTATCTTAATATTCCCCATCTATGCCTGGGTCCTCCATGTGGTCTTTTTCCTGCAGGTTTTCCCACCAAAACCTGCATACACCTCTCTTCTCCCTATACGTGCTACATGACACGCCCATCTCATTTGTCTCGATTTGATCACCCGCACAGTATTAGGTGAAGAGTACAGATCATTAAGCTCCTCAGTATGTAGTTTTCTCCACTCCCCTGTTACCTCGTCCCTCTTAGGTCCAAATATTCTCCTCAGCACCCTATTCTCAAACACACTCATCCTAAGTTCCTCCCTCCAAATGAGCGACCAAGTTTCACACCCATACAAAACAAGAGACAAAATTATGGTTCTGTATATCTTGTTCTTTAGATAGCAATCTAGAAGACAAAAGGTTCTGCACCGAATGATAGCAAGCAATCGCTGAATTCAATCTGCTCTTAATTTTTTCCTGAGTAGAATTTTGATTTGTTAAGGTTCTTCCCAAATATTAGAATTCTTCCACCCCTTCAAAGGAGCTATTATCAATCTTCATATTGTTACTTCGTCCCGCATTATGATCTCAAGACATGACCATGTACTTAGTTTATCAGCATTTAATTCTAGACCAATCTCCTTACTAGCAACTACGAAAGCTTCCGTATTTTTCTCTATAGTACATATGCTTCGGCCCAGTATATTAATATCATCAGCATAAACCAAATCTAACATGTTCCATTTAATTTCAAACCATCCTGGTTTTCGTAAACCTTCCTAAAGGCGTACTCTAAAGCAGAGTAGAAAGCAATGGTACTAAAGCATCTCCGTGTTTCATATCACTCCTAATAGGAAACATGCCAGACTAATGCTTGCCTACCCGAAATCTGCTGTAGGTCTCATTCAGACACATTTTATTAGCCTTCTCTATTCATAGGATACCAAACTCAATGACAATATAACACAAGACCTCCCACCAAACTGAATCATAAGCTTTCTTGAAATCTATAAAGAGCTGATACACTGCTTCATTGTATTCCCATTTTTTCTCAAGTATTTGACGACTGTAAAATATATGGTCAGTAGTTGACCTGTTGCGTCGGAATCCACACTGATGATCCCCAGTAATTTCCTCTGTATATGGGGTTAAACTTGACGGCAGGATGTTGGATAGAATTTTGTACGTAGTTCACAGAAGTAATATGTCTCTGTATTTCTCACAATCTGTTTTATCACTCTTCTTATAGATAGGTAAAATTACCGACTCCTTCCACTCCTCGGGCACTTCCTCCTTATTCCAAATAGAAATAATAAGTTTATGAATCTCATAGTGAATTGTCTTACCCCCTGATTTAATCAATTCTGCTGGTATTTGATCAATACCTGGTGATTTGTTACTTTTTTGCTTTTCAATAGCCAACTCAACCTCAGAGGCACTTGGCTCAAGTACTTAGTGGTTCTGCTGTGTGTATTTCTGTCTACCTAACCTCATTAAACCCATGTACATTCAAGAACTGGGAGAAGTAGTTCCTCCACCTATCCAAAATACTGTGGAAGTCTGTAAACAAATAACCCTTCTTATCTTTTACTATACTAGTTCTAGTCTTACAATCATTGATGCCTATAAAAGTCTCTGATATTTTTGATCTTACTGTTAGTTTCAAGTTCCTCAAATTTAGCTTTCAGATATTCCTTCTTTTTATTCCTGAAATGTCTGCTAGCATCACATCTTACATTGTTTAAATTATGCACATTGCATTGGTTTGGATCCTGTATCCACTGCATTTTAGCGTGGCTCTTTTGATCTAAAAATCCTAAACATTCTCCAACAAATCGTGTTTTATGCTGCTTCAATTCGCATTAATCTAGACTCTTTAACTGAAGTTTTGATATTCTATTTAATGTTCTCCCAAGCCCAATGTATGTCCTTACTATAACTTAAGTTCTCCAAAGCTGCAAACATTTTTTAGAGCTTAATCTGATACTGTTTTCTAACCTCCAGCTTATATAGCTTCCTGAGATTAAATCTATCCCCATCTAGCTTCTGTGCTGCTTGTTTACTTTGTGCCAATCTTTCCCTAACGTTTGCAACAATCAGATAGTGATCAGTATCACAGTTAGCTCCCCTAAAAGATCGTACACCGAATATAATGGAATGCCATCTCTTATCTATTAATATATGACCAATCTGGTTGTAAGTCTGCCCATCAGGGGGGTTTCAGGTATACTTATGAATGTTTCGGTGTGGGAACATCGTACTCTGAAAAACTAATTTTTTTGATGTGGCAAATTTCACTATTATAACGCCATTATCATTACTATCCTGATGTAGACTCTCATTTCCAATTGTCGGTTTGAAAATATTATCTCTCTCTTTTAGATTAAAATCCCCTAAAAGAATTTTCGTATGGTACTGAGGAAAATAATGAAAATCCTGCTCTTACCCCCGCTCTTATTCTTGAAAAAGCTGTCTTTTGAATCATCACTTTTCTCCTCACTTGGTGCATGCACACAAACAATGATATTACACCAGCGACCTCTCAGAACTATATATGACATCCTATCTCTAACAAACTCTACTCTTTTAACTGCTGATACTAATCTGTAGGGTACGAAAAATCCTGTTCCCAGTTGATAGTTTTCGTTTCCTTTTCCATAGAAAAAATTACAATCCCCCGCTCTTAGCGTACCCCCTTTTATCCCACCTGACCACTTGCAACCCCACTAAATCTAATTTACATCTTGATAATTCCCTGGCTGCTACTCTCAGTGCAACTAACCTATACAGGCTCCTAGCATTCCAAGTACAGATTTTTATAGCCTTTTCCATTGCTTAAGTCGTACCAAAATATTTGCCCAATTCTGAGGCACGTGTGTATATTTCCTGACTATCCCAGCTTTTACGGTGAGTCGTTGTTAGCACCTCGCCCAACCTCCAAGCTGGATTACCATACCTTGTCGGCTGTCCGCAAGTGCTTATTCCATATATTCGCACCTACCCTCCATATTGGAGGCCGTTCCTCTAACCACAACCCGAGGACGCCCCATGTCGTGGTGACAGGGACCCGCTTATTGCGGAACTGAAAATACCCTACTGCGGATATTTTCAAGCCCAGTCAAACACGACACAAAGTTCATGCTTATTTTACAGGCAACATGCAGCGGCTGCGTTCTGAGCCATCATCAGGCTTTTTTTTTTCAGAATATTGATAGAGTTAGTTTAAAACTAAATTAGGATGGAGATCTTACTTTTATATCAAAATAGTACATTGTAAATGTACATAAATATGTCAAGTATTGTTTGACACAATACTCATATGTGTGTGTGTGTGTGTGTGTGTGTGTGTAAAAGCTGTGTATATTTTAAAATGTTAAAATATATAAAAACAATAAAAGTTTACGAAATACACACACACACACAAAATATATATATATATATACATGTGCGTGTGTGTGTGTGTGTGTATTTATATAGTAAGTTTCAAAAACCCTTGCAATATTTATGTACATTTATAATGCATTTTGCTGTGAAGGGGAGATTTCTCTTAAAATTTACCTACTGTAGCTGTATGAACAGATAAAAGAAGCCTTCCATATTATTGTATAAATGCATGGCTTTTGCCTACGTTGCCTCTAAATTTCGACTTCGAAAGCTCGTATATCTGGCCACCCCTGTTATGTGCATAAGGTCGGGCGGATGGACAGGCGGACAGAGTGACTTTAATATTCCGTCCCCACAAATGCAAACACGTTTAAAAACAAATCTGTGTTGGGAAAGACGATTTTCTACGCATTGCGTTACTACAAGTTACATAAAACTGTGGGTCACTGTTACTGTTGGCAGAACCTGAAGTGGACATGGTGCTTTCAGTATGTTTATTTATCGACATATGTCTCGCAAGGTGGGAGAATCGTGTCGGCCGTAACGTTCGCCTTATTAGACCGGGTCGCCATAGCAACGCTGACCACTGTGCTTTACCTTTACTTCACAAATTAAATAGGCTTTGAGGACGGAGATTACTCAAACCGAGAATCTTCAAACTCAAAATATCAGAGCGGGTCTCTTTCAGGAGCCGGTTACTATAATATATGTCTGCATCCGGACTTACAATCGACTCAGTTCCAAGCCATTCATTCTTGTTGTACAGACTACAACCATTATGACACCGGCCACAGAAGAACTTGGGCAGTAGCTGAAAACTTTGCTTGCATAAGCCGATGATGACAAATTGTCACTAGACGTGATTATTGAAGAGGAATTGACGGCTACACCACAAGTACCTGTAACAAAAATGTTACTTTTGTGTCACCGGTGAAGAAACTAAAACTGTAAGAACAGTTGTCTTTACTTGCTTCACAGTTTAAATTCTGTAACAAGAGAGAAGTAAATACCTACCAGGAAACTTTTCTAAGTTCTCTTGTAGGTATATGCTGTTTGCTAGTACTTATATGAAACCAACACCCAATATGTATGGACACACATTCTCCTCTGCAGGTAAAATACCTGAAAAACAGACCTTCCGCAAGCCAGACCACTTTACATTTCCTCATAACATGTAGCCAATGTAGAATATATCTTGCTACGTGTTCGATTAGCTGTCAGAAATAATCTCCTTGAACCCTCTCATGTTTGATACCTTTTGAAGGGATTACTGAACACTTCAAAGTTATTTCCTAGAAACTGCTTGCACTGCGCCGCAAGCTAAGTGGGACTTGCATGACACACACACCGCCAGTCTTATCGATGCGTTTAGGGTACATTGAATCAGATTAGTCACAGAGTCCAGTTGAATGTACAGACGTATGAAGCAGAGTGTAACGTGTATTCTTTTTGTTCGCAATTATGCAGTACATTTTAAAATAGAGGATTTTCACTGTGGAAACATATATAAGAAAGAAATTGTATGGGAAGTGTCGTAGGAAATCTAGAATACGTTATCCCGTTGTTTATGTTCCTTCGATATTAAACACGCCCGAGAGAAGAAGGGTGGACATTATCAACACCTAACCTAACAAGCGGTAAGTTTTGTTACGTAGGCATATTATATGCATGTTGAAATAGAAGGTCTTGCAGGTTTGCGCGGCTGGGTTCACTTTTCTATTGAACGTCCTGTATAAGAAAATCATGTAAACGTCGTTATACTGTCAATCTCATAATTCCGGTGTGATATACACGTAACAGCATGTGTGCCACGCACTACGATGGGAACAGGGCACACACTGTAGAATGACGCGAAAAACCTTAAAGTCGATACATCCAATATAAATCGCATAACATCTACCAGCAAAATTCCAATACAAACAAACACCAATTTTAAAAACTGAAGATTTTAATAACTGCTTTCAATAATTCAATTTCTATTTCATTTTAATCTTGTAATTTTAATCTTCAATTTTAATCTTGAAATCAAATTATATGCATATGCAGGCTGAAGCCTGCATATGGATACCACACCACACCACCCCAGCCAAACCACAACGTAACACCAACACACATCGAACCAGAGCAATACAACCCATGAAATAATTCAACAAATAAGTCGCAAGCTCCTGAGGATGGATGTATT
>Ga0123355_10016559_pt1 | contig 11624 bp, 10 predicted proteins | sample TergutEmb28metaG_3_FD_89872 | JGI IMG/M metagenome (GOLD analysis project Ga0123355, IMG submission 89872) | Embiratermes neotenicus P1 segment gut microbial communities from Petit-Saut dam, French Guiana - Emb289 P1 | ecosystem: Host-associated > Arthropoda: Insects > Digestive system > Gut ...
AGATGCCGGACTGCTGGCTAGAAGTCAGTATTCGGAAGGTCCTGCGACCGGCCATCTCGACACAGGTTTTTCTTGGTTTCCCTGTGCCTAAAAGCAAATGCTGAGATGGTTCCCAAGATTCCACGTTGCCACTACATGCTTCTCATGTAGCCCTCCCGACTTAAATTTAGTAGTAACCAATTTCATGTTTTTTTACGTGTAAAATAACCACTGCCACCAGGTAAAAACCCAATTGCAGTTAATAAATATTATTATTATTATTATTAAATACCAACTCCAAGAATCTTCACGCAGCAGAAGTGCACTGCAGCTTGCGTACAGTGAAAGTGAGGTGGAGCTTCAGTAATTTGTCGTGAGTGCAAAAAAAAGGAATAATTAGTTACCACAGGGGATATCATACTGCAAAAGCAGCTATTTACTTAAAGGTTTTGTATCACGAAACTCTTTCAAGTCTTCGTCAAATGTCGTGTTGGTGTTGATGAAGACGACAATGATTATAATGATGATAATGATGATGATGATAACAATAATAATAATACTAATAATATAATGTGCTAACAGAACTGTAAAAAGATCAATTATAGAGGCAACCAAAAGCGTGAGGAAATCTGTGAAATAAATTACCACAAATAATTATACGGTATATGACGAATAATAACAATATTAACACGACAAATTTTAGTGCCCATAATTGACGCAATTAATTCAACAAATCATTAAGCAATACTGACTTTCCAGTGAATGCGCCACTATCCATACTGGTGACATTAGTCGCCAAACACACGTAGAAGAAATACATTTTCGGCATTTGAGACCAACATTAAACAAAGTAAAATCCCTCATATTTCCATTTTGCACACAAATAATAACAATAATAATAATAATAATAATAACCAAATACTCTCTACAAAAAGAAAGTAATCTAATAAAGCAAAAATATATGACACAAGAAACTGCGGCCTAATGTATCAAGAATAAACTTAAGTTCAGCACAGAAAATGAGAAAATAGAAGTATACAAGAGGAAACCATTGCACGGAAAATTCTAGCGGGAAATTGAAAGACCATCAGTAGATAAAGAAAAATCCCTGTAGCTCAAGCATAAAGTGAGAAAAGGAGAGTTTGAAAATAGCAGCCCAAGACAAAGCACTGAAAACGCCTTATCGTTAGAGGAACATCATGATGCAACGAACTGAAAGTGAATGCGGAAAATGCTATAAGGCAGATGAACACATGAAACATTCTAGTGTGGGATGCACAACATATGCACCATCTGAATACACTAATAGACACAATAAGGTGGCTGGTTATATGCACTGGACGATACGTAATCGTATGGGGTTACAGGCTACTGACTAGTACTGTAATATATGCCTGAAAAGGTCATAAATTCTAAAGGTACCGCTATTATGTGGTTATCAGATATCGAACAATACTAGAAAACCGACCTTATATGATGCATGATAAAAAGGAGAATACTTGTCTGCAGACCGATATAGCCATCACAGATGATTCAAATGTTAACAGAAAAGAAATTTAAAACTAAGCAAGTAAAAAGACCTGAAGATCAAGATCATCAGGAAGAGGAAAGTAAGGACAAAATTATGCCAGTTATGACTGTAGCATTAGGAGCAATTAAGAAGGGATTAGTTCCGAACCTTAAGTCGCTCCCAGGTCACCATTCGACCAAAGAACTACAGAAGTTTATGCTAATGAGCACTGCACACATCATTCGTAATGTGCTGGAGTACGAGTATATCACTTTGAACTTTCGTTGAGTTCTGGGGCTAACAGAAGACGTCCACCCAATGACTTATAGGGAAGAATTAATAATAATAATAATAATAATAATAATAAACTCATACCTTCCAAACCACTTAGTTTTCCCTCCTTACATAATTTACATAATGTACAATATATATATCCCTTCCTGTCATGCTTTCATCAACAGTTTTTACAAGTCCTGACTCAGAATTAATTAAAAAATATCGATTCTGTTCAATACTACAAATCCTTGGTTGAGAGATCAGCCTTTCGCAGTGCCTATTTCCTCACTTGAATGACAGCAAGCTGACGACACTGTACACCTTATATGCTAGTATTAGGTTCGTAAAATGCGAGTATAGACACTTCATGAATGCCTTCGGCCTGTATGAGGAGAACCGTTTGCGTCAGTACTGCGCGCCTCACGAAATTATCCATAGACTATGAACGTGAAAACCACTGTAACAAGTCGGTGAATTAATTCGACGAACGATGTACAGTCCGCGGTTCTCTCTGCGGTCTGCCTAAGTGCGTAGACGTTCACGTTACACATTTTCTACGCCATTAAGGCAGGTGAATTTCAGGGAAAGCTTTAAACTTGGAAGGGCCCTCTAATGAAATTGTACACGAAATAGACGTGAGTAGAGAGTTGGATGGCTCAAATCGATCCCGGGACCTCAGGGAGGGCAGCCGTAACGTGGCTACATCGTTTCATGCATACATCAGCAGCATCCATCCGTCCGCCGTACATGTAATGACGCGGCGAATCTCATTCGGGCCTGGTCTTTTCCTCTCTTAGCTCGCATGATGAAGTTGAGGCGTCTTCAAGAAAAGTATTAGGTAAAAAGTTTCACTCTTTATTATTCTGTCTGCGGTTAGGTTTGAATTTGCTAATACTTAAAAAACCAAAAGCATCTTAAATTTGCAGGTTTGAAACGTGCTTCTCGTGCGATCTGGAACAATATGTTGTGATGCTAGCCACCGAAGTTACAGTTTATACAGAAAAAAATGTCTCTGTATTCTCTGTAAGAATTGTGTATGAGTTGTCGTCTTTTAACTACTGATACTCTACAATACACCTGTTTAAATCTGATATTCAAAGAGACATCACATATTTTTAGACAGTTTCGCAGCATTACCATTATCACGCTGAAGTTTTGAGTAAGTTAATTCAACTTTATTGAGAACGGGGCACATGTTTAAGGCTTTTCCGAGCCTTCCATGCTAGTGTCGGTTCCGCTATACATAAGCGTTGTTGCTGTCGCTGTTGTCGTCGTCGTCGTTGTTGTTTACGTTTTTGTTGTGTTGAGCTTAACGAGTCAGGTGACCTGTAACAGCTGACTGTTAGTACAGCCTTTAATTCCAGAGTATTTCTCTTCTCGTCTTCTGCTTATAAAGAGGAATATTAAAATAAAGAAACTGCAGTTTCGCTTGTTGCTGTGTATGTACGTAAAACTTGGTATCTGATCGCAGGGGAAGAAACCAGAACGACGGCCATTAAGACCAGAGTGCTAATGAAAATCTCCGACGCAAAAGTGGGAACAACAGGTTAATGAAATGCTGTATGATACGTAATCTTCTTTGAATGGTACAGGTGTAAGAAAATGAAGAATGGAGAGGTGGATTTGGCACTTGTAACGAATGGGAGAGAACAAAGATGCATAGAAAATTTTTAAGGAAAATATAAACTATGAAGACCACTTGAAAGACCTAAGGGTAGATGAAAATATAGTGTTAAATTATCTTAGAGAAAGAAGATAAAAGCATGCAAATGGAATTCTTCAAGCTGAGGTTGGGCTGTTGTAACGAATTTAGTTAACATCCATGTTCCAGAAATTAGGGGAAAATTCTGGATTAATTGAGAAAAGTTTAACTTCTCAAGGCTTTCTATGGATCATAACTTCATTTGGTTAGTTGGTTAGTAAAGTTGTCTGACTTACATTCTCTCTGTTCTAAACCAGAACGCTAAGTGTATTAGAGAATGTATATGTCTCCTGTCCGAAATGAGTTACTGATTTTCTTGAACCCCACAGATAGCAGATAAGTCTCTATTTATTCCGCTGTTTCCTATGTTGTTCCTTGAATCATAAAGATATGATCAGTATTTAAACTATTACAGCTAAATGATCACAAAGTAAAATGCTTTTGTTGAAATAAATTCAGTGTTGTGCCACAGACATTAGTGAGTAATTTCAGAATTACCTCTTCTTAACAGTAAGCTTATTCAGTGGTAGTTCACGGTTTTTCAGCCAGAATTAGCCGGCAGTCACTACACATTTAAAAGTTGTACTGAAGATATGGATATTGTTATATCACAGACAGTCAGAAGTCTCAACAGCATGCGATATAGTGGCAGCCACACGAGATGGGTTTTGTATGTTCAATGTCCGTGTATTAAAGAATACTTATGTTACAAACAAATGCACATCAACAAAATTATGTTATCATTTATCACTTTTCACCAACATGTTTCGGTCGCTTCTGAGACCTTCACCAATTTGTGTTACAAGAACACAAACAGTATAAGAAGAAATGCACAAAATGTATAATTAAGACCACTCAATATTACAGTTAATATCTTAAGTGCTCCTTGTGGCCATAAAGTGTAAAAATATCGTATTGTTAAAAACAGATTAAATTGAGTGTGAATGTTGTTTCTTAGCTGTAAATTAAGTAAAGATGTGTTCCGTACTGTGTTCCTTTATCTGAAAATGTGATCTCAAACACAGTGGTCCTATGAACCTAACCACAATTAAGTGAACGTAATACTGAAGCCAAAACAAAGACTCACAGAGGGGCTGCACACTTAAGAAGCATTTTTCGATATAAGAATGAAAAATAAGTTCACTAATTTATGTGTCGGATGAATATTAAACGTTGGACATTAGTTTAGTCTTATTTGTTAGGATGCTGAACTTTGGCATGATCTCAGAGGGTGTTAAAGACAAGAGATGAAATACATGTGCGAAGTCAGGACGACAGCAGCACGGGAAATTTCGAGTGCGGTTTGGTGTGTAGGACTTTTGCTGTCAGTAATCGGATATCAGACGTCAACATTTAACCGAAAGGGCTACAAAATGAGTTTGTCATATGATCCGCCCGTTCACCCTGTAATATTATACTTCAAATTGTAAAATGTACTGTAATGCCCCAGAACACAGAAAATTTCTCATTCGTCTAAGACAAACACAATTTCTGTGAAATGAAATTCTCTCTCTTCTGATTTGATTTCCCTTGCGAGCAACCCCATCAGGCCAGTCCACCCCTGGCGGTCATCATTCTATCCCCCTCCACCACCAATTCGTTCAAATATTCAGTAGCAGAGCCTGAGGTTGATTAAGAATCATGGCGGTTCGTAGGTCAAGCCAAGGAGATATGAGTGCTTTTAGTTTGCAGCACCACAAAGCGGTTGCACTGATGGGCAGCAATGATTTGAATTGGGATTTCGGGAATTTAAATTATGGGCAGCGAATTGTGGACAGAAAATTCGGGACAACTAATTTTTGTGGGAAAAAACGCTTAATGAATGCAGTACGAATTATGAGTTATTTCGAAAATAGGATTATTGGAACTGCTTAATAAGTTAATAAAATGTTACAGTTTCAACGAGACCTACCAACAATAAAACTATATTCGCAATTCTCATTAAAGTCAGTGTGATATTCACGAAACGTCTTAGTGTTTAACATGAAAAGGAGAGTCATTGAATTTAGCAAATGTTTAAAGGACTTGACACGCTTTATTTGTGGGTGTGTCATATCACCGAAGTTATTCTACAAAAACGGAATTTGTCTGGGTGGCGACTTCTGCAGCTCGAGAAAGACGGGAAATGGGTGAAACGACAGATCACTGTGCCGCTACGCACGACAGACACCCGGCCCCAGCTGCGGCTTACCGTAATAATGTTAGTCCGTGTTCACGTGTACTGCTCGTGTTGCGCGGTGAGGGAATTTTATCGGAATGCTGAGAAAAGTAAATTTCTTTCCTCCAGGCGCTGAAATGTTGAAATTCGCCAGTAGAGATTTCGTTCTTCGACTATATTTTAGACACTTGTCATTTTCCTCTATTGACGTATATAACAGCAGACGTTTAGCCTAACTGTTCTACTACAGCCCTCAGGTGAAGAGTTTTCTCTTTAGACTCACCGGATTAGCGTAAAAATGTACTTCTAAAGTAAGAACTATTTCCTTAACACCAGTACTTCCAATTCAGCAACAGTAGTGTTTGTCACTATGTATAAGTGGCACTTCACAAAACCACCACTCAAAAAGTGTAAGCCTGTAGGTTCAAGCTATTCAGTGGGCCACTAAAATTGGATCACCCCATTAGAGACACTAGTTAGGAATATTTTGTTCAATAAAAACTTTTGTGACTGAAATTAGTGAAAAAAAATTTTTTTTTTTAAAGATGACATTCGGCCTTCTAGTCACGTGAGACGTAGCGAAGTTTAGGACAAGTTCAGGTAAAAATTGCCATTGATCATTTTTCCAGTAAAGTAAAATTGTTCAGCAATTGTCTTTCCTGAGAACCTATAACAAGAAGGTAAACATTAACTAGTTCGAAATTCGAATTACTCGAAACGTCTGTGTGCAAAACGATATTTTGTATCCCTAAAGCATGACTTAACATTCTACGTGATGTCACAGCATATTCTGGAACATACTGTATACTTACTTCAAACAATAAATTTTATCAAATACAGTGCTGATGTAAAAATAGTTATTTCTCTTACAGTATAGACAAATTATGTGAACGAGTCGGGTCCTAAAGGAATAGAATGTGGTGGCATGGACTCGATTAATTTACTTGAGGATGTGGAAAAGTGCCTGGCTATTGTCAACAAAGGTTTCCAATAAAAACGCCGGTCAGCTTCTCAAGAATCTTGATCAATGGAGTTAGTTAGTTAGTTAGTTAACCTGATGGAAATGTGGGCCTGCTGCTAAGTGTTTTTATTTATTGTTGCCTGGAATTTAGAGACTTCTGCAGTTATAAAATTTAATGAAAATTTGCCCCTTTGCAGTCCATATTCATCACACTGTGATCAAATTCTTACCCAAGGGATTTCATTGAGGTTTTTTTCCTGAAATGTGGTGTCTGTGCCTAATGAAAAATTGCGAGTCAGGAAGACTTTGCTTAAAACCTACACTCAGATACCTGCACTTGCATTACCAGGAAGGGAGAAGTGTCTGATTCCATACGTATCCTGCCTTTTCAAACTAAATTTCTAGGGTGAAACCTTTTCGACTCCAGTCTACAAGAGGTTGCGGTACAGGCGCATCTCAACTGACGCCTTTCACTAGAAGGCAAGAACACCACGTTTCTAATTCCTTTTCCTAACAGTAGGAAGTTACTTCCTGTTTTAAACATGATGAATTTTTACTGCTAGGCTGGTGCATGCTTCACCCAGCTGTCGTTCTTGTATTCAGCTCTCTACACAAATGATCATACTCAGCGTTTCAAAACGATTTGTAGGCCTACTTTTACAACCTGAATTTAGTAGTGCCGTGTGAACGTGACCTTGAAATTTGGGTAGGAGTATTCGTGACGTGAATGCCTTTACTCACGTCTCTAATGACAAACACACACAGATATCATGATCTGAACGTTTTAGGGTCTGAAAATAACGTAATTACACAGAGAGTAACTAAGTTTACTACGTCACAGTGAACACAGTTCACGTCCTTCATACAGAGAACTCAGTTAATGTTGTTAGGAAATACTTTATGTTTATTATGTAAACAATACGAAGCGCATGAATGCATTGTGAACAAAATGCAGAGCCTTGAAATGTTACAGAATTTTGAACGCGTACTGACCACTGGACTTATAAAGAGATTAATGGAGGACGTGGAGTGAGAGAGAAAAAAGAAGAAAAGCTCATAGTAAAGAAACGAACAGAAGCAGTCCTAGTTACTGAAGAATGTGAATTGGAACAGAAGAAGTGTTTATACTTACTGGAGCAGGAAAAGAGGGATGAAAATGTTACAGGCTATGACGCTACATCACATATATATTTAAATCAGTTTTATGTGTGTATTTGGCTATGGCAGCCACAGAACATCAGAAAGTTAAGATGGGAAGTTGAAAATATTGTGGTTGTTTTGTATGTTGACTGTGGGATACACCCTGCCAAATATAACCAAAATATCACTAGGGATAGGTGTTTATTCCCCATATAAAATACCTGAACTCTTACAATGAGCGGATTGCAGTATAAACAGTACACAATCGAATACAACAAAGTTCAGACTACATAAAATACTCTACAAAAACCTAAAGCTCTGTTTGCTTGAAGATTGAAAAAGTCACCGAAGAAGGTGGCCACGATATAGCAGGTGGGGAGACTAATCGACAGTATTTAACATTTTTTGGATAGTAACTGATAGCAATCGATACTAGTATCTCGACCGTGGAATAGTGTGTGACGATAACACTCGACATATATTTGTTTTAAGGAGTTCTAAATGTTTTATACGTTTGAGTTGTCGGAATATGTGATTCATTGTTAGCATGAATGAAGACCGGTCACGTCATTTATTCGTAATTAGTAGGTAATAATAGAGGAACATACGAAACTATGGTACAGTAGAAATTGTACAAAATGTGTAGAAATAACTGTTTACTGAAAGAAGTAGAGGGGAACAAAATACTGTGGCAGTTTGAAAATAATAAAGAAGTGTATGATGTTGTTATGCAAAGAAAAAACAGAGCAGAGTACATTCTGTTTTTACCGGACATCCTAGCAAAAGCAGATGAGCTCAGAATGGATGAAACGCTTTTAAATTTTGTAATTTGTACTGAAATGCAGGAAAGAAATAGGTTTCTAAATAACTTAGCGAAAAATGTGATTTAGCGTGACTTAAAAGCCTGTGGGTACTCCTAATATATTTAAATACCCTTTTTGAAGGAAAGGAAGAGATAGGTCGCTGTGTATTAGGAATATAACGACGAGAAAGTGTAATATAGCCTACTGTATATGTTGTAACGCAAGGGGCAAAATGGTAGTGGGAAAAGAGAAAAATGAAGATTGGGCTGGTGTGCAGGAAAGAATGGGAGAAATTAAAGAAATAATGGATGATGGCGGAAAAGGAAAGGGGCTGAGTCGTTATGGAGAGAAAGAAGAAAGATGGTGAAGGAGGTGCAGGGATAACAACTCTGGTAAGCTTAATGCGAAATAGAGTTTTGCCTTCGTGGTTAAGAGAAAGGATAAACTCAATTTAAAAACTATGTAAAACGAGTTGGTTCAAATGACTATCATTGAGGTTGCGCAGAGTATTGAGATTGTCTTCATAATTAAATATCTGACTATGTGCAAGGGGTTTCGAGCAAAGCCCATAAATCTCTTTTCATATAACTTGCTCTTTGGATCCAATAATGTGAGATTTCAACTTATTTCACCATTTCTTTTTCTGATGCGACCTGATGAGTGAAGGTTACATCCGACATTTGCTGTGATTAGCCTGTGGCTGTAGAAGATTTAGAATCTAATTCAGATAATGCGCTTGGGTTGTGATTGAGTGAATTTTTTATTGTTTGGTCTCCTCTCTCGAGTGATAGGACCACCAGTTTGCTACAGTCAAATAAAAGTCTCAACCACAAAATAGTACAAGAAGATGGCAGTTGGGGATGAAAAATGAAAATCTGAAATACTTGCGGTAGGACTGAAAGGTAACAGCGATCCAATAGAGAGAACGAGAGCCGAAGAAGCCAGAGGAAGGAGAAGAAATCACGATCGGTTGTACATCTGTTGCTATGAAGGGGATTCACTTGATATATTTATTGTAGACTTAGAAATATATCCGAGTGTTAGGTCACACCGCCATATGACCAGTGCATTTCGTATTAACGAAATATTAGCTTTACTTCGCATGATGTCAGGACATTTCGTGGACATTACCTGTTTTCTAGGAGAGCGGTTGGCCAAAAGTGTTTCCATGTTTGAAATGGTCTCTGTCTGAAAGTTCAGATGCGAGTAAGAAAAAAATCTGCTCTGGGTCGTTTACAAGGTTGGTATTGGTTCTTTAATCAGCCATTTTCTTAGGTCTTAACAGTACGTATGTTATTGGGTTTCGTTATGCTGTAAAGATATGTAATTCGCACAAGAAAGGTAAACTGTATTTAACAATACATGGGTCAGCAACACACACACACACACACACACACACAACAAAACATTTAAAAGGGAAATTTCTAAATTTGTCTCTACTGAAACCAAATAGCGGAAATGCTATATCTCACGTCATTAACCTGACGTCACAACTTAATTATATATATATATATATATATATATATATTTGGATACTCGAATCAAATTTCTTTTTGTTCTTGACGATAAAGTAAAAAATACATATTTGGCCTCCTGTGTTAAGGGATTCTGTAAAACGAAGTTCAAAGTGACGAGAAATTCATTGAATTTTATAGTAGACCCACGTCATTGCCTTAGCATTACAGGCAAAACCAAATCAAAACACTAAGATATCTAGCGGGATTCTAACCTGCGATCCAGCTGCTTCATTAAAGCAGATCTTTCCTGAACGAGGATTTGATGAGTGCAGTTACGTATTTCATTTCAACTAAAAAGCTGTGAGAACAGGTTTAGTTACACGCCACCATAGAGGGTACATTGCACATAAAACGCGTGATAATTTCCTGCGAACATTTTAAGGCCTCTTTTACGTGAGAGGAATTTTGTCTCTAGTAAGTGTACAAACTGGGATCTTATAATTTTTGTAGCCACCGGAATTTATGACAACACACGGCCACAAATTTACTCCTTTTATGTAGGAAAATGCCTCATGACTGCCATTCAGGCCGCCACCGAAATTTGGAACAGAAAGTAAACAGCATTGTTTGGTACACGGCGTAATTATTGTGCTTACATCAAGAAATGCACATATGGAAAATAATTGCATTTAAACTACAGTAGAAGTACTATAAAGAGTTCAGAATCGGTCTGGGTTAGAGAGAGGACTGAGGCAGTTGCGGGAAGAAACAGTTCGCAATAAAACATTTCCACTTATGAAACATGAGCACGTTATATACATACTTCATGAATACCTGATGCTCTCGCGGCAAGAACAGGGCCCAGTCACTGTAACGAATTTCCTACAACCGTTCCATTGCAGTTGATGGGGCTAATGGATCGTATCACCCACACCAGCCCCTAAAATGGCAACTGGAGCTATATATTAACGCCAATGCTCTGCGTCCCACTGTGCCTCTCTGTCTCTTTTAGAGCTTAGGAACTATAGAGCATAACTGTAGATACTGTCATCGTAATGAGGAGGATAATTTCGAGAATCACAGTTATATCTGTGAGTAAGAACGGAATAAAGCCGATATAAAATATGAATTCTGAAACGGGTATATGTTTTTGTAAAGAAAAACCAACTTCATGCACAACTTATTCTTAGTTTATTGTGTCAACTTCCACATGTTTCGGGCGTATCTATGCCCATCATCAGGAAGTACAGCTGCATGTATACAACAATTTGTACTTTTTATTCTTTTTATTTGACTGTCTGTTGAGCTGGTTGGTTCCAATCAAACCAGCACAACAGACAGTCATCTAAAAAGAATAATAAGTACCAATTGTTGTGTACATACGGTTTACCTACTGGTGATGGGCATAGATATGCCCCAAACATGTAGAGATTGACGAAATATACTAAGAATAAGTTGTGCATAAAGTTGGCTTTTCTTTACTCGATTATATCGAGATGAGCGGTCAACAAAACAAAAAACGATAGACCACAGCACAATAACACCACTACTCTCAGCAGGAGCATCAATAGAACACACAAGGGCATGACATAAGCATATAAACGCATGCCGCCACACCACCGGAAGATAAATAGTAGC
>Ga0123355_10016560_pt1 | contig 11624 bp, 7 predicted proteins | sample TergutEmb28metaG_3_FD_89872 | JGI IMG/M metagenome (GOLD analysis project Ga0123355, IMG submission 89872) | Embiratermes neotenicus P1 segment gut microbial communities from Petit-Saut dam, French Guiana - Emb289 P1 | ecosystem: Host-associated > Arthropoda: Insects > Digestive system > Gut ...
AACCCCCCCCCCCCTTGGCCCCTCCTGACAGTTCCTTCCCCACAAGGGCCCAAAAGGGGGGGGATAACCCCCCCCCCCCCCCCCGAGGGCAGCCCCTGTACACCGCTACACTCCTGGAGACACCCCCAAAAGCCGCCGTGGCCAGCTGACCCTCCAGGTTGGCTCTAATCCATCTTATGATGGTTTGATTTACCCCATGTCTGGTCAATGCTGAGCACATGGAATCATAGGAGGTGTTGTCAAACGCCCCCTCTGTATCTAAAAAGACACCTAAGACAATCTCCTGCTGATCAAGAGCCTTCTCAACGCGTACTACGAGCTGGTGAAGGGTCGTTTCCACAGACTTCCCAGCCTGGTATGCATGTTGGTTGGGGTGAAGTGGCTGAAGCGCCAAAATTGCATCCCTTAAAAATCTATCCACCAGCCTCTCCATGGTCTTCAATAAGAACGATGTGAGACTGATGGGTCTAAAATCCCTGGGTCCACAGCAGGAGCTCCTACCGGGCTTAGGTATAAACACTACCTTAGCCTGGCGCCACAAGGCTGGAACATATCCAGTCGTCAGGCAGGCACGAAAGATCCTAACCAGGTACAGAATAAGGATCTCCCATCCCTCTTGCAGAAGGGCCAGGAAAATCCCGTTCATGCCCGGGCTTTTATATGGAGCGAATGAATCAATCGCCCACTCCACCCTACGATAGGTAATGATCCTCACAGCTACCCGCCAGTCCACACTTGTGGCGCGGCAGGCAGCGGTGGGTACCACGCCCCCTTCCACAGCACATGAGTCGGAGAAGTGAGTAGCAAGCAAGAGATCCAAGGTTTCTCCCTCGGATTGCGTAAGCACTCTGGTAGGAGCCACCAAGGATCCCAGCCTGGTTTTAGGGTCCCTAGATGGAGCCATGTGTAACCTAGCCGACCTAGGTAGATCGTTAACGCAGCTACAGAAGGTCCTCCAGGTCTCTTTGGAAGCCTTGCGTACCTCCTTCCTGTATCTCCGTTGAGCCTTTCTATAGAGTTCCCAACTAGATGATTTGTTGTCAGCCTGGCACCTATTAAAGAGCCGTCTGACTTCTCTTCTGAGGGACTCTAATTCCGATGTCCACTTCAGATATTTTCTCCCATTCTTAGTAGGTCTAAGAGGGCAATTATCCTCATAAGCGGTGATAAGGGCCTGCTGAATCCAGTGAACAGCAAGCCCCAGTCCAGCTTCGTTTTCCATGCTCATCTAGGGTCCCCTCTCCAGCTTATATCTCAGGCCCTCTCGGAAGGAGCCCCAATTGGTGCCCCTAGGGTTCCTGAACAGAAGTGCCGGAACGGAGCTCCGTAGAGTGAACAGAATATGCCTATGATCCGATAGGGAGGGCTCCTGAGACATCTCCCAACCAGTGATGCTTTCTAGAAGTACGTAAGACCCCAGGGTAATATCAGTCACCTCTTGCCTAGAAACATTGCAAAAAGGTGGACTCATTGCCCTGATTCAGAATCTCTAAGTTCGAAAAATTGAGAAACTCAAGCAGGGACTCCCTCTACCATTGCAGTTGGTGCTATCCCACGCAGTATGGTGTGCATTGGAGTCGCAACCCACAATTAAGCATAGATTCTTATTCGCACAGTATCGCACGAGTTCCTCTATCTCCCTTGACGGGGGAGGATTCTCGGAATCAAACGGCAGATAAGCAGAGCAAACGACTAACCGCCTTTCTGCCCCATCCTCAATATACTGTATTAGGATTGCAACGAGTTCCCTACAAGAGAATTCTGGCAACACCAATGCATTCATGTTCCTAGCAAGGATACAGGCGCTAGGTCTTTCCTTCCCTCTAACAGAGTAAAGGATATAACCAGGAATATTCAGGCCCCTGATACAGTCCTCACGATACCACGGTCCCTGCACCAGTGTCATGTCTATTCCTTTAACGACGACTGTTCTGGTAAGAATTCCAGAAGTAGCAATGCTATGTTGCAGATTGGCCTGAATGAAAGAGATGGTACTCACCACAACCCGTTCAGCCTCCTCCTCCTCTTCTCTTATTTCTTCCCCTTCGGCTTAGCGCCCAGAAGGTAGAATGTGGCTTGTCCACACCACTGAAGGGCCTCCATCTCAACCTCTCCAACACACTGACAAAGGCTGCATCAATACTGAGCACTAGGCGTACCCCGTTGAACTCGTCCCTGCGCTCATAGACTCTCCAGTGCCTAGTGTCCAGACCCTGGTTCAGCCTGCAAAGGTGCAACAGGTACCGCTCCGCGTCCTCCGCAGGGCCCGGAAACCAGGCCACCACCCTCTTGTAGGTGGGAAGAGCATCCAGGTCCACTAACTTGAGCCTGGAGCCCTCCCAGGCCACGAGGGTAGGTACCCTGGCAGCCAACCAGTCCTTGGTCAATTCATCGTGGCAGACCATAATAGCCGCCCCTTTAACCAAATAGGAATCAACCAGCCTCGGGGTGAACCCCTCTTCAGGGAGCTCTTCCACAAGTCGGCCGATCGCCCGCTGGATATCTGTAAAGTTTTCTTTGGAGTTCTGACCCTCCGGATAGTTCTCACAGACAACCGCCACCCAAAGGCCCTTCCGAGCGACCCTGGCGTAACTAAGTTGCCCAACCTGTATGGACCTCTTAGCCCCCCCCCCCTCGGGAGTGCCCCCGGCCGACCGCTTTCGCTTGCTTGGGCCTGTGGGAGCCCTCTGCTCTCCGTCAATTTACCCCGCTGGACCCCGGATGTACTGGGCTTCTGCAAAGTTTGTGGCTGACCGCCTGGAGCAGACCGAGGTTGGCCACCGCTAGAGTGCCCCGAAGGAGCCTCCGCGAACCTAGCCCTCTTCACCCGCTTTTTGGCAGCACCACAACGGTTGTTACTAGTGGCTCAGAGGCCGAGAGAGCCAACCTTCTCTGTCAGGCCCTCCAGGTTCTCTGAACTTAAATTACTGGGAGATGGGCGTTCCCCCCCAATCAGGGGAGCCTCGCCCGTTCCTTGCTCAACTGGGTCCCGCCCAGTTGCCCCGATCTGCGGAGCCTCTGTGCAGTCCCCAGATGCGGAGCTCTCCATATCCTTAAATTTTCATTCGTGTGCTCCATTTCGGTCCCACAAGTAATGGGGAAATGTGTGGTCTGCCAAGTAGAAACCCCATGCTTGGTAAAGCTGGAATTACCCCTGGGAGGTCGCCTGGTATCCCAGGGTGCGCCATTTGGGACAGACTCACCCACTGCCATTCATCCCATAGGCATGGCACTCACACTGTAGGATGGGGGATTTTTTTCAAGGTTTACTCCGTTAGATCCGCTGTGTTCTGCACAACAGGGTCACCTCTCATAGGATATGGCTTTTCGCCATGCACAGACAGTCTTGAGTGTTGAGAGGCAATATAACACATCTATCACTCCTGGGGAATAGCTTATGCCCCTCCAAAGGTTTACCTATGTCGCCCTATGGAAACACGGCGGCCCTGGAAACGGCCCTGGAAATGGCCCGGGCGACTCCTCTTGACCCCGCTGTAAGGATGTACTGTTGCTTTGATTGTGGCTGTATATGTACGTATGAGTGTAATATTGCTGCCAATTAACATGTTTGCCAATTATGCTTTTAAATTTTAGAGCCTTCCAGTTTCACCCTTGTTGCAGTGTTTTTCTATGCAAACCTCATTTATTTCCAACCTTGTATCAATCCAGTGCTTTGTGTTTTCTAGTACTTAACATGGTTTCTGAACACTACTGACTTGCACACAAAGTCATATTGCATAATGGCTATCATACATAAAACATGACTACTTGTTAATGCCCAGTAACCAGCATCGACAACATTGTTGTGTATTCCCATGAGAAACTGCAGCTTTAGAAATGGTGGTGGTGTAAAGAAGGATGAAGCATCACTCTTTATGCCTCCCCTAGCTTCTCAACCTGTTTCCATGGTTATGCTATGCCATCTTATGCTTATGCTGCAGTTTTGGATGTTTCCATATTTCTCTTCCTTTAATAACACCAGATACAGGCAACAGATTTTCACACTTGTCTCCTCAAGACTGTGGCCTGAAGTTTGTAATGGTATCTCATCTTCCTTTTCCAATTAAGAAAAGAAAACATTTATTTAAGAAGGAATTTATGTGTGTATGAATATGATATAAGAAGAAAATGTGATTTCCATGTTCTAAGGTGTAATACATTGCTCTTTGAGAGGAGTGTGATAAATGTGGGAATTAGGATGTACAACAAGATGCCAACTAAAATAAAGCAGTTGGAAAGTTTTAGGGATTTTAAACAAAGATTAAAGTTCTTTTTACTGGATCATTTTTATTCATTAAATGAGTTTTTTCTGTTTAAAGAAGACATTAGAATCAGAAATTAATAACACAGATACAATAAGATGAAAGTAAGATTGTAAAAATTACTATTTTGTAATTAGATTACTTTATTTGGATAAATGATCACATTTGTCTAGTTTAATGATGATTCATCTAGGTTTTGTTGACTTGAACTTATGTAATTCTTTGTAATTGCTTGTGAATCTGTTTTTCTATTCTATCTGATGCTTTGATTGACTTGTCCAGGTGTTACACATGTAGCAAACAGATGATAAATAAACGATAAATTTAACCTTCAGAAATGGACTGCAAACATTGTGAGACTGGACCCACAGCAGTTAAAGAAAGCTGGTAAATTTCAAATTACTCGGAATAACTTTGAAGTAAACAGACAGGCACTCACTGTTCCTGAATAGCTTCACTCTACATAACATATGCAAGATGACAGTCTTTTATTAAATTCTCAATACAACAGACTTCTTATTGTAAGCTGTACTTCTTTAATAATGGAGTTGCACTCTGTGTGTAGGAAGAGGGTGAGATGGTATTAAATTAGATCTTAGGAATGAGAGATGGATGAAACTGGCTTCCCAGTGGAAGGATATGGTATTATTACTGCTGAATGTTTGGCTTCTGTGCCCAGAGTCAGTCATGTGGATCTTATGGCAACAGGTTGGTAGGATGGGAGTTGAATAGAACTCAATCAGGGTCATGTCCAATGGCAAGCTTTGGTATTAGTATGTAAACATACCATCCTGCATATACCACCTGTTTCCCTGAAGATGAACTCACAAAGTTTGCAACATGTAGGAGACATCAGAAATTAAATATTAATTTAGAAAAATTGTGCATTTCGTTGGTTTGTGTTGTATAATTGGCAGTTTACTTATTTTTAATTAAAGGAATAATGCTCTGTTAAAAATAATCAAGGAATTTTTTTTAATTGGCGATGTGTTTTTTTCATACGACCATTAGAATATCTAATTAATAAACTTCCTATACCCATGAATCAAGTGACAGTTTAATTAAGGTAAAAATAAACAATTCGTTGTTACATATGCTACTGATATGTAACAGTACCTATTTAAAATCAATTCTGAAATATAAATTTTTAAATTTGAATACCTGTCATCCTCACACTGTATATTTACGTGAGGATGTGAGCATCGGTGGTTATTTTTTCAAGCTAAAAGTGGTCCAACAGCAGAAGATTTTGTGAAAAAACATGCCAACCTTTTAGTTGGCAGTGGCATTTATGTATGCCACTTGGTTTAAACTTAAAGAACCCTGTTTTGCCCAAAGAGATCCAGTTGGTTGTAAAAATAAACCATGCTAATTTTCTTGAATGTTCATGAGCCAGATTAATTTGTAATAGATGTGATTTTTGCTTTCTGTCAGGCAGGAGCTAAACATTTTCATATTATTCACGTCACCTTACCCTTTAAAGGGTTAAATTACAAAAGAGACTTGTTCAGTTCCCAACAGAGATATATTGTTAGTTATGAAAATGAGCTACTCCAGATTATACAGCTGGGATTTAGTTCTCACTGTCTTGAGGCAATATAAAAGAAGTCCCATAGGTTGACATCCCCCACATCTCCCTTGAGCTGTTATACTTCAGCTTCCATCATGTTTTCCTTATTCCTTTCCATATGTTTAGCCATTTTATTTACACAAATACTGATAGTCATAACCTGCTTCAACTTCCATCACATTTCCCATATACCTGTCCATTTGTGTAGCAGAGCGGTTCCCAACCTTTTGTATATGTGACCCTAAAGTAACAAATGGTATGTAACCTGCAACCCTACCATGGATATGGCAATAGCCAGTGATATTTACTATAAATGAATTAATACTAATGCCTTTTCTTGAATGCTACATAACATTGCCACTTATTCAAAAAATATTAAATTTTTAATGTTAATTGTCACATCCGCTATTTTTGGGATAATTTTAAATACACAAAACATGAAAGAAGCAAATCTTTATTTAAATAACTCATACATGTGCTAGTTGAACAAGTCACGTTCTTCTAAATAAAAACTTGTGAAGTACTGAACTTCTGAAATGTCACATAAAATGAACAGAACAATAATGTCAATAATTTAGCAACTGAAAAATTTAATATATGTGTTATTTATTTTAAATAAAGTTTATTACATTACCAACATTGAAGTTAATGCAACAATTAAAATGAAATAAATTTGTAGTGTACTGGATATAAGACCCTCTTGAGACCCTATGTCAGACCCCTGACCTGAGGTTGGGAACCACTGATCTGAGCATTTTGTTTACACGAATACTGATATTCATATCCTTTGCTGGCAACAAGCACTCTGGGCTAGTTGATATGTACCAGAGGATACTGGAGGAAAATACAACTGTAAGCAGAAATAAGAAGCCTAACTTACACACCATCATCACTGCCAACCATAAGACATCTCTGTGGCCTCCATACTGTGTCATTTGGCTGTTTTGTCATTACGTCCAGATTGGCATGTTCGATTCATAAGGCACTATGAGCTCTTTCCCTAGGATTTAATCTAGCAGCCAAGCATGCATCTTATGCATCTTTTCTAGGTCTGAGGTTAATAATGCATGTGGCTGTATCTCCATGCCCCTGCATGGTATATATAAAGAACTGTACAGTTTGTAGAAAACTTACATATTTTCATAACTACCATTAATTCTTCTGTTGTTGCAGTTCCAGCAAGAATTGTTTCTTTCAGCAGAGAAATTGTCACCCCATGGAAGAAGGACATTACTCTCCCATGCATAAAAGTTGGCATTCCTGTGCCACAGGCCATATGGCGTCTGCAAGACAGAATAATGGAAACCAATGGAAGGAAACAGGTATGTGTGATTGCACATCATAGCCATCTTCGTTTAAAGTGCTTGGTACATGTGAATATATGTGGTGATTATAAGGCTTGATATTTAAGTTCTGCAATGTCCACACAGATGGCACTTCAAGTAGCAAGTGAGCAATAACTGAGCAACTGTTTACTACACCTTCCTACACACAGCACATCTATGTATGCCTTTACCCATTGATCAGAACCACCAAGATTAGATATTCATATGCATACAACCACATTATGAAGTATGGCATATCAATGAATTTGAATAGTATGCAGATAATTATATTATAGGTGCTTTTTTAATATATTTTATTTACTTAACATTGTATATGCAAGAGCGATGTGGTGATATATATTCCTTTATACTGTATATACATCTCCCTGATGATGGTGATTTATCTTTCAAATATGTAGGAGGGTCCAAGGTCATGTATAACTTGTAATTCTATTACATGAAAATGTTAGTATATTTAAATGACTATAAGCAACTGCTTGTTGTGCTTTGTCTGTGGTTGCATCTTGGGGTTTGCTGCAACAAATATGGCAGCAGTAGCACAGCAGTGGCAGTGAATATGTAAGCTTTTTTCATCCCAATGAAAAAACGAGTGATAAATATTTGGAGCAATGAATTAACAAAAAGTTTTGTACATAGTTAGGCAAAAGCACAAGTGAAACTCTGCATATGTTAACAGAAGCTTATGATGCTGATGATAACAAAAAATTTGAGTATTATTGGGTGGCATGTAAGGTTTAAAGAAGGTCGGGCAGACATGAAAGATGACAGAGGAACATATTTCCAACATCTCACCAGACAGATGAGAATGTGGAGGAGTGTGAAAACTGGTTCACATGATGGTAGAGGAATTAAGTGTGTACACTTAGAAGCTTGAAGGCATATTTTGACTGAAGATTTTGGAGTGATAAACATTTAAACAAATTTGATGACAAGTGACAGCAGCAGCAGCCTGATGTCTGTTCTAACCACTATCAACAGTTGGTGAAAGGGAACAACTTTTGCAAGTAGAGGTATTACAGATGATGAATCATGGTGCTTTCAGTACAATCCAGAAAAGAAATGTCAAAGCAAGCAGTGTAAAACTTCTGTGGCTCCAAACCAGAAAAGGCACACATGCCAGGAAGCCCAGTGAAGACAATATTGATGCTTTCTTCATCACAAGGGCATTGTTCATAGAGTGTCTGCAAAATGTGAAACAGTAAACTAGCATTATGGAAATATTGACAGAATGATGTGAGGCTGTTGGTTGTAGAAGATTGGGTACTTTGACCTGACGTTTGGATCTTGCTTCATGACAGTGCCCACGTTCATGACATGGTCACTCTTGAGGAGGTTTCAGCCAACCAATCAAAAACAAAATTTTTACCATCCAACATATTTGCCAGATTTGACCCCGTACAACTTTTGGCTATTTGAAAACTGAAGACTGGTTTGAAGGTCCACAAATTTTCAGACTTTGTTGGCAGTCAGTGACATGTGGCAACCAGCACTTTTTAAGAAAAGTGTGATGAATGTGGAGATTAAATTATACAAGAGGGTACCAAATAGAATTTAAAAAGTTGGGAAGTTTTAAAGTGTTTAAAGAAAAATTAAAAAAATTTCTACTGGATCATTCTTGTTATACATTGAATGAGTTTTTTAGTTTAATGAAATTCAACAAAATGGTAAGAGAAAAATCTGGCAATTAATTTTAGGCTGTTGGTTTAAAATAATTGGATGATATCTTGCTGTAAAGTATGGAATTGTATTTTTAGCCACTTCTATATATTTATTTAAAGCAGTTTCTTATGTTGTATGGTTAAATGTTTTATTATATTTAGCAAACTTTGTGATTGTAGAATTTATACTTTGAAACAAGATTGTAATCTTACTCTCATCATACATACTGATTTGACTTGTCCAAGTGTTACATATGTAGCCATATGGGTATTTAATAGATAAATTACAAATTACAAAATCACAAATCCTGAAGATCATTCCAGAAAAGAGGTTACAGCAATGATTTGAACAGCAAGCACACTGAATGCTGAAGTGTTCTGCTGTGTTAGGAGACTAACTTGAAGGTGACATGAAATGTTGGTGTATAACTAATTAAATACAGCTCTTATAAGGGCACTCCAAAAACTTAATTGTCACACCTTATGATTTAGCATGGAGAATGCAAATACTATAATAATGAATGCAGAAACTGTACTGCAGGCCAGCAAAGATCTTGACTTGGAACAAAGTATTAACAGAATTAAATATAAACGAAAATAATGTGCAATGAACAGCACGTATGTAAAAATTAAGTTGAAAATGTTTCGAAATTTAAGCATGTGGGAACAACACAAACACACAACTGAGAGACTCTTGTCTCAGGCAATGACTGTCAGTGGGATGTAAGGGTGTGCACTTTTCATGGATGGGTACCAGCAATTATGAGGAGCTGCTGTCTCCTTCTTGTGCTCTAAAAATTGTAGCAGCATGTGTCTGCAAAACATTGTTCAGTATCTCTGCAACTCCTCATTCTAACAGAATCTTAATCTTTGTCTTACAGATAAACAAAGATGGCTCCTTCCTGATAAAGGACATTCAGCATAGTGATGAAGGCAACTACTCATGTAGTATCGAAAATGTGTATGGCAGTGATGAGATAGTTTACAGTGTCAGAGTGCTAGGTATGTCATTTTGACTACTGCAAATACTGTTACTTTGTGTGTACCACACAGACATCTCCAGTTATACTCTGCAGCTGTTGGTCTAATATTGACTGCTGCAAGCACTGTTACTTCATATGTATCACACAGACGTCTACAGTTACAGTGTTTGTAACACACAGATATACTCTGCGGCTGTTTATCTCATACTGACTGCTGGCAACACTGTTAATGTGTATGACACAGTCATATCCATTTGCACTGTTTATAACATACAGATGTACCCTGCAGGTGGTGATCTAATACCAACTGTTGCAAGCACTGTTACTTTATGTGTATCACACAATCACTCTGGTTATCTCACATCAGCCCTTGTGAGGTGTACTGTATGTTTACATAATTCAAATGCCACAGGAAGAGATACACAGTTTTGTGTAAAGTATTCGTGATATTGTTATGAAAAGAAAATAATGCATCATGCTGCATTTATTCATAAACTAGCTGTAAGATGACACAGAATCATGAAATAAATAACAGGGAATACATTTGTAGATTCAGAACTTTAAATATGTTAAGTTATTTATTATTTGACATGGCATGCAGTAAAATGTTTTCATGGCAAACAGTACAGTAACCCCACTACTTAACTTACTTGCCCCCTTATTTCCCGGACTTTCAGAGCCAGATAAAGATACCTGGACAGTGTTTTTGACAGTTTATGTGACTTGCAGTGCCTCCAGATGCCCCAATATTATCTGTTGTCGCTTCGTATGTGGACAGCTTGCAGCTGCAATGGACTGACAATCATGACGGAGGAAGTCCAATCCTTGGTGAGTTCAAATGGAAGTAATGCATTGAAATTCCGAATATTCCTCTTTCAACCCCAGCCCCACCCTCCACCCTGATGATTGTGTGATGTGGGGTGGGGTATCGTTTCAGCTGCGAGATATTCAGGTGGTCTAGAAGTGCAACCCAAACATTCTTTAACATCATCTGCTGAAGTATTGAAGTGGGTCAGTTCCACACATTTATAAGTTTTTTTTGGTCCATTTTAATAAAATTTTCCCATCTCTGTCATCTCTGTTGATTTCTAAACAGAGTATATTGTATAGAATTGAAAATGTATCTGATGTAATGTGTGGGCCGGGTAGCTCAGTCGGTATAGCGACTGACTACTGGCTGGATTTTCTGCCCGTCCAAACCAGCCCTGGGACCCACCCAGCCTAATGTAAAATGGGAATCGGGTCTTTCCTGGGGTCAAAGTGCGGCCGGGCCGTGCTGCTGACCACTCACCCTCTTCTAGTGCTGCTGTCATGGAAGAGTAGAGCTATACCTCTACCCACCCTCTGGGCCACACCAGGCCTGTAACGGGATCATTTTACCTTTTACCTGATGTAATGTAAGGCCAGTTAAGAATTCACATCATAAAAGAGTAAACATTGTAATTTTCTCAGAACCAGTGGTAGGTAACAGCACAGGGCAATCAGTGGTGTTTGAAAAGTACTCCTTGAAGCAGCTGAGTGGAAGACTCAGACTGATGTGATGCCTGTGTTCAGTGTGAGTGACATTCATCAGTTTGGCCTAGAGAAATACCAATTCTCGATATGATACATGATACATGTGTGCTGTGTGAGTGACATCAGTATGACCTAGAGAAGTAGCAACACTTGATGTGATGCATGTGTTCAGTGTGAGTGACATTCATATGTTTGGCCTAGAGAAATACCAATTCTCGATATGATACATGTGTGCAGTGTGAGTGACATCAGTCTGACCTAGAGAAGTAGCAACACTTGATGTGATGCAT
>Ga0123355_10016561_pt1 | contig 11624 bp, 6 predicted proteins | sample TergutEmb28metaG_3_FD_89872 | JGI IMG/M metagenome (GOLD analysis project Ga0123355, IMG submission 89872) | Embiratermes neotenicus P1 segment gut microbial communities from Petit-Saut dam, French Guiana - Emb289 P1 | ecosystem: Host-associated > Arthropoda: Insects > Digestive system > Gut ...
AATCACTTTTAAATTTAATTTATGTTGTGTTTTTTTTAAAACCCTTCAAAATGGGAGACACCACCTTCCAATTTTAGAAATGAAAACTTTGATACCCCCCCCCCCCCACACACACACACACACGTGCACACATACACACACCCACACACACACACCCACACACACACCCATATAGTCCAGACCTAGCTCCACTGGATTGTTGCATGTTAGGACCACTAAAAGAAACTTTGCATGGATGAAGATTTGCCTCTCATGATGAAGTTAAGAATGTGGTGCATGTGTGGCTTCAGTCATGACCAAAAACTTCCCATTTGGGATCAGAAGACTTCTGAACCACATCACACTGTGCATTGAAAAAGGAGGTGATTATGTTGGGAAAAAATGCCCTTTACATTTCTTACTGGTTGTTGTACGTGAAGTAATTAATAAATTCACTGTACTTTTTGACTGTTACTTGTAAAAGTCCAGATAATTTTCTGCTGTTCTGTAACAGCTTTGTCAGTATACACTTTTCAGTACAGAATATGGATTACATTAAATAAGCATTGTCAGTGTTAATATAATAGACATGCCAGACAATACTTGATTAAATAATTCACAGCTGTCTTGAGAAGGGTGCCACTTGTAATCATTTGAGAGACCTTCAGTATGAATTAGAAGATGTTTCAAGATAACAGCAAGATTTCTACATTAGTATCAGCCATACATAATATGTCTGCAAATAAATTTTCCAAGTTGGTGATAACACTAATTACTAAAACCTTTGTTTCTCTCTGCCTCCTCTCTCAAAACACAAATGCACGAAGAAACTGATTTCCATCTCTGTAATTGGAAACCAGTGGTCTGTTAGTTTGTCATATACCATTTTTGGAGGGGATGTTAAAACCTTTGGCAAATTGAGGTCTGCAAATGATCAGTCCTTTTGACATAAATTGCTACTTTTATTACCAGATCATCTTATTCCAATTACACATGGCAAAAACCTGTCTTGTGTTGTGATACTGATTTCAGGTAGTTATTGGTTTCAACCCATAAACTGTCTAGTTACACGAGTCTATAAATAGGGATGGAGATGTAAAATATGTTGTTTTTTATTGTATTATGCTTATCTCTTATAAGATTCAGCTAGCATTGCACATTGAAATAATGTGATGTAATTTCTGTTATGATTAAAAAACAGTCTTTGAGGACAGATCTTTTCTGATTTAAAGTGTATGCAATTTCAATATTGAAATTGTTTGGAATTTCTTGTGATGCACACTTACAGCTTACAAAATATAAAATAACCACTGCCACCAGGTAACAACCCAATTGCAGTAAATAAATATTATTATCATTATAAATATTAAAAACTCCAATGCTGGTACATAACACTGCATTTTATACATTCTTTGCACAAAGTGAGTACATATTGAGGAGGTGTATTTTTGTCTGTGCTCCCAAACAAATTTTGATGAAATCTGGTGTTTGGAGACTGCAAAAATTTAATAAACTCCAATTGGGTGTCTGAACTGATATCTACACCGAGGACCACACAGATTAGAAACAGGAGTGCTGAGCATAATTAAATTTGGTAATGTTATCCATGTGAAATTTGTTGTAATGGATTTTCATTCCTACACGTAAATTGTAAAGCTATTCTTCTTTCATCTCATGCATGTATGTAAGCCAGTATTAAAGTTTTGTGGTGGTATTTGATGTATTTATCAGGGTGGTTAAAGTTGTTCTTTAAAACCAGACCTGCTGTTTGTACATATTATTTGGCACCAAATTCACTGGATAGCATCTAGCAGAAAGACAATAACCTTCTGTCAGATTTCATGATGTCAGCTGATTGAAATTATTAATAATAAAACTATCATTGTTGCATCTAGTTGGCTGCTTATTTTATCAATGATGCACGGTCACACATACATCAAACGAACAAAACAATTTGAAAATTGGTAGGTTGTCACAAATGAGGCAGTTGACTGGTGGTTGAAATCTCTTTTGCCATGTTCCTTGTCATAATCCAGGACTTTTTCATTTTATGTGCTGAATGTTCATCCCCATACCCTAATGTTTACAAGATCATACATACATTTACAATATTATCAGGAGCCCATAGTAACTGCCAACATCAGCTGTGCTGTGCAAATCAGTTGCCGAATGAATAAGGAAAGCCATGTTAGTTACACATACATCTGGGTCTGTCCCACTCTATAGGGTTTGTATTAGTCCTTTAAACCATTAGATGCCATGTCTTTATGTCACATAATTTATAAATATTGTATGATGGAATGTAGGAGTTGATATGTACCTGGACTAATTTTTCTAGTGGAATATTACTGGTCAGTTTCTGTTTAATGGGAAGTGTAATTCATCTAGCTCCATTTATTAAAGTGTACTTTTAGGTGAAGTAGTTATGATACTGACCATAGTCTGCTGGTTGCAGAAGTATAAAAGAGATATATGGTAGATAAATGAGACACTCAGAAGTCTCTTATGGGAAGATTTTCTCAAATCTGAACAGTGTAAACATTGTAGACAGAATGAAGTTAAACCTTCACATGGGTGTGCATCTTTGGCCTATCATGATTAAGAAGGTAATGATCCTTCAGCTACCATAAAAGTGAATATACTGATCAGCTGAATTTTAGCTTTTCTAGGTTGACCTAGCACCTTTCAGTTAAATAAGATTTCTTAATGCACGTTGGTGGCTTCATATTCCCCTTTTGGGCGGGAAGGATGGGCCACTATACTGTAACTCATCACGTCGCCCTCATCATTAGCACCGGCAGTATCAGCATCATCATGATGATTGTGATGTTCTTGATGTTTTGCAAAATGAATATGTCATATTGCCTCACATTGACAGAAAGTATGTTTTATATTCTTGCCGCTTGTTGATATACTTTATAAAAATATGGGCAGTATGTGATACAAGATCTTTGAATTACGCAGATTTGATGGACCTAGCGTAAGATGTTTTTCAGACAGCATAGTCTCTGCTCAGATATTAAAATGGTAATGCCAATAGCTTGATTAAGAGAAGGAAACCCATGTCTAAAAGACCAGTTGGAAGACCTAAAACACGTTGGGAAAATGACGTTTTGGAAGATACAAAGAGGATAAAAATAAGCAACTGGAAGAAAGCACAGAATAGAGATAGTTGGAAGAAAGTGGTTGAGCAAGCCAGGACCTTATATAGGTTGTAGCGCTTTATAAGAAGAAGAAGAATATTCATAGCTCTGTTTGCAGATGCTCTAAAAGTTACAGATTAGTTGCAGATATGTTAAGAAGTAATAATGAAATGCTGTACTTTCCCAGCTGTGCGGCAACTGAAAACATAAACGTCTGGATACTGAGAACTTACGTCTCTAGTATCTGTCGAACGTAAAGCAATACGCTACGAAGTTGTAGATTTTTGCTCTCGGGGAGCGCATCTGCCGTACTTTACGTTCATTCCTGTGGGGAGAAAGGGTTGATGCTTGTTATCTCACAAACGTTCGTGTTACTTTCTCGCTTGAACAGTACCTTTGCTGTGTACGTGTAGATATACGAAGTCGTGGTTTGGACAAGGCGTAATTCATATCAGTTCCTTTGCGTGCTGTAATGGCACGCAGCTGAGAATTTGCATTGTATGCCGGCTTCACTTTACTGTTTAAGACTTCGATTCGAATTTTGGATTTTTTAATTTTGCACTCAGTTACGATCTTGTTTCCGTTGCGGCTGGAAGTTTAAAATTACGTCGTTGGGACTGATTGTGTTGAGTTTTTGCCTCTTGGGGTTTATAGCCTTGTCGCCTCCATAAAATGTTATTACGTAATCTTCGCTGTCTGAGTTTCAAAGCGACATGTGCTGGCGGCCTATCATGTGATTAATGACTGTTGATTTCATTTTATATCAGGGATGAACAAGCCACCATTTGGACATGCCTACTGAAGAACTGGGATGCCCAAATATGAACACCGGTTTTTACGTCTTTGATTTCAGTTTTCTGTGCATTTATATACCATAGAATACTCGTAGATCAGCCATGGCTGACCTCACTGCCTGTTAACATAATTTACATAAGACGTTACCAATTAGGAAGTGTCAACTGTCCTCATTGCTCAGACAGCACCTTATTGAACGTAATAGGATATCAGCTTCCTATTTTCCTACCCTTACCAATGGTTCGCCATCCTTAGAATAGATGGTGTGGGCCGTTATCATCACTGCAATATCGTGAAATCTCAGAAGTATTGTCCTGTGTTGCTACTGGAAAAGTGCATGTGGTTTTAAATATATGTACAGTACGTGCATGGTGGGTGGCCTTCGTATATGTGCCAGTTTTTTATCTGACAACTTTCGGTTGCTACTCGGCTCGTTTATCGTGTTAACATAACCCACTCATACGATTGCCCACACACGTGGGTGAGTAGTGGCGGAAGTGACAAACGATAGTTGTACTGTTAGTGTACTTTTCGTTCGTGTACTCTGTGAATTTGAGTAATTCCTGGGATTACGCGTTATGATTTGCTACGTATTTGTAGATTCGAGTCGATTGGCAAGGTTTGCCACCAGTATTGAACTTCAGAAAGATTTGTGAGGAAAGCTGTTGGGCCTGGAATGAGGGAAACTACAAATTTTGGCTTAGTCAGTTGCGTAGTCGAGTTTTATCCAGTTCGTTCCCAAATACGAGACAGGACGGAATGTAATCAGCCCTACGCCTTTAGGAATGCAGGTACTGATATCAGCAATTGCAGTATCGGGATGTAAAACATAAGTGTTTCATTGCGAAGATATTTGTACTGTTTGATAATCAGTACGAACACATCTGAAGGAGCAGATCATTGTTCAGGCTTTCTACACTACAGTTTACGAACAGTCACTACGAGCTATGCTACACACTGTTCTTACAGCGCGGCTGTGTTTTTTGTGAACTTTGGAATGACGAAGTTATTTTCCTGGTTTATGACAAGAACAAATAAAGTAACCACTCGATCATAGATTATTTGTACTGTTGCTGCTGTTGTTTACCTGTACGAGGCGTGCTCTTCTGTGTGGCTGTGCACTGCTAGCGTGACGTGACACAGTCAGATAGTGATGTTTTGGGTTGTGGTACAGTGAAGTCTTGTAGGTGGATGTCAACGTTTCGCAGGAAGTTGCTTCCCCTAACTTTGGAGTGGAAAATAAGAACATGATCTTATACCACACTGAACCCTTGAATTACTGAGTGGATACAAAATGTACCCAGGCTTGGTCTTTTCTTCAAAATTTTCGGTGATATAGAGTAACAGTCTTACCAGTTTTTATCTTTGTTCTTTGAAGCCTCTTGACACAAAATTAATAATATGCAGCGAGTATGTTGTTTCTTTAGTATGCTGTATTTTTTAAATCTGATTGGAACATTTTGTACCCATGTTAGTTCAATTTTTCCAACAGCCAAGGATCCTGGAAATGTTGTCAGTGCTCAGAAAGGGAAAGCAACAACAACTGTAATACATTTCAAACAACGTGCAGCCATTGCAAGGAACAATCATAAAACAGACAAATATAGTGCACATTCCTGTTCTAAACTATGTTTTTTGTTCTAAAAAAATTCGAAGCTTTTCATTCTTTGTAACTGCGTAAGAAATGAAAAATTTGATTGAAACAATTTTTTTATTTGATTTAATCTAAGAAACAAAGTTTGGGAAAGAAAAATGTAGAAAAGAATGTAAAAGTATGGGTACGAAATGTACCCAGTACAGGAATAGTTGGATGCTTTATTGCTCCGTAATTCAAGGGTTAATAGCAAGAGAGGGTACATACCAGTTGTTTACTTTGCGAACATCGAAGTGTTTATTGCCTTTCACTGCCAGAGGTGTTCATATTTACATGCACAGTGTGCTCCTCTTTGCATTTGAGGATGTACATGTCCTATAAAATGTCCATGGCAGAAACACCTTCGGTGATTTTTGTAGTATTTTCGTTGCATCCATTTGTACTGTTTTCTGTTCATTTTGTTTTGAAGCCCTTGGTACCGAAGCGTATCTCGTTTTGAACGTCCTTTGGAAATATGGAATGTGGTCAGGAGGCTGGTACTTGGTGGAAAGACTGAAAAATGAACCAGTTTGTTGTTGGGGTATGACGTTTTCTTTTCCAGTCTTTGTGTCGAGAACTTTTGTAAATTAAACTTTTATTAAAGCTTTCACGGCCGGCATTCTGGACACCGTGCAGGACTTGAAATTTGTCCCGAAGGCTCGGAGAAAGGTGCTGCTTGTGTCTTCAGAGCAACGGGTTCAGGTGGCTGCAGAAATGTTAGTAAGAAGGAAGTGTGTCGTAAATAGGAAGTTTGCAAGGATTGTGGTCTATCAGAGATAAGGAGAGGATAAGGGGATATCGCCTCAGCCCTTTCCGTGGCTGTCATTCTGAAGATACAGGAAGCACGTTCCTCCGAAATGTCGGAACAGGCTTATTATCGTACACGGTGTGGGAACCCTGAAGACCATAAGTTGTACAAGCTTGTAAACGAATTTTGCGTACAATACATTTTGAAACGTGTAGTGAAACGCGGAATCTGTGTGGTGAGCCCCGACAAGTTTAGGGTAATGATGTCTAATGACCCTGTTACAGCGGAATCATCGCTAATTATAACGAAGAATAATTAATTAGGATTCGTAATGAAACACACCCATTGTAGTGGTTGTTGTAAGTGATATATTCCAGTTAATTTGGAGGACTGCTGTCTTTTGGAATGTGACGCCGTATAGTCTGGTAGGAGCGTACCGACATTTCGTGATACCGTACTTTTTCCATTGTCAGAATAGATGAGTAAAGCTGTGTGTGGGAAAGACAGACGCACGTGGGGGCAGCTCTGTGGGCAGGATAGTATGCGAGAAGTAGAAGTGCAGAGAACAAGATGGGACCTTATAAAACCACCGTTTCAGAGTGAACAGGAGAGCACTGAAGCAAAACGTGAGAGTAAGGGAGAAGTATGTCCTTACTAAATTGGAATTCTTATAATAAAACCACCTAGATGCACTAATTTCTCAAATTTATTTTTGGAATAAAACTACATGTTTCGGACAGCTCCTCTGTCCATCATCAGCAGTCTAGCACTGTACACACTGCAATGGTATATGTAATACTGGTTTGCTGACAGCTTGCGAGCAGGATCAGGACGGAACTGGTGCATCTAGTTGGTTTTATTGTAAGAATTTATCACGATGCACGGTCACCTGAACGTCAAAATGAAACTGGACGTTAAAATAGATATAAGTATGTGTATGAAATGTAGGGATGTGGAAGTAATAAAAAAATAAAAGTAAAAATAGATGGAGCCAGCAAGATCATCAGTACATTTCTGTCACACTGCACGCCGTCACATTCCAGAAGACGACAGTCCTCGTAGTCACTCCTCTGACAACCTCAGATCACACTGCGAAGCTTTTGCTGCGGTGGCAAGGTCATTTGTGTAATTGTGTAATGTACTGGGTACTGAGGCAGGATTTTACGTCATCTTCTTAGACTGCTTGACTCTGAAGATGAAGGCTGTACGATCCCTCGAAACGTCGGTAACTGCCATTCGACTAGGCGTTAACATCCCAGATGATTTGAATCTGCGGAGTGATGACTTTATCGAGAGTTGTCTGCCGAATATTGCAGTAACTGCTGTTTTCACCAGACAGTTGTGTTGCAGTCACATGTGTTACTCTTCACTGTTTCCACTATTTTTACAGTTGTATTTCCCAGCCGTCCCATACGAAGTGACTGCAGTCTCCTCTGCCGGTTGAGCAAAAGAGACATGCGTGTCACAGTGCGTAGTTACAGAACTGTCTATCTTAATTTGCTTGGAGCTCGGAGACCTTTCCATAAGAAAATAACGCCTGAACGGGAAATACATGTGCAACGTTATAGGGTGTTGCAAATCTAATTTAGGTAGTAGAGTTTCACTTTAGTCAACTTCTATGTGTTATCCGGAGTAAGCGGGTTGAATTAGTTTACTTGAGCTGCTGGAGTAAGAAAATCAGAATTATTACGAGGTGTAAACAGGGTTGTGGTGGGGAAACCTGAGGGAAAGAGTCCACTTGGAAGATCCAGGCGTAGATGGGCTGATAATACTAAGATGGGTCTTCAGGAAGTGGGTTGGGGGCATGAACTGGTTTGATCTGGGTCAGGACAGGCACAGGTGGTGGGCACGTGTAAATGCTGTAATGAACCTTGGGGTTCCATAAAATGCGGGGAATTTCTTGACAAGCTGAGAACCGGTTAGCTTCTTAAGAAGGGCGCTGCTCTATGGAGTAAGTAAGTAAGTAGACTTATGTGACGCCGTTTCAGCACGGCTTCGCCAACACACACATCACGTACTTATCCCACCATTTGAATTATTCAGGTGGATGGAATTCCTTATAGATGAGACATGATGTATGGCATAACAGAGAGCAAACGTTTATGTTTAGCCACTAGAGTGGCCTTGAAGGTGATGTACTTGCTTTGCCCGGGTTTGAATTTTCAGATTGATGCTGTTAGTGGTTGATATTTGAAATGTCAGATTTTTTTCTAGACCCTGTACCAGATAGCCTGTTCATTCTGCACAAGAATTAGTATAATAAAACACGACACTTTCTGCACAGTTCTCTCTATATTTAACATTTTCAGTTCTGTTCAAGCCAGTGGCGTACCCAGGAATTTTATTCGGGGGGTTCAACAAATTGAGGACAGAGGACATAATGGGGATCTGGGGGCGGTAGCCCCCTGGTCAGGTGTTCTGGAGGCAGCTGTAATTTGGTACAAGAAATTTCATTTCATATAGTAACATTTTCTTAATTTTGGGTATTTTAAGACTATTTATGATGACAACCAATTTATTTGTCATTGCTAATATAAAAAAATTGCGAACCTAGGTAGTTTTAGAATTTTACTGCCTTTTTTCCGAACATCTTCGAGTGTTGGCGTCCTAAATTCAGCAACTCTTAACAGTTTTCACAGTTGGGTTGAGTTTGGCACGATTTTGAAGAGCCTTCGGAATTTTTTTTTTTTTGGGGGGGGGTTGAACCCCCCCCCCCTCGGTACGCCCCTTATTAAAGCATAGGTGGGAGTCGGGGTAGCATAGTCGGTATGTTGACGAGGTTACGAACTGGACAGCGGAGGAATTGTGGTTCCGATTCCCGGCAGCGGAAAGCGATTTTTCTCATCCGAGGCGTATAGGCTGGTTCTGGGGCCCCCCTCTGGGGCTCCTGTTGAATGGGTACCCCTGACTTTTTCCCCCGGGGGGTAAATCAGCCGGGCCATGAAACTGACAACTAGTATCCATGTAGTGGCCAGTTTGAGAACGGGTGAATTTCACCCACGTACTGCTATAGCGTGCTCGGGAACAACTTTACCTTTGCCATTACATTAGGGCTTACGTGGACAGCTTAAAAAGTGAGGATGCTTTCCGTGGGTTAGGTTCTGCAAGGTACTACAGAAATTGACCGCAGAGACAGTAATTGCGCATGAGTGTATTCCGTATGCAGGCTAGCTTAACTAGCTAGCTAACTACACGGCGCAGAGTCCTTGTTGAGAAGCTAACAGTTCCTCAGCTAGTCAAGAGATTCCCCACGTTTTATTGAACCCGAACGTTAATTGCCGCATTTACAAGTGCCTAACACGTTTTCGTATCCTCAGCCTGATGAATCCAGTCCTTTCCTTCCCATCCCACTTCTTGAAGATTCATTTTAATATTATCCTCCCATCTACGCTACGTCTTCCAAGTGAGTTCTTTCCCTCAAAACTCTGTATGCACTTGCTGTCTCCCATACGTGCCACATTCCCTCTCCACCTCATTCTTCTTGATTTGATCACCCGAATAATATTTGGCGAGGAGTACGGATCATTAAGCTCCTCATTCTGTTGTCTTCTTCACTTCCCTATCACCTCGTCTCCCTTAGGCCCAAATATCTTCCTCGGCACTTTATTCTCCAACAACCTCAGCCTGTGTTCCTCCCCCGGCGTAAGATACGATTCTTGACACCCCTACAAAAAAAGGCTAAATTTAGTTCTGTATATTTTTGTCTTTATATTTTTGGATAGCAAAATGGGAGGCAAAAAGATTCTACACCGAATGATAGCACACATTCCCCGATTGCAGTATGTTCTTAATTTCTTCATGAATGGAATTTTGATTTGTTCGAGTTGTCCCAAATATCCGAACTGTTCCACCATTTCAACAGATTTGTTACCTGTTTTTATGCTTGGAGTTTATCGTGCATGCTGGCGGCCAGACATGAGCATATATTTAATTTTCTCAGCATTTGCTTCAAGACAAATCTTCTTACTAGCGACAACTAAAACTTTGTGTGTTTTTTTAATATATCATCGTTAGTACAAACCAGAAGCCTGTACGTACCGTTTAATTTGAAGGGTTCCTGGTTTGCATGAACCTTCCGAGTGACGTATTCGTGCACGCTATAGGGAGCATTAATTGTGAGGTTAGTGTGTTCGTCAAGACTTAAGGATTTAATTTAAATTTTTCATCGGTGTTAAAATACCCATTTTCATTTGGATGAAGTAAAGTGGCTCATAAACCTGATGAATCCGCGGTAATTCCGCCTCCCCGCATGCGGTGCCCCGGCTTATAGGAAGTTACACAGATGGGTTGCAGTCTGTAGATGACCCTGTGTTGTGTGTTAGACGCATGCGTGTGATATAAACATTTACTTTCGAAGTTTATGTACGTGCAGTTTACTGTTTCTTGGTATGTGACGCCGCGTAATACTGTATATAGGTACCAAGGTTTCGAGAGCACCTGCTACCACCATCTTCAGTGTTGGAGTTTTAGTCCTTCGTCTTTCATGAATATGGAAAAAGCTGATCACTCTGAAACGTTTGTACCTGTCTGTCAAGCAATGCTGATTTGTCCCAGAAGGTAGATTTTAGCCGCCGTTCCTCATTTACCTAACAGCTGAATTTAATTTGGTTAGACCTAATGTAATTGTGCACATAGGCCTAGCCAGTAAGAAATTTTGCTCTGCCCGCGGACTGTATTTTGGCCATTTATATGGGTCTCAGAAAAAGCAGTGATTATTTCTCTATAGAACATCATCTGTTTTAATTGTATAATGGAGACGGAATGTTTACTGCGCGATACGAACAGAGTCTTGCAGTCGCTCGTGAAACGGCAATTTGTCGTAATGCACACAATTCGTCAGTCTGAGATCCCCGTATTACTAGACAGTTGGTTTACGGACACACCCTGTTTCAAAACGTTGTGTTTACAAATATAGTGCTTCTCCTTATATTTTCGTAAAAACTTGACGTGCTGCTTAAATGTTGGTTGTTGAGGATCGGCCACTTTTTTCCCTTGTCTCTGTAAAATTGTGTATCGGTGTGGGTTGCGACAAATTGCTGTTTCATGAGGGATATGAAATTTAGGTTAATTGTTCTCTGTTATTCTTAAACTGATTATTATTAGACTGTTAACAGCCACTAAGATGAGACTGGCAGGATACGGAGCAAGCACCTGAGACAGAATGGGTTCCAATTAGAATATCTGAAGGTTTTGCGTCCTCTAGTTAGCTACTTCAGTTGGGTTGGGGGGGGGGGGGGGGGTTGGGGGTTTTTGGGGGCTTTCTGCCCCGTGTGGGGGCAAATAAAACTTCGCCCCTTTTGCCCTGGGGGGGGCCCGGGGGTTTTTG
>Ga0123355_10016562_pt1 | contig 11623 bp, 4 predicted proteins | sample TergutEmb28metaG_3_FD_89872 | JGI IMG/M metagenome (GOLD analysis project Ga0123355, IMG submission 89872) | Embiratermes neotenicus P1 segment gut microbial communities from Petit-Saut dam, French Guiana - Emb289 P1 | ecosystem: Host-associated > Arthropoda: Insects > Digestive system > Gut ...
ACGGAGATGTTACAATGTTGTGGAATCAAGCAGTACACACAGACAGAGAAGTTACAGCAAATAGGCCAGATATAATAATAAAAAACAAAAAAGAGAAAACATGCACGCTGATAGATGTGGAAATACCCGCAGACAGAAATGTTGTGCAAAAGGAAGCTGAAAAGAAGTTAAAATACAAAAGTTTATGTATAGATATAAAACGAATGTGGAACCTGAAATGTACGAATGTACCAGTAATAACTGGAGCCACTGGAATAGTAACAAGAAGCTTAAAGAAAAATTTGGAAATTGTAACAGGAAAACATTCGATAGATTCACTACAAAAGACAGCTATTCTTGGAACATCACACATAATACGGTTCAAGAGAAGTACCAGGAAGAAAAGGCCTGTGACAAGAGACATCCATATCGTATAATAATAATAATAATAATAATAATAATAATAATAATAATAACGACAAATTTAACACCTTTAACTGATGCTCCCATCACTGGATACCTAAGTTTCCCACGTGTATATTGCCACCAGTTTTCAAATAAAATTTCTTTTGACTTTCTCATACCTCTCATGCCGACTAATATTAAGTACAACAGCCTTTATGGCATGGACTTTATACAACGGGTTCGGGCAATTTCGAACACGGCAAGGAAACATCGGGATCCATAAAAAAATGGAGAACTGGCTACCAGCTGAGCTACCAAAAGTTTCACAGGAGGATCTCTATTCCATGCAGCTTGCTAGGCCGAGACGGAAGTAGTGAGAACACAGAACATGAGAAACGTGCAGTGATGTCAGCGTAGGTGTCATTTCATAAAGCAGCAAGAATGACGTGTGGTACAAGGTTCAAAGCCTTGTGAATGAAGAGTAAAGTCTTCTGGAACATGATGCCATGTTCTTTGGTAAACTGTTACCGACAATTCAGACTAACTTTCTGACTCCTTCTTCTGTGTAGTTCCAGAAGACAGTCTTACTGGACTACCTTGACAATGGAGGTACTAATCTTCTCTAGTAATTCATCAGACTGGCTATTTGACTACACCCCGTCACTTGCAGATCTCATATGGCTATACCATTTCAATCTAACCGGGTGTGATGGTCAATACGAAAGGATGAAGAAGTAGAAGGTTGTGGGTTCTGACATTCCAAGACACTACAGAAGAACAGAATAGAACTGTCAGTCGAAACAGCTGGGCCTCTAACTGAAACACGAATCGTGTACCGCACCACTAAAAGACACACGCCTTACCGCTGAGGAAACCTGCTTCAGTCACGATTCGAATTAGGACATGCCTGAAGTGGTGTCAGACTTGAAGCACGTTCCGTGTTTGATAGCACAAGTGTCTGCGCGACTCAGGTCACTTTTGCAGATACAAGAAGAAAGCTAAAACACCGAAATGTTTTGAGTCACAGAAAAGAATCGAAAGAAAACGTCGTGTAATGTATGATATTAAGTGGACAAGTATATATTATGTGGGGCGCACACACACACACACACACACAACTTAGTAGTCAGCGTGAGAAAGTATGGATTTCAGTACTGTATTTTGCTAGTTAATGCACGTAAAGTCTTAGCTTAATGTGACTTACATTACATCACAATTTCAATGTCATTGCCCATTATTCCGTATCCGGTTCCGAAATTTAGGATACATTTGTTACAGATCGAGACTACAGTGACCAAGTTCTACTTTGCTTTTCCCAAGAGGGGTATCCAATCTTACAGGCCAGGCAGAAAAATTGACTGTGTAGTGAGTTATGTTCTCAAGAACGCCATGGCGGCGTATAAAAGGCGTGACAGTCAAGAGCCATGCATTCTCATGAAGCTGCAAAAGCTCCAGTTACTTTAAACTTCAGTCAGGACTTCATTAAATTTGGGGAAGGGGTGTTTCTTAAGAAATAATATTACTGTACAAGTTAAAACGACTTTTCAAGAAGACGAGTCCTTAACACCCCTGTTCAGATGAGCCACAGATCTGGCTACCTTAAGACAGTAAAATGTAAAGGTAAAGTGATCCCGTTACAGGCCCGGTGTGGCCCGGAGGGTGGGTAGAGGTATAGCTCTACTCTTCCGTGACCGCAGCACTAGAAGGGGGTGAGTGGTCAGCAGCACGCCCCGGCCGCACTTTACCGCCGGGAAGGACCCGGTAACCATTTTATACGAGGCTGGGTGGGACCTTAAGACGGTACAGTACAAAACGTAAATACAGATAGTGCAGTTGGGAGGGGGTTACCTTATAGAAAAGTGTGTCTGAGTCGAATGCCTCATGGGAAGGAAGCTGTATCTCCGCGCTTAAAGCAATTTGTTTTGTTCTTTCAGCGTTCTTGAATAAAACCAATTAAGTTAAACACATGATTAAGGTAAGATTAAGGTTTCTTCTAAATTTCCACAAAATTTTATGCCCATCTTTGGATAATTACAAAACAAATTCAGGGACAATACCTCAAATTAGGACACGATGGTTTCCTGTTACATTCTCTCCCACTGGTTAGTCATTAGTTAAGTTGTCTTTCGACGCTACTGACAGCGTCTTTAAATGAACCTTAAATCAATAGTAAATATTCAAATAACAGGACTCACAAAGCAGCAACATGACGGTCAAATAACAGTAGCTCATAACTCCGGTGTGTGAAACTTCAGTTGATCTTTGTCGACATTCTATGACATAGCAGTTTTCAAATATTCATTTGTAATTCAAATTGGCTGTATGTTGCTGTCTATATTTGTATTTTCCCAAGCGGAAGGTTAAATTTCAAACCGTATATTAAACAGTATATGGCAGCGCATAATATAGCTGCTCGCTCTCTTACTAATGTAAGCAAAGTGGCTCTACCGGTGATTAAATGTATTAATTGCCGATGAGCTGCTGGCAGCTCGGGCTGTGAACAAAATTAGTGTTCCGTGTTGCCGAAATGTAAATGCGCGAAACATTTTGCGGGTTCTAAACATGAAATCTATGCACAGCGCGAAAATTCTGATTCTTTGGCTTACGTTTGTTTACTAATCCCAAAAACCTCAATAATGACACGAAAAGTGTATGGGGATTACAACGCGTGTTTCATTCCTTTCTGCTAATTCCGCCTGAGGTACTTTTTGCGTTGATAAATCTTTAGCGAGTTGCGACCGACAGTGACGCAGAACCGCACGTATTGTCCATTACAGTTCTCCAGTTTCACCAAAATTCCTAGGCCTGGGGCAATAAACTATACCGAAACTCGCACTTTCATAAAAATCCGATCAGCGGTTGTCGAATTTTGCATGCGGACAAAGAGGAAGGGCCACTGTGCAGCGAATAGGCCCATTCTTAAAAATTATGTTCCCAAATGCGCAATAAATTGTACTGCTCGTTTAGAAACAGATGTGTCAGAATGATTCCGCGTTCAAGTTATCTAAAATGAAAATTCAGGCAAGACACAAATAACGCGACACGGTCCTGGCAAAGATAGTGTGTCATTCTGCACCGAATTGAAGTTTATGCCTCGAAGGGTTGACATAAGTTAATAGAACTTTGCATTATTTACTTTCCGTTACGAGACACTTTTAAGGCTTTACAGCTGACTTTGAAGTACAAGAAAGAAACCTCCTTCTGTTAGAATCTACGTTACCATGGCAACGCAAACTGTTGAAACACCATAAGGTGCTGTCGCATGTCCGGGTACATAACTTTCTTAGGTCTTGTAAAATAGGCCTAATGAAGTAACATCAAAATGTGTGATGATCCTTTCCGATACATCTCGTAAGCAGCATGGGAGGGGTTATTTGTATATGTGTGTTCCACTGCTGCTTAATGATCTGTACTCCTCACCCAATATTTTTCGGGTGATCGAATCGAGAAGAATGAGATGGGCGGAAAATGTAGTGCTTATGGGGGAGAGGAGAGGCGTATACAAGGTTTTGGTGGGGAAACCTGAGGAAAAGAGGCCACTTGGAAGACCCAGGTGTAGATGGGAGGATAATATTAAGGTGGATCTTCAGGAAGTGGGTTGTGGGGGCATGGACTGGATCAAGCTGGCTCAGGATAGGGACGGGTGGCGGGCACTTGTGAATGCGGTAATGAACCTTCGGGTCCTATAAAATGCGGGGAATTTCTTGACTAACTGAAAACCGGTGAGCTTCTCCAGAAAAACTCTGCTCCATGGAGTAAGTAAGTAGGTAAGTAAGTAAGAAAGAAAGTAAGTAAGTAAGAAGTATGCTTCCACTGCTAAAAGTCAATGGGTGTTGAAGTTTTCGAACTACATATTAGATAAAACATCAAGCAATAGCAAGATTGTAAGCATTCAGGGAGGAGGATTCTGTTTCGAGGTTAGAACAAGTCACGCCGTGGAGCAGAGGGTTGTTTGAGAAATTAACAGTCCACGATGTAGTTAAATCCCACATCTTTCATGGAATCCGAAAATTCAGTGCTGCTTTCACCAGAGCTCTTACACGGGATCTTATGCTCAGTCACTTTAATTCTGTTCGCACACTCATAAAATGTCATCTTATAGTTGCCCATTTGGAACCGCGGTGGCACAGTGGTTAAGGTGCTGTGCTACAAATCGGAAGGTCGCTGGTTCGATCCCAGCTTGTGTCATTGGAACTTTCATTGGCATAAAATTCTTCCGATCGCACTATGGTCCTGGGGTCGACTCAGTCTCTAACAGAAATGAGTACCAGGAGCATTTCCTGTGGGTAAAGGCGGCCGGTGCGTAAGGCTGACAACCTTACCACCGTCCTGTGCCGTTGTCATGTAATCTGGGAACCTTAACTTCCTGGAACCCTCTGGGCCACTTCAGGCCTGTAACGGGACTGCTTTACCTTTTTTAGTTATCCATTCATAATTATCTTCCCTTCCATGCCTAGATCTCCCAAGTAGTCTTCTTCCTTTAGGTTAAATTTCACGTGATTGGAAAGATCGACGAACGATGTGGGCGAACTGTTTCTTACTGAGCAAGTCTTGGCTTCAAATGTAGACTCGGAGACAGACTATTTTGAAGGTTTTCCTAGTTTGCCTGTCCCAGTCAAATGCCAGGATATCCGTATTTAGGCTATGACCTCTTCCTTTCACATCCATGCCAAATCGTTAATAATCCTTAAACAAAGCTAGTCACGAAAAGCGTCTTTAAATAAATCATAAATAAGTTAATTTAATAAAACGGAGCAAATTAAACCCGAAATCTCACGATGACTCTCCAAAAACACTCCAGTCCTTACAAGCAACAGAAATATTTTGGCGTGACATGTTATTGAAGAGAGGATGACTAAACAATTACGTTTCAAACACTTACTGTACTTAATACGTTACATCATTTCTCACAAAGAAACCCCGTTGCATGAGTTTCATTCGGTCACAGTGCAGGCCGAGATAAGTGCATGAAGAAATGTTCCATTGATTTTCTAACCCCAATTTCTGAGCCTCTATTTAAAGCAACGGATGATAAATTGAAAACTTATGCATTACAGAAAACGTAAAGTTGGAGACAGAGAAATGAATTAGGTTATCAGCACCCTAATTACAAGAAATATGAAAACTTTGACGCCATCTTAACAAACTTATCCAGTGTCTGCAAAGAATTGTCTCCTCTTTGAGACCCTTAAAGCTTCAAGCTGTAAAACACACAAACACACACACACACACACACACACACACACATATATATATATATATATATATATGCCGCATATAATTCTTTCCTGTTTTACAGTAAACGTGCTATGTTTACATTACGAAAGGCAGCATATTAATGTTATTTTATGAAACACTGTTCAATTTGTGAATCGTAAGAAACACGGATATAACATTGTGTGGGATAAAAGCAGTCTGCAAGTGTCGAGGCAAGTGGTGCAAGCATTATCACTATGAGTTACATTCGTGTGTCTCCTTCCGTATCAAGCATTCATTCTTTAATCCTTAAAACGCCGAGTTAAATCCCATCTGCCATCTGCTGGCATTATTAGGAGCTCACCATATTTTCCACGTTATCGAGCTAAGGGTTAATATTACCGAATGTCGCGGTCGAGTGGGTAGCATTCTGGACGGCCCCAGGTTCAAGTCTGTTTCCGAAGATCAACTAACCTACCTCAGGGTCTTTATCGTTTTCACAGTTCCTCTAGACTAACTGCGGGACATTACCTCAATTTTGGACATGAGAGCTTCCTCCCACACCCGTTTCAACGTGTTTTCCCTTACCATCTTATCGTTTGACTCCACGCATTCTGTGTTCCTGACAGCGTTGTCAGATACGTTCATAAATTGATGTTAGTTGTATCCTGCAGCTGCGTCTCGCCCTCTACAGTCCTCAGTCCGTGAGCACTAGATGACCGAATCTATTAATTAATTTATTGGTTAATTAACACATCATAAACAAATACACTCAATAAAACAATGACAAGTATTAAACGATGGGGCACGAAGGGCCTGTTCAACTAAGACCTAGGTGCATCGGGACCGTAAGGGCTCAAACCCAATGCTAATCAATCACTCAATCAAGTATTAAACTCCTACATGTTTCAGTGCCAGGGTGCCATCCTCAGGGATTCTTTTAGAACAAAGTAATAGAAGTCCAATACGCTAATCTAGATACTGAATCGCCCTTACTGGGATGATTAATACATTAAAATTCTAAAATACGTAAATTTGATAAGCACAAAATTAATATGTTGTTATATTGAATATATATGATAGTTTTTCCAGGTACACAATCGTAGCTATTTATATTCTGTATGCAGTATGTGTACAAATATGTGTCTCGATATTTGTGTTCCGAAGAGATATCGTCCAGATGGAGGGTGTAAATTGTGTCGTGTCGGACGGTGTAGTGTACTAGAATTTTAAAAAAAATTGACTGATTCTGTTTCTGCTGCATGACCTCGCTATTCAGTGCGGGTAAGATTTTAGTTTTCAGGATTACCAAACGCAAAATAAATAATTACTTGAGGAAAATCTGTCCTGAGGGGCTGATCAAGAAATTTCTCTTTTATGAAGCGCGAATGTTCATGACCATATTAAGTCCTTTATTTGTCCAACTAATGCACACAAGTTATTATAAAATTGTTAACCAGTTAAAATCATTTAAAATTATAATGGTTGCTCCAACATGTTTCGCTTTACATAAACCATCATCAGGGAGCTCTCAGCCTGTACTTATATGCAGCCACAATACCGATAACTTCAAATAACGATATCTAACCGAAGTCAACATTGTAACTTTAGCGAATCACATGCTGAGAGCTCCCTGCTGATGGTTTATGTAAACCGAAACATGTTGGAGCAACTATTACAATTTTAAATTATTTAACTGTTTAACAATTTTATAACAATTTGTGTGCATTAGTTGGACAAATAAAGGACTTAATACTATCAAGATGCACGGTGCAACTACGAAGAAGTTCATGACCGTGTCCACAACGCCCCGCCACCGGACCCATTTTCTGAGCCAGAATCTTTAATCCTGAATATGTAGGCAGCAGATGTTTCCTACCGGTGCAGCGTGTCGCAGCCCAGAATAGCGTGTAGACATCAGTCCCAACATAATAGTTGGCATAGGAAGACGAATGCCACTACCACATAATGATAACAGAACGACTGCATACACTTTACATCAACGGCAAAAACAAACATGGAAGGTATAGGCTAAAACGCTTTTATAATGTGTTATGAAAAATTTATGTACTAACCACCCTGCTTGCAGAATTTAGCTGCTGAATACTGTGTTTAATGAGTACCACAGATGTAATCTTCTACATACTAGCATTACGGCGTGTAAAGTCCCTGATGATGACACAGATGTGCCGAAACATGAAGCTGTAGTGAAAGATCACACTCTTTAACGTGTTTTAACCTGTGCATTGCGTTGGTTTCACAAATGAATACAATCATTCATGTTTTAGTAAAGCTAAAACTTAAAATTGTAAGGAAAGACAAACAAATTTGACCGCCTTGTAGCTAAAATAGTCAGCTCATACACGTTTAAGGGTACAAATAGCAAACTTGTACTTGTACTTGTATCTATAAATGTTTATCTATCTGGTCCTACATTTCTTTCCTGTTTAATGCACAAAGACAATATGACGTCACCAATATTTGTGTATTTAAATTCATTTAGCCATATTAATATAGCAAGCCTATTAAGTGTAACAGCACTTTTAAGTTCAAGCTGCAAAACACGTTCAGTTCTGTCATCAAACAAGTTAGGAATTTCTTGTGCACTTCTTTTTAAGTTACTGTGGAATTTGCATTTTTGGTCATTTCGGGGGGTTCGAATTGGTGCTGGCCCTTATTTACAGCTATCGCAGTGCAATATCTCTCAGTTCACTTGACCCTTTCCACTTGTGGACTTGGTTGCATGATTACACCTTTCATGTATTTATTTATAACCTGTTGAAAATAGCAATGATGATATTCTTTGTTTGAGACTCTTATATCACCTCCTTTCTGCCTACTTGATTTACCCAGCCAAAGCACAGGTACGGCGCATCTCCCTTGATCCGCAGCACAAGCAACGGACAGAGCGTAATTACAGGTGCACATCGTAATTATAAGTGCTCAGCCTGCTCTGCTCTTATAATTAAGGGGCATTATGTTATGGGAAAAAACGTGAAAAGTCTACTGTCTTTCATTTTAAACAAACAGGCGGCTTGCATAGTTGTTTTCCTGTTTTATAACAAAAATTCACCAATTTTGAAGTCTACCGAAATACTGCTCTATAGTTGATTTTCAACCTGGAAGCGGAATAGCCAAAGTGGCGTTTCCAGTGTTCTTCCACTGCCCGTTAAACAAATATTCGAATGGCACTTGAAAAATTTCATGGCCGTTTCCTTTCAAATCCTTACTAATTCATCATCCACAATATTCCTACAATTCAACTACAGAGAAGCCTGCTTACTAAAAATTTACCATAAATTACGTTCTATGGTTTTCAATCAAAAGAAAATATTGGAAAAGAGAACTAAATTATCTAAATTAGAAAGAACACGTGCAGCTGGCTCATACAAATGTTAATAGGTGAACTGCTGTTAATGCAAGAGAATGCCTTCCGTTAACTGACTTCTGGGATATTCTGAACCGCATATCCACGCTAACTTTAGCACGTGCATGTTAACAGCAGCCGCAGCGTAGCTTCACTGGTTGTGAGCGAATACATCTCGAGGAATCTAACGGTTGCTCATTTAGTGAAGATAGATCCCGTCGTTTGCTAAACCGGAGGCTACCCTGCTGTGATCTGAACAGCCCACCACAGAATTATCTGGATAATTCCAGGCCGCGCGCTCACAACCATTTTAATAACATTCTCCACCTATGTGATCTGTACAATTCGGAGATGGAATCCCGGTGGGGAAAAGATTTTTCGCATCCGTCCAGACCGGCCCTGGGGCCCATCCAGCCTCCTGTGCAACGGGTAACGGGTCTTTCCCGGGGGTAAAGAGGCCGGAGCGTGGCGTTATCACCCACCACATCAAAAGTCGAGGACAAAGAAAGAGTAGAGCTATATCTATACTTCCCCTCTGACCTTCATGGCCGGTTCTAGGCTAAAATTTACTGTATCTATGTGGCGGGAAGTATTAGCCTATACACTAAATGACGAAGTGGTCAAGCAGTCCCTACATCTCACTGTCACATTACACAGAAAATCATAATAGTAACCGTTTGAAACATAATGGTAATTATACATACCACTTGTTTTAACATTATTTTTCCATGGCAGAACAGCCCCTAGTCGTCTGGGCCTCCCCATTATCGAGGCTTCACGATCACACACACACACACCCCTCAGTCGGTAGGACTACTCTGGACGAGTGATCAGCCAGACACAGAGACCTCTACCTGACAACACACAATACTCACAATAGACAGCCACCGATGTCCCCGGCGGGATTCGAACCCACAGTCCCAGCAGGCGAGCGGCCGCAGGCCCAAGCCTTAGACCGATCCGCCACTGGAATTCATTTAACATTACACTAATTACATAAGACCTACACAGTTCATGTGCTACGCTGAATTCGCACAATGAACGGTGATTATTTACAAACATGTTTAACACCCTATAGTAAGCTTTCATCTCCTCTGTTAGAACGCGTCTCTTAACGACCTTGGTTGCGGTACATGACAAGTCTGTCATCGTGCACAATATACTGGTAATTACGATTGGCTTTCAACGTGCTGTTCCCCAGCTGGCAAAATCACGATACAAAAGTAGGCAAAGTTTGCGCTGTTACGTTATACAGATGGTATCAGTGGGGATCGGAAAGGTACTAAGGAACCGATGGAGGTATAAAATCTAGGCGCATAATATTAAAAAAATCAAAATCCTACAATAAAGAAGACGACCCGATTTTGCATTACAAAGATCAACCGGTTTGTAACGCTGTTTAGGGAAACACTAACTCTCTGGCGTTTGTATGATACAAAACACACAAACGCACTATGTGAGGAAATCGCTGAGTTCTTAAATGTTAAAGTAAGTGGTACACGTAGATAAGATTGTGCTTTAAAGAGCTAAATTGTTTATACTGTTGAATATTTCTCAGGAACTAAGTGACTTAACGCTGATAGAGATGCCACTGGTTTCCGCCGCCAAGAAGCCAGCCCGCTTTGCAACAGAACAGACGTGATACAGCATGACATAACTCAGCTTGATTTATCCCACTGATTCTTGTTAGCATCCGCTGGTGAATAAATGAAAGTTCCTCGGCACTGACAACAGTTTTAATCAATAAACATTGGATATATGAATGTGCGTATGTATAAAACATGTAACTGGACTCTATTGTCCTACAACAGGGAGACGAGCCCTTCAATAGGTAATAAAATGTCTGATATAAATCAAGAACAATGCAATAAATCAACATTCGTCCGACATGTAATTGCTTTATGTCCCTGGAAACGTAGTTACAATTTAATATTTTTGCTTTCCGTCCTCCTCAGGAATACCGTCAACGTCGTAGCATTGAATCGGACAGCGCGACAACATAGCCGAATTCACGGAAACAATGCTCTAATCCTCAACTGGGCCGCGCTATGGACGGCAAACTTAACTTCAGAAAGTGCATCACTTTCTTTTTGTGTGTGTGTTGAAATTAATGGTTTCAATACACTCCACATTTAACTGTGAATTGTTAGAAAATAAATAATAAACTTTTCATAGGAATAGTAAGGTATATAAAATATTTAAGAGTTATTCTGGAAAACAGAGGATTGTCGAGTAAATAAACACCCATAATATTATTAAAAAGTAATCAGACTCTTAACAGACCTTGCCAAATCTGTAATCATTACCTCCGATACAGAAGGGAAGATCTGTAAAAATAAAAGTGAGATTCTACGTAAACCCGGAGTGAGATATGGGTTTGGTGGGACAGTTGGGAAAACTGAAAAACAAAAATTACTGTGTATATTTCGTAAGAAAGAGTTCAGGATGTCTAGGTGGGGGCAGTGGCGTAGACACCTGCTGAGGGCCCCCATGCAACACGATAATCGGGAGCCTACTACCCGTGACTCCATAATCAGCACCCCCCCCCCCCCCCCCCCCCCCCCCCCTCTCTCCAACCGAGGGGAACTTTTACTTACCCACCAAATATTTACTCAATAACAAAACAAAAATTTTAATTATACTCTTCCGTCCCCAGGAACCAGACAATAAAAACCA
>Ga0123355_10016563_pt1 | contig 11623 bp, 7 predicted proteins | sample TergutEmb28metaG_3_FD_89872 | JGI IMG/M metagenome (GOLD analysis project Ga0123355, IMG submission 89872) | Embiratermes neotenicus P1 segment gut microbial communities from Petit-Saut dam, French Guiana - Emb289 P1 | ecosystem: Host-associated > Arthropoda: Insects > Digestive system > Gut ...
AATTTTTTTATAAAATTTTTTTTAAAAAAGAAAATGTGGGTGAGCAGGGAAAGGGGGGGGGGGGGGGGAGTTTAAATTAAATGGTACATACCAGCTTCTGGTTTATGCTGAAAATATTACCACATTGTACGAAAACCTACATACTCTAAAGAAAAACACAGGCACTCTATTAGTTACTAGGAAGGAGACTGGTTGAGATGTAAATTCTGAAGAAACTAGGTGTATGTTCATTTCTTGTCAACAGAATGCAACATAGACAGGTAATACATCTTTTGAAAGTATTGAACACTTCAAACATTTGGGAATAACCCTGAAAATCAAAATTACATTCATAAGAAAACTAAGAGCTGACTGAACCCAAAATTGTTTATCATCATTTGGTGCAGCATATTTTGCCTTTCGGTTTATATCCAAGAATATAAAAATTAAAATATGCAGAACTACACATCTTGCCTGTTCTTTTATATGGGTGTAAAAGGCGGTCTCTCACATTAAGGGAGGAACATAAGCTGAGGGTATTCACAAACAGAATGCTAAGAAAGATATTTGGGCCTAAAAGAGACAAGGTAACATGTGAGTGGACAGACTGCATAATTCAGAGGTGTATCATCTGCCCTCCTCACCAAATATTATTCTTGTGATCACAAAAAGAAGAATGAGATGGGTGAGGCATATGACATGTATGGGAGAGGTTTTGGTGGGAAAGCCTGAGATAAAGAGATGACTTGGAAGACATTAACATAGATGGGTGAAAATATATGGATGGATGTTCAAGAAGTGGGATGAGGATGCATGGACTGGAATGACCTGGTTCAGGGTACAGACAGGTGGTGTAATGTCCTGTACATGATAATGAACTTTTGTTTTCCCCAGAATGCTGGGAACTTCTGAAATAGCTGAGGAACTATTAGCTTCTCAAAAAAGAACTATGCTACATGCAGTTAGTTTGCTCTGAGCCTACACACATTTGAAGATAATCAGCAAGACTCATTATTCTCACACCAAGGGAAAAAGTAACACAAGACTGGAAAATCAAGAGGCTTCATGCTTTGTATTCCTGACAAAACACCGATTAAACCAAGGATAAGCAAATGAGGGAGGCACATGGACAAAAACAAATCGCATACAGGGTTATTGTAGGGAAACCTGAAGGAATGAGGACACTTTGAAGAACTGGGCATAGATTGGAGAATTCTATTAAAGTTCCATGTAGTCTTGTCTTAACCAGTAATATGACGCAAATGACATTCCTTCCTACATGAAACGCACATTTGACATCAGCGGTAAAGCTACCTTCACGTCCATTTAAACCTTCTGTGTATGTGCGTGCGTGCGCACGTGTGCCCGAGCAGGGCGCTTTACCTCTACACCCATATAACCACCTGAATCTGGCGCTCAGGCACCAAGACAACTTGACAATTTCACTTTAACGAAACTTCAGTTTCAAGAATACAACACAAATCCGTTCTAGACCATCACGGCACCGTCACCGTTACTGAAATATAGCAGCGAAACTCGGAACTGTGGCAACACTGTATGTACACATTATGGCATTTTTCGCCACGGAAAGATAAATTTCAATGTACATTTTCGCCATGAAGCATACGGAATTTGTACAGTCCCAAAGCAATACACAACACATTCCGGTACACGCAATCCACCTCTTATTGAACATACTGTATGTCACATGACCATTATCTAATATTCTAACAAAGGTCATGAAGAGACATACCATTAAACTAGCAAATCAAAGTTTAGGCTCTACTGAAACGAATGATCTCATAACGATCACTTCAAATGACACACACCTGCGAAATTTATTGATGGCAAGCACAATAATGCAAAACAAATATTGAGGACAATTGACTACATACCTTTCAACCGCTTCAGCCATCTTGAAATTGTACGTGTCTCACTCGCACAAGGAAGTACACTAAACCAGTTAGATAAACGGCGCTGAATTTAAACACAATCATCATTGGACATAACGCACATCCACGTTTATCTCTGCTTGTCGCTGATACGATAACATGTATTCAAGTAGGCAGTAATGCAGAGTACTACATCTGCAGCAATCCCTCATACCACTAACCCAACAGTAGCCCTCAAAAAGAATAAAAACTGTGGAGGGAGTAAAGGATTGTAAGACAAATCATAAACAAGTATAATATTTTGCAGTAATTTAATGACTTCTGTAACTGCACCATTATGGACAGTGATGACTCCTATGCACTAAAACATGCACAGTAAACAAAAAAATGCATGGACTCATTCATAAAATCCTTATGTACAAATGTCACTTGTCTTTTGCGACAATTTTCTTACAATGAAGGGGACAAAAAGTTCATTCCACGAAGTGAAAAGTTTTACATAACATATGTCCTGAATCTGTGAATCACGTTTAAAAAATAAACATCCAATTAATTTACTGCTTTGATGACTGCTTGACTGATCGTTATTATGCACACAGTTATTTAACATGTTGAGGATATCTTAACACGCCTCACGAGGGAACAAAATCCTCGCTTTTACAGGCTAACAGGTTTCCAAACGCTAAAACTTACGTTAATGGTATACAACTGTTACGAAAAAAAAATATTACCAGTACACTTTTTGGTTATACATTTTTTTTACATTACAAAGAAAAATTATATGAAGAATACTGCCTTTCCCTATGGAAAAAAAGCCAGGAAAACCACCCTGAATATTTTGCAACTATATCTGGACCTTCTAAAAGCATCTCTTCCATCAGTAAGCATGCCATTTCGTAGCACAGTTACACATGATTTTCTATCACTTTTGTAAACCCATACATACACTAAACGTCCGACACCGTCATACCAGGTCTGATATGATACCTAAAAAGTAACGTGTTTACCTCAACTAATCCAGCACAATGACACGACACAATAATAAATTACTCCTTGCTCTATCACATCATCCCATTGCATTGACGAACATGAGATCAGAGAAAATTAATATTTAGTGGAGTTATAAATATATTATATAGTGCGACTTCCCGCAATACACATTTACAGCGCATTATTCTCCAAAAGGAATGTGCTACACAACGTATTTGACAATATCTCTGAAAACTAATTTCGAGAGCAAAATATTTCCAGAACAGTGTGTGAACGACTTGAAAACAGGTTTACATGGATTTACATTTTATAACATTTAGATGACGTAGAGACCATTCAAGACACTTAATTATATAACTGCATGCACTGGATTTACTGCCTTTTATACCGATTATATTCATCTAACAATGAGACTTAATAGGTCAATGAAACGAAATTTTCATTCACAGTTAAGTTTGTAAGCGTACATCATAAAAAAAAGTAGTCGAAAGACATCACACAGAAATTAAGCGTAATCCAATTGGTTTTGCTTTTGTATAGGCAATACGAACAAATAAAACTGCAATATTCCGATTAAATAAACATTCTCGTCCTAGTGTACTATGTTTTTCTTCGGAGCGTAGAATTTATCTTGCACCAGCATCGGTTTGCCACCGTAACACAGGAACTTCGTTCGTAACAAAAACCATCGTCAGCCAAATCCAGAAAACACCTTCACTAATATTAACACACGCAACAACTTAACACAATGCCTGTCTTCAGAGCAGACCCTCCTTATCCCGTACAAGATGTCCGTTGAATCTGGCAGAGCTGCAGACTTCTAAAGGAACGATACCATCTGTCTCGTTTCTCACAGCTCCACATGGCACATTCGTAGAGGACTACGCGTTTCTTCGTCAGAATCGTAGAAGTATCTTTGTTTGGGAGAAAGTCCTCTCTGTAGCCGCCGAACTGCTTCTTTGATTAGACTACCATCACGCAAAAGCTCTTGTAACATCTCGTAAGGATCGTCACTGGCTGTCGTAGAATCTGATGATTTACTCGACAATTTCTTATTTACAGTGATACATGAATGTCCACCACAGCTGTTACTAGGTGACCTCAAACACCCATCACAAGACGAATCGCCCCAACTCCGGCTGGGTACTCTGTATGGCGATGCCCTGGATTTATGATGGACTGAGAACGATGGTCGAGATTTCAGTCCTGCAGATAACCGTAGGTTCTCTTTGATTTCGGATACAAGCTCCTCCATGTCTCTAGCAAGGAAGTCTTGTGTTGTAGTGCTATTGCTGGCTGATAACACACACTTCTCCTCTTTACTAGGCATTGCGATACTTCAGAAAATTCTGCTTCACCTCCAAAAAAGTCTGCAGGCAGCAGCAACACAACTATTACCTTCTCCTCACTCTTCGATAGTGAATGGGTCAACCATGAGACGGCTGTGTTATTGTTTTCTTTCGTACATAGTAATCTTCTTCCGCAAAATATAGTTCATGTAAACAAACGCAACTATCTCCAATTCACGCTCTGATCTTAAGAATTCACTATTATTTACAGAATGGATCCTAAATATTTAATTAGTATACGGTATTACTTTGGACATATTACTTTCTGAACATTAATGTAAACAAGGAATTTGGAACAAAGGTTGCGGAGTGATACACGATCAAGGTTACTCTGTCCGTAACGTCATCCCGTGATGACGTCATACTACGCGAGCGTGTGATACCTGGTAAAGAACGTGGTGGGTCGAACTCAACGGTAGTGCTGTATTGATGTGGTGGGGTGGGGGAATGCTGTAAGGGAATGGGAGTTTTGCGGAAAAATAACATCTCACGAGGCATTAACTTTCGCAGTGAGATGAGCTCACGTTCAAGAAGAAGCATTGTTTTCGACTGGGATAACTCGTAGAAGCATGAGAAAATCACATTCATATAAAAATTCTGATCTTCCATGCTGGCTGTTTCCCTTACTTGGGTAGATGCAACATAATTGAAGTCCCTTTTAATGTGCAATAAATAGCAGCAAGTGCTTCACTCATAAGAACAGCCCACATGTGTAATAACCTGCTCGCTAAGAGGTTATTCTGAAACTTCGATGTCACAAAAGCAGCACGGATCTTGTCAAGTTATATTATTATTATTATTATTATTATTATTATTATATCTATTATCTTGATCTGATGAAGTTTCCTTCTCCTATTTCAATGTATGTGTGTAATGGGACTCAAAGGTAGAATGCGTTTCCATTTGCTCTCACACTCAGTTCAAGAAATTCACATGGACAGACCTTCCAGTGAGATGCAACAGCATCAACCAGGTTACATTTCCGGTGAGATGGATTTAAAAGCAATTTTAAAATTTAAGATTTGGAAGTAGTGCCAATAGTTTATCGCCTAATATAATACAACATTGAGGTCTTCGTTCTTACGGGATCTGGCAATGCGTCGCTGGGTAGTTGCTGTTCGACTTTTCGACACAACGTAGTGATCTTCCCAGGTCGAAAAGCCCAATGCTGCATTATTTGCTAGCGATATCTTTTGCCCTTCTCTCGCGAGTAGAAACTATTTTCACGGGGTGACAGACGAAGATTATGTTATTCTGGGATGTGACATCGTGTGCTTTGGAAGATAGGCACCACTCTTTCGGAATAATTTGAAGGTTCATCTGCACATTCAATCTGAAAAAGAATGCAAGGTTAGCCTTGACGGTGGAAATAAAGTAGTTGCTCGAATAGTTGGCCTTTTGACTCAAATTTTACGTGGCAGGTCATCCAAGTGAACACTGATGAAAATATTTACGTACTTTGTGTAACGAGTTGCGTAAGTCGCTACAGCTCTCACGTTCAATTCTCTGGTTCCATTCGCAATACGCGCCTGTATGGGTACTTTGTGATGTAACTGACATCTATTGTTCCGTATAAGAATATAGTGCACATCGAATTTGTGTACGTACTTCGCGATGTAGCTGACATCTATTGTTGTGTATATATCGCTTGCTCACTTCTCCACCATACCATGGGCCGACTACCGATACCCTCAATGTTGGAGTACTTATGTAGCCACTTCGTTTTCATCCGTGGTATTTACTGGTACGAACCCGGAAATAGAAGAAGCCATGGAATATTTAGTAAATGACAAACGTTTAGCGCTTGTAAAACAAAAGACGAATATGCCACGAATTTAGCGTGTTTGTTGCACAATTGAAATTAACTGATATGTTTTACCATGGCCGTTGTTCGTAATTGTATTTTGAAATCCGTACACAATTCACTTGATGCAATAATTTTACCACATGATGAGGAAGTGATTGTAGGAAGAGGACCAAAGACAAGAATCACAGACAGAAAGTGCTCCAGGAATCAAGGTATTTGAATAGAAGTCCGTAAGGCTACGTGATAATTTCGCATCATAAGGTGGCTGTATTATGATAGTTTATAGTTGTTGGTGAAATGTGAAAAAATATATATATATATATATATTTTTTTTTCAGTAAGTCTTCGTGCAGACAGTGATGCGCTGGAAGTGCGAGTTAAGCAAATGGGGCCCAATACAACAGGCGTGAATGGTCTGGCGCTTACGAGGAATGAAACTCAAGTTTTGAGACATGGTGACCGGCTGGAGATTTTGCTTGGACAATACATTTACAAAGTAGAATTCGAACCTCAGCCTTCGATTGAGAAAATCGGAGCTGAAGAAAACGAAAAAAAACGAAAACTTGACGAAGACAGTACAGTGAAGAAGAAAGTGTGTTGTGAATTGTTCAAAAAGAATGCTGTTGCGGGTGTGTCTGAACCCACTCGCGAGGGTGAATGGGAAGCAATTGATAATGGGAAACTTTTAATTTATACAGCCAAGCATGTTGTCGCGCAGTCGAAGGTGACGCAATATGCTTCATTTGTAGTAATTTGTATTTAGTGAAAACTTAAGAACTAGTTCCCCAGTTTGCCTATTTATTGCATATTTTATTCTGACATATAGAATGAGCATCCAGTTCCCCACCACCACCACCTACTGTTACATAATTGCATACAATTGTACATATACCAGGGTCTTGAAGACTGTTATTTGTGTCAGTATTCTTCTTGGAGTGGTTGACTCTGTAAATGAAGGCACTAAAATCCTCTGAAACACTGGGAACCACTCAGCCAACAAAGCATTTCATTCCAGAAGAACGTTACATTCTTAACTGCTGATATGATTAGTATACACACACAAACAGATGTATATATAGATATGTAAATCTTGCCCATAATTCCATAACTGTTGGTTTTTATGCTGTTTTTACAGAGAAAACCATAACTTAAAAAAATTACAATCAATATATCAACAACAATTGCATGTAATAGTAATAAGATACAATTCATGACAAGTATCAAACTTTTACATGTTGTTAGCAACAGGGTGCCAAAACATGTAGGAGTTTGATACCTGTCATGAATTGTATTTTATTAAGTGCATTTGTTGTTTGATGTATTGTTTGTAAGAATGTACATGGTATGAGTAACAAAATTAAAAAAAAACCTGCTCTCATCCTTGCTGTATGACTGACTTCACTCTTTTAGTGCATAGGCTGTGGTTGACTACCTTTGCCATATTTGCTTAGTTCCTCTGCTACTGTTGTTTATGTTACAGGCTCTTGTATTCTTATGAACATTTTTGAAGGTTTCATACTATAATTGTAGGCATTCTTGCAATAATTTGTACTTAAAAAAATGTTTTACATTCACAGTAAATAGTGATATGTTTTAAGGTAAGTTGATTCATCTGGTGCTGCATCTTACCATTGTCTGTTGTTTTAAGTACTATTTTGAAATTTTGCATGTTACAGAGCCAACTGCTTTTGTCCTGATTTTCTTTAGTTTTAAATGCACTTTAATGAATTGTACCAGTATCACAAAGTTTTATGATGTTCTGTCCATTGTTCTGTATATATCACTTTTATTCATACTGCCTTTAACCGCTCTGTTTAAGTATTTTATTACCATAAATTCCATATTATGATTTCTTTTTGTATGATTTTCTGTTATTCTAATAAATCTGTTCCACGATTTTGTATGTTTAACTGTATTTCATTGTATCTTTGTACTAATGGTTGCCTTAATTGATGACACATATCATTTTTTTTTTTTAGATTGCTGCATATGATCTTGATGGTACCATCATCACCACTCAGTCAGGGCATGTCTTTCCCAAAGACTGCAATGATTGGAAGATTGCATTTAGAGAAGTTCCTGGAAAGTTAAAGCAGATGCATAATGATGGATATAAAATTGTATTCATGACAAACCAAGCTGGAATAAGTCGGGGCAGTGTTAATGTAGAAGATATGAAGGCCAAAGTGGTTAGGATTGTGAATAAACTTGGTGTTCCTGTGCAAACTTTCATCTCTACTGGAAAGGGTATCTATAGAAAACCCGCCCCAGGAATGTGGAATGCACTTGTAGGAAGGGTATGTTACTGAGTGCTGAAACTATGATCACTGCATACAGGCATTTGAGTCTGCTAGGTCAAACCCATTTTTGTTATTGTACCTAGGAGTGCCTTAGTGTGAAATTAAAACAGGGGATTAGCAGTCTTATACCATGTATATGTAAGTGCTAATTGAAGGTCAGAAGTGCATTTGTAAATATTTTATTCTGTCGATATGGTGAGGTGCAATATTTTGCAATGTTTGGGTAAACAGCAATATAACTTTATTTTCTGGACTCCTTAATTGCCCTCTTCTCTCCTCAGTGTTGCTTTTTATTTCTCCTTTTTATTTTGAAAATCAAGTTTTTGCTTTACCGTCTTTAAAATTTCGTGGTAGTGTATTGTGTATAGAAACACGTACAAACTTTCCAGAACCCCTTCTTGCATCCTATAATGCACATGTAAGTGGTTGAAACCATCAGCAGTGTTTGATTGAAGGGTCAGTCAAGATTTAAAAATCATACTGTTGCAGTAAAATGGATATTTAATTTCAGTTATTACAGTAATTTAGAATGGAAAAGTGGCTTTCCTGTTGAAAACTGTGTGGAAAAATTTTGCATTCCCCTTGTCTGGAAAGGGATTAGTATAGTAAGTGGTGCTGCTTAACCAAGTTTTGCTTAACTTGCAATCATAAAAATTGCAGATTCATTATTTTGAAACTGTTGCATAAGTCTGGGTAGGTATTAAAAATTACGTTGTTCAGTCCCACAGTTCTGTAATGTATGCCTTTGAAGTTAAGAATTGGGATATCATACCTAAGTACCTAGGCCAAGGATTAATATACCACACTTAATTCAAATATAAGATGAGAAATTTTTCATAATTGAGCACCTGCAAAATTGAAGGGCAGGGCTGAAAGTTCCCCTATTAAACATCTATAGTATTCAAGATATTCTTTATGGGTATGTTCTTAAAATTTGAAGATTATGAAGGGTGAGAGTCATATTTTGGGCAAATATGATCAAGTTTTTAGTTTTTGCAAATAAAATTTTGTTAAAGTTCAAATTCAGCTTTGTAGTTTAATTGTAAGAGTCTTTAAGATTTTATAGATAATCACACTGAACACATCTCATGAGTATAAAATTAAGTTTAATAGTGCTGGTCAGAATGTCTGTGTATGTCAAAAATGTTTTAACATGTTAATATCCTTATTGTTCCTTATCTAATAAGTGTTTGTTCTGTCCAAAGAAAAAAAGTTTAAGTTGGTTTAATGTATTCAGCCTGTTGTAAAGTAGGAAACTTATCAAATTTTGCTAGTAGCATACATGTTGGTAAGTACAAAGCATCATTGCTTTCACCTTGTGTTTTTATACTTGTCTTGGCAGTATTTATTTTCACATTGTCTTCTCAGTGATGATGATGCTTGCTAATTATATTTTATTGACAGCTCATGTAATATGCGGGTTCTAGGTTTTCACAGCAGTGTGGGCTAGGCATCAGTTCTGGAATGTGGTATCATGTCACAGGATATGTTGTTGCTGATGTTTCAAGACAGTGTATTGGTCTCTTCTTCAAGGAGGTGAAGGTTTGCAAAGACTTAAGACTGTTGAAGATGAGAACACTACACTGTCCTGAAATGTCATGAATCAAATACCCTGTGATACAGTGTCACATCCCAGGGAACTGATACCTCACCTGTTGTAGTAGTTTTTGTGATAACTGTTCTGTTGTATGTAGTTCATATTTATGGAATCGGGTATTTTATGTTTTTAATGTTTGTATTTCTTGTTGCAGAAAAATGGTGGTATCCCTGTTGATATGGCAGCATCTTTTTACTGTGGAGATGCAGCTGCAAGGGTGGCTAACTGGGCTCCAAAAAAGAAGAAAGATTTTTCATCTTCAGATAGACTTATGGCACTTAATTTGGGTCTGAAGTTTTTCACCCCTGAGGAGCATTTCTTGCAGCAGCGCCCTGCACCATTCAAACTCCCAGAATTCACCCCGTCAACTCTGGACAGCAATATCCCACTATGTGAGCCACCTGACACAAAGCTTATATCAGATGTAAAAGAGGTATCTATTTTCACACGTTTTCTGACTGTATATTAAAATTTATGATGTCTGGAACAACAAAATATTATATTTACAATAAAATTTCAAGTGACAATTATATATTCACAAGTCATGGACAACAAGTTTCTTAATTCAGTGACATGTTTGCTGCTTTTCCACTGGAGAAGTCAAATATGAGTGGACCAGGACAGTGTAGTCTGTATAGTGACGGGCTACAGTCTGGATGGTCTGGGGATTGAATCCTGGTGGAGGCAAGATTTTCCATACCCATCCAGACTGACCCTGGGCCCCACCCAACCTCCTGTACAATGGGTACCGGCTGCCTTTCCCAGGGTTAAAGTGGCTGGTCCAAGGCATTGACCACCCACCCCCATTTAGCACTCAGGTTAAAGAAAGAGTAGATCTATACCTCTTTTCCCTTCTGGGCCATCATGGCTTGTTCTGCGGTGAGCATTTACTGTTTTTAAGTCAAATATTAAGGTGACTCTGATGAAGCATATTTTAAACCCATATCATGAAGGTTTCAGGCATGCAGGTTTCTCAATTAAAAGCACTGCTGTTTACAGTAGAATCCTGAAATGTAACACTTGTGGGAGATCAAATACAATACACAATATTTACCCAAATAAAGGACAACACCCACTTCACAGTTTTCATTTTCATGGAAAATACCTGTATTCGCATTAGCTGAGATTTTATATTGGTTTGTATGCTTACTATTCTGGAATTCAATAATCATTGCAGTTAAGGTATTAGTATTATTGCAGCAAAGTCACAAAAACATCTGTCAGTTAACTAGTCAGTGCTAGTATTTTTACAACTAGAAGAAGAGTTTCGTTCATGATCTTCCTCCCACAGGACACTATTTTCTGTTCTGTTCATATCAGCTGAAAGGCAGCACCAGATTCTGGTGAAATTTCGTTCCAAGCCACCTGATTCCATTGTCCCAGCAGTGCTACACCTGGTCTTCGTACGTTTCCTGCTGGTGTTAGTGTAAGGATCCTATTCATCCTGGTTTTTTGGGTTTTAAAGTGGCTTTTCCCACAGTCCTGCAAAGCATATGGTCTTGCAGAGCCCCTTTTTCTATTGCAGCTGGAGCATTTTCAGATAGAAGTACCCACTGTGGGTCATTGTGTTTTTGCTTTTGGATGGAATGTTGTATCCGTTACGGACCCGATGAGAACGTATCATGGATTTTGTTCCCAGGAGGGGCGGAGCTCGGAACTCAGTTAAGAGCAGGAGTCGGGTAGGCCACACACACACTCTCAATGATTCC
>Ga0123355_10016564_pt1 | contig 11623 bp, 5 predicted proteins | sample TergutEmb28metaG_3_FD_89872 | JGI IMG/M metagenome (GOLD analysis project Ga0123355, IMG submission 89872) | Embiratermes neotenicus P1 segment gut microbial communities from Petit-Saut dam, French Guiana - Emb289 P1 | ecosystem: Host-associated > Arthropoda: Insects > Digestive system > Gut ...
AAAAAAAAAAAAAAAAAAACAACAACAACAACAACAACAACAACAACCACCACCTTAAAACTTGTGATTAGTTTGGACATAGAAGAATCATAAGCAAGTAGAACCCACAACACAATTTATGGGGATAGAATTATTGCACTGCATTTGTGTTTTGTTTGTCTCCCAAAATAATACATGCATTCAAGTGTCTACATGGGAGCAAATTTTAACACACCAAACTACAGAAACCTTAAATGAAGGGACCTTAGCTATGATGCATGACACACTAATACTAGGACCACGGAAACATTTTAAGTGAGGTAAAACATTAAGCTGGAAAACATCAACCAGGTAACATATTAAACTTACAAAGTTGAAGAACTGATTTAAGCAGGAGGGCATAAAAAATACTGTCCTTCAAGTATTGCAATGCAATAACAAATCATGGACTTTGTAGCTTTGGAAAATACAGCCTCAACTACACAAGTTACAAACCAACCTAAATTCTCTGAATTAGACTATAACCAGATCAAAACTATAGATTGTAGTAAACAAAATGTTCTTACATTCCTATGCTACATTGGTTATCAAGTGCAATTTCATGATGACACAAAAATAACAAACATACCAGTTGAATGGGTTTATAAGATAAGATACTGAAAACATATTATAGTAGAATCTTGATAATTCGAGGTGACCTCGGATTACTGAAGACTCAGATTACATGGATAATAACAAGAACGCATTTTCTCGTGCCTTTCGTATTCACTGTTTGGGCATGTTACAGTACATACTTAAGTCACACTAAAATACAAAACAATACATAAAGAAGCATTCTAAAAGGCTGTACAATAATGCCTGAAAGACAAGTATGCACAGAGATAAGCATTTCAACCAAATTCTGTACCCAATATAGAAATGACCTTGACTACACATATCAGCATGGATGCAACAGAACCTCAATCAGGACTCAAAACTATCAAGAATCTACCATTTATTTTCATGTGCTGTATTATCTTTTTAAATTCATGCGACTATTTACCTGCCCACGATCCTTTTTACGTTGTTTTTCTGAAGGCAGTAACATGCTGGTACTTAAGGAATCACACTGATCTATGTCCACAGCACAACCCAACTACAAAAACAGATTGAAAATACACACATATATAAACTGTAGGTACAATGACTAGTACATTCTACCAGACACAAAGATGGAAACTGAAAGGACAATTCAGGCCACATGCTGTTCCAATATTATTCAGGAAAATTATACGTTGGCTAATATTTACAGAAAGTGCAGAAGTCAAATGTTGCATTAAATTCATACTGTCACTGTTCGCATTTATTTTTTCAGTCCTGGTTTGCTTCATAATGCTTTAAATTGCTCAGAGTACAGTGTTAAATGACAAGCCATGTCACAATTTAAAGAAATGCTCCAACATCTGCCTGGAGACACAGGCATTCTTTAGTACAAAATCTAGTTAGGAAAGCCATTCTCTGCAGCAAGACGCAAAACCAGGACCTCCAAACTACAAACAGGCTTATACACTCAATCACAGTGCTCATTAAGTGTTAAAACTTACACTGCACTATAAAAACTTTTCTGCACTTATTTCCACGTTACTGATCTTCCTTTAGTTGCTGACCTTTAACGGCCACAGCTCACTCAATTACAACATACGCACAAGGTAGAAAAAACCCAGGCTCCTTTCTCCAATACCAGTAACACTACCCCCATACAAAACCTGGCACCCAACACCCAAATATAGAGAAGTCTTCTGTGTCCCTAACAAGGTAAACTAAAAGTTTGGCCTTCTGAAGGGAGTGACTGATGTGCTCTTTGTACTGTCAACAATTTTCATAGGCACTGCCTATGAGTATTTTATCACGTTGAACAAAACAATGTTAATTTGCAACACTTTTTACACTAAATGGGGATGTAAACAGCCAGAATAACAGATATGGGTGTTCCAAAAATCCCCATGCAGTTCATGAAGTTCCTTAGCTGACAGATTCTGATGAACAGTGAGTGAACATAAAATGAAAGTGCCTACATCTTTCAAAGAAACTGATTCCTACTGTGCTGTCAGGTTAATTCTGAAAACATTCTTCACAGAATTAAAACAAGGAAAAAATGCAGTTACTTCATGCAGGACAATACAACACAACAAAGTTCTCAACAACTTGTCTAGAAGAGGTAATCAGTAGTTGATAACTCACAAACTGTGGCCTCCAATATCTCCAGATGTAAATCAACTGTAACTGTTTTTGAGGGACAGCAAAAGACAGAGTTTATGTGAACAATCCACATCAGAAACACAATATTCAAAGAGATGATCCATACAGTTCAAGAGAGGAGCACTCTCACATCAAATGGTATGTACTGCCATTGTTATGTGTGAAGCCTGCTTAGGAGCTGGAGGTTGTGAGTGAGATTCTTCTCTGAAATACAGTATGGTGACCCACAAGGTAAAAATTCCCAGCAGGATGCAGGCACCATACGCAACAAAGCCCCTCTGTTAAGGGACATGAAAAATGGACACCCAGGAGAAAATAATTTAAATTTGCTGTTCCCAAACAACAAAGGTTAATACTGCTTCAGCTAATAAAGAAATTTCCTGTTCTTACAGCACCAGAACATCCATCATTTGCATCAAAAACACTTGTCATTTGACCCTACCTAGTCCAATTCAAACTAGTTTACATAACTGAAATCCATGTTCCTAAAGACTGTTCTAACACATGCACACTAAGCAAGATCCCCTAGTCTGAGACGTCTGGATTGAACATGCTTACTTTACATTGTGATGTAGCACGCAATCAGTCAGATGCTATTCAGGGGATCAGTTATTGTACAATGGCAAGAAAATTGGAAATTTTGACCACAAAGAAGTTTGTAGGGAGATTTGCATTTTATGGGTGAAACGTGTTTCCCCCCATAGAAATTTAGAACCAACTAAAAGTGGTGTAAGGTGCTAGCATAATCAGAATGCAATGTGTCAAAAAAGGTGGCAAGTTCAAAAATGGAGACATGAAACGACTATCGCACCATTTGACTCCGCACACATAGTATGGATAAGAATACAGCACAAGTGGAGGACACATTTATGAAAAACCAGCAAACCAACAATTCAAGACCTATCCACTGAATGTGAGTGGTCAATCAGAAGTGCAACAGCCTGATTTCAACCACAACACAGTATTTAAATGTGCCAAAATGGAACAAATGCATCAATGTGCTGAGATTATTTTGATAAATAATGGCACTTCAGTGAAATAAATAAGCTATATTTAATGTCTTATGACTTATTTACTTTTATGTCCTAGGAAACATTACTTATTTAACATCCTTCATATTATCTATTCTCCATCTATGTTAGTTGTGCAGCTTAATCTTTACATATTTGGAAATCGAAATGAACAGATAATTACTAACTTCTAGTTTACTTTGTTATGCTCATTATTTATCACAAATATGGAATACAAACATTGAGAAGAGTGATGCACTTTCATTTGTCAGAAATGTTCAATATTTTGCTGTATGAATTGCTTCTGATTACTTTTTGCATTTTTTAAAGTAAATGCTTCCAATCAGCAGACTTCAAAGGTTTCCATTTTATCAGTACAGCAGTAATTGATATTCCCAGTTTTCTGCACAAATACAAATTTACAGAATTTTTTTTTAATAACAACAATTTCAAAGTTAAATAATAAAAATTTACTTAAGACATAATTAAGGTTCCAATATAAACTAACTGCAATAGAACTAACAGTTCCTTGTAATTCCTGCTCAGCACAGTAAAAGGTAAAGCAATCTGTACACAGGCCTGGAGAGGGCCTGAAGGCTCTCAAAGTTGAGGATCCCAGAATTTCCAGATCATCAGCATATGAAGGTGACAAGGTCGTCACACCAAACCACTGGATATCTTACACCCCAGGGCATTATCCTGGTACCCCTTTCTTTCAGACTGGGTGGACCTCAGGGCCACAGTGCGGTCAGAGTAATTAAGTCACTGAAAAATTCACCCCACTGGATATCAAAACCAGAGGCCTTCCAGCATATACTGCAGTGCCTCAACCAACTGTCCAACTGTGTACTCTCAGCATACAATTACTCCAAAATTACAGAGATATATTATCTGTTCTTTTGTGTATCACCTTGAGATCTTCATCCCTGTATTCTCGTGGATCATGGAACTGGGTCTCTGCTGGATAAGATGATTTCAGATGTGGAAGACACAAGGAGTTACGGTACTGTAACTCACTTATACGGCCTTTGTAGCCTTCAGGTATGCAACGTCCTGCTTTCAAATCAGCCAAATTTGTAGTGTTAAAAACTTCACCTTCTTCATCCTCAGGGTCAAACATACCTGGAAGCAATCACACATGCATTTGCCAGTTTTATAATCACCAAAGTTTTTAAATATTTATCTCATATATTTGTAACACCAAATGTTTACTTCACAATTTTGACTTGAAACTACATCTTCATGTTTATACAAATGGTGCAGTTGATCAAATTTAAATCTAGAGCTTACCATGTTCTGAGATATAATGCTGTATAGTGTGGCAGAAATTTATCAGTTCAACGGAAACTGCTGCCTCTGTCTTCACTGCAGAAGAGGTAACAGGTTCCTCCAAAACATTAATATCCTTCTACCAAACTACATATCATGACATACCACAAGACAGTAGCCTTCATATCTACTGCTCCCATGTTCTTATACCGTAAAGTAAAATCCTTCAGGAACAAGCAATTAACATTTTGGTACCAAAATGCCTTGTGAGGAGTGTGATGACACCTATCTAAATTAGATTATTTAATTTCTTCGCACTGACACATACAAAAACACACACACAAATTCTTGTCTGTATTTTGTGCCTTATTCTTTCTTAGTCCTTTGGGAGGCTGGGTAGTCATGAATATTGTAGCAGATAGGCCCACTGGTGTAACAAATTAGTGTTTATTGTCATTATAGTTCAAAAAAGATCCCGTAATTGAAACAGAACAATGATAAGAATTACAAGAATTGTATATAAGAGATTACCCTGCCCTCGTACATTCAGTAATCCGTGCCCACAGTCCTAGCTAAAGTTTTCATAGTTCTGTTGCCTCCTGATGCTCATAGCACTGACACAGGTCTTACTAACAGTAATTTACAGATTCAATGATACAACATTTGCACAGCACAATTCAGTTCTGCAGTTACAATCACCCCTTCACTGCATCGTCCACTCTCGCTGCGATATACGCACATGGCAACTCATTGCAACACACAACTACATGACTCTTGCCTTATATGCCACTTTATGCACTTCTCGAATACTCTACCCCCTTCTAGTAGGTATCTTTCCAGAGCATTATGGAAGCATCTATCTCTCTCCTCTTCATTCTGGAAGAGGGATGCCTAGTTGTGTGCCATCAGAGGCTTCACAGGTCATCATGCTACTAGACACAGCTGTATTCTGCTACAATATTATTATTTCTTGCATGAAGAAGCCTCCAGACTGATACACATCCAACAGTGGTTCCAGATCATGGTTTGCCTACTTTTGTTTATTTCCTAGCTTGTTTTTTTATTTGCCATTTTTGTTCCTGATCTTCTTCTCTGCTTATTTGCAGCATTTGTAATCACTGTCTTTGTCGTACTTCACTGTATTCTTTTTTATTTTGCTCACTATATTTGCCTGATTCAATGTCAGTAGCCAATACTTCCTTTACGGTTTCATCGTTTCTCCTTTTTTATATGTCATTCACCAATGTGGATAAATGGTTGGCTCCCAAAGTGACACAATAATCTGGGCCTGTTTATAATTATTAGCTATATCACTCCCAGATCTCATAACAGAAATGCAGAATACTGTTTTCTGGAAAAAAAATCCAATCCACAAGAACCCACAACAAATACCAGTATCCTGCAAAGTGTACCCCCCCACCCCCTCTTCCACCCTTTCCATGCTGTGGGGTCTTCTGTGGGAGCCTTATCTCCACAACTGACACCAAGGTTGAAAGTAACTACACTACACTGCGCTGCCTTATGTACGACTGTGGAAAAAAATAATCCTGCAAGATATCATGTGAATGCTGTGTCAAGCACACTGTGATTCAGTGCTGGACCCAAAAGTAGCAAAGAGGGCTGTTCTGCACTTTACTCTCCCAGCTTTCTTCTTAGTACCTAGGTTTACACAAAGTCACCTCAAGGCACTCTGCTCTAGCTATAAACCTTGATTTTTGCTTTTTCCATTTCTTTGGTAATTTTGTTGAGATAAATGTCACTGAAAACATGTGACAGGGTCAGGGGCACTGCAATGCCTCCATACACAGTGAGAACCTATGCAAACCAGCAAGGAAAGATTGTTTTGTAGAAATGTAACTAAATCTGGGGGGTTAGGGTGGGGGTACAGAACAGGCTGAAAAAGCTATTTCCTAACCCACTATGTGGGAGAGAGCCAGCATTTTCAAGGTCCCTGGGAGGAGGGAAGAGGAAATACATGGCCTATACACGGAAGGCAATAAATGGTCAAGTTTTATAGGCAACCGCTGGCATTTTCAAAAGCACTTGATATGATGCCTAAAGTGGCATTCAGTGTTATGTGAACACCATAATGATTTGAGCACACAATACTTTCCAATCAGCATGTACTTTACTGGCTATACATACACTACAATTATGTATCTTGAGATGCTTTGTCCAACTTCTGACCCCTTGGCAGCAGAATTAAATGTCTTGTGTAGCATGCTAAGACTGGAATTTAAATTACACGAGTCAATTTTTTAATGCATATTCTTACAAAAAAAAGTTCTTAAAAGAGTTTTCCTTCAAATTGCATAGAACAAAATTCAACAGGCTCTTTATGAATTAATTAACGCCTCTGACTGGAGTTCCCAGCTTTGTTACTCATAATGTAAAATTCAGGTGACTTCAGAGTCCCAATATCTTACTACACTATGCATGCTCACACTCATGCTGCTGTCTCTCGAACACACGTGAACAGAAAGCAATCCGGCTGCTTTATTCCAAAAGAAAAACAAGCTGGCTTTCAGCTAGTGTACAAAAGAATTGAAACTGTTCTTTTTTATCACCTCACAATGTGGATCAATTTAATTGAAGTTTCTATACGCATGTACTGTTGCATGCTTCTCTCTATTAGTGACATGAAAATGCATCTGAAGTCTCTTTCATGAAATGTTGCATGACACCTGATGTCATGAACCAACATCAATCTTCCTTATCATTTCACAAATACTATTAAACTAGGTTTGTAACAGAGGTGGCAATCTTAGGACAGCAAAAATGCTGATATATATGAAATGGGTGAAATTGTGTATTTATACTTTGCTACCCTGTGTGCAGTCATTCTTTCAAAGTATCATCTACTTGTGAGGCACAAACAAAAACAAATACATGAGCGAGGTTGTAAATGCTGTTGGAAGTTATTGTGGCTCCAAGGTGGATCCAGGAAGTTCAGTGTGATTGAGGGTTGCATGTTGTAATTCGCTCTCTCAACTGCCCCTGAGCCATTTTGGTGGTATCTCCCAGGAACTGACCTAGAGCTACAAACCTTGATTTTCTCTTTCATAAAATTTATGTTAGTGACAGAAAAAACGAGGTTGAGGTTTGTAGTATGTTTTTACGTTACTTTGGTATGATCAATACAATCTGGATATACACCACTGAAAATTCATTATAAAATCAGGGGATACTTTACTCCAAATAATGCCTTTGTACTTGCCTGAGAATGGAATTCAGTGCCAGTGACAAGAAAATGAAGTCCCAAGAAACCAGTCATACCAGCAGAACCAGCAGTTAGTCACACAAATGTGTTATAAAATCTATTTTATGAGCTCAAGAAGAGTGGGAACATAGTGAGAAAAATGTGTTTAACTGTTGGGCACAACACACCAGCTGCAGGGATGCATATACACAACAGCACTGTCCACAAAGTCCCATTACTGGTACACGCATGGTGCCAATTTAAAGTGGCCTTCAGCATCTTCAGGATCACACTGCATCCCAGATGAACACGCTCTTTGGTCCCAAAGGGTTAATATTTCTCTTTTCCCACAAGAGGTGCACAAGGTACTACTTACCAAGCAGAGAAGTTGGTTGCTGGCAGATACACTGTACAAATTTCAGAAACTGATTAGTTGAGTTTCATTTAAATAGTGGGATGTTACTGGTAACACCGGGTTTTTGCCAGTACATATCCAACATATACTGTGCAAATTTGATAGTAATGGTAGAATGAGGCTCTGCATTACATAATAAATAATTTTCACAACTTCAGTAAATAAATGCCTCAGTTATGTGCCATATGGTACGTTGGAAAAATAATTTTCATGTAATATACATACCCATGCCTGACGGCAGTGATCTAGGTACACTCTTTTTCTGTCTAACATACGTAATAGACTCATTTATTATATCCAGTGTATGCACTTCTCTGGAAGAACCAGCAATTTTTCTTCCTCTTTCTAAATTGCTGAAATAAAATTAATAAGTTGTACATTCATATACATCCAAATGGTACAAAATGTACAAATTGTAACTTTACCTTTCGTTTGGTATGGGCGTAAACACTTGGGGTCAGACTCTGAGGGAAGAACACAGACAACACATCCTAATGAGCAAGTATATTAAAGGAAACATTTTCTTTGACCCAGGAGCCAAATAAGTGGCAATCACCTATATGAAATGTAAAATAAGCTAAAACAACAATTGAGTTCCTAATGTTACTTTTCAGACATGTTTTACTACAGTACATAACACATTAATTTCTTCACATTTCATTTATACTAATATTGTACCAGCTATACATATTTTGAAACTTCTGGACTACAGTATGTACAATGTATATCATACATGCATTAAATTGAGTTCATTTATTAAAGTACTTGGCAAAAGTAAGAAAGTGAGTAGAGACAACAAGAAAAATAATTAACACTTGACAACAATGGGGACAAGTGTTTACTAGCACAGAAGAAATGTTTAAAGTTTGCTTTAATAAGGATGATGGCGGCGGCGGCGGGGCAGCAGCAGCATATGAGAGAAAAAGTACCCCCTCATGTTAACAATATGTTAGATAAGCCTGTTTGAAAATAGGACTGTCTCTCAGAATTATGCTTAGCACTTGATTTGGAGTGTACCTGGGTGGACAGCAATTTTCATGATATATTTTATAATACCATGGCCATAAGTCTTTACTAAAAAGTATAATTACAAATTTCAATGAAAGACTGTTAACAGCAAATGTATTGGAGAGGCACTTATTTACCTTAATGCTCCATGCCTGTCTAAGAAATCATCCTGTAACAAGAAAGTAACACACATTAAGAAACGTAAAGATTACAGAAAGAGGACAAATTCTCATCCCCTGCATAGAAGAGAGAGAGAGAGAGAGAGAGAGGGGGCAGGGGATCCTGACTACACCTGAAAAATGAGTAAAATGAAACACAAAAAAACATGCCAAATATCAAATTCAGCACTAAAAGGATGGATCTGATACAAGACATACAATTAAGTATTAATATATGAAACCAAAACTCTTTAAAGTTAGACTTTGAAGGGCCTGCTGATTCAATGAAGGCTAATTCACACATACTGGGGTGCTCATAAGTCCTTAGCACGACCAAAAAGGAAACAAGCTTGGAAGCATGTCAACAAAATCAAGGTGCAAGCTGTCATTAAATTTCTTTTCCTGCAAGGCAAGGCGCCAAAGGAAATTCACGCTATTCTGACATGAACATTAGCTTGTTTCTTTCCTGGTCGGGCTAAGGACTTATCAGCACCCCTGTACTATGCTGTGCCCCTGCTGTGTCTGTTGTGAAAGTCTGTGTGATAGCCAGAAAAATCTGAACTGCTAATCCAATAGTTTAAAGGATCCTGTTTTGAAGTCTGCTGCTACTACTTTTGACAGTAGTCAGCAAGGATAGTTGTGAGGAAGATTAATTACTGCACATGCACTTTATCTTCTTTCAGAAGAATAAAAGCAAGAAAAAGGAAAAATATTGGATTCATAATGTGCTTTGAGCAAGAGAAGAGGAAGAAATTTATGTTCTGTTTGAATGTCTGAAAGATGACGAGCAAACTCTTTACAAGTACTTCAGAATGAGTATTTTGAAATCTGAAAACTTTAAACAGTTGTTGTAAACAGATAATGAAAAGAATGCATGATGGAGACATAGCATAACGGGAGAAAGATTGGCTTTAACTTTAAGGTTAGTTCATTAAAATGTACTCTGCTGTATAATCGGCTTTCTCCATCATCACTGAGTGAATTGAAAGCATCCAAAAGGCAGTAGCATTCTGATTAATGACTTTTGTGAATGTTCATGTGGTAGCCAGAAAAGGCCGAACTTGGGCAGGTCACACACAGGCCATCAAGGGACAGCATACTTTCATTCACACATGCCATGCCATGCCGTGCTGTGGCCTTGAAAATTTGTTTTCAAAGCGGCCTAGGCAGTGTACAGCAGGGGCATGGCATGTGTTAATCAAACACTGTTACACTGTGTAAATCAAATGGAAACTACACTATCTCAATCTTTTGAGATACAGAATGGCTGGGGCATGACACTGGCAAGGCATGGAATGTGTTATTTAGTCTTTACAGTACTAGGAACAAAATTTGGATCCATTAGTTTGTGAAAAAATATACAATGTCTAGTAGCAACTGAGAGTACTTCATTTTAGACCACATACTAATTAAAATTGAAATAAATTATACTTCATCATTTATTTCTTCTGTAGTGTATATTCTACATGATCTTTAAGATTGACACTTGTTGGAGAAAACTATAAAGTAAATATGTACTATTATCACTGGGAACCTTAGTTATTTTTTTAGGTAAGCAAAATTTATAGTTTGGATGATATTGTTAGGATGTTGCAGAGACAGAAAAGGACACAGCAGCACAAATGGCAGTTATGCAGGGAATTTACATTAGCAGAACAGAGTAAGCCTTGAATCCAGAAAGGGAAGACTGAGGAAGATAGAATTTAGCAAAGGATAGATAGATAGATAGATACATCGACTTAGTACATAGGATATATAAGAAGAACCAACAAAATGCACACTTTTTTCATTACTGATTTAATTCAATTATATTGTCTTCGACATGTTTTGAACAACTAAGTGTTCATCACCAGGAAGATGGTACAAGCAGCTTTACAGAACATTACCATGTATCTATATAAGCAGTCTAGTCACTGTCAGGACGTGTTTGATCAAACACATCCTGACAGTGACTAGACTGCAGATGGTAATGTTAAAAAGTTCCCAATGTCAAAATCAATTGGGTTTTGGAGTGAACTGGGAGAGACAAAATTCGAGATTTTGACACATTTTCATAATGTCAATCAAGTGGAGGGTGGATGCCACGTTATCTACGGTAAGTAAGTAAATAAATAAGTAAGTTCACTCTAGAACAGACCATGAAGGTCCAGAAGTGGAGTAGAGGTATAGCTCTACTCCTTCTTTAACCTCGATGCTAGATGGGGTGGGTGATCAACGTCACGGTCTGGCCACTTGCCCCCCCCCCCCCCCCCCCCCCCCCACCCCCCCAATCCCCCCCCTGCACGCACCAGGGGCGCACGGGAGCGGCGGGGGGAGCGGGGGCGGGGATAGGGCCAACACGCGCCCG
>Ga0123355_10016566_pt1 | contig 11622 bp, 14 predicted proteins | sample TergutEmb28metaG_3_FD_89872 | JGI IMG/M metagenome (GOLD analysis project Ga0123355, IMG submission 89872) | Embiratermes neotenicus P1 segment gut microbial communities from Petit-Saut dam, French Guiana - Emb289 P1 | ecosystem: Host-associated > Arthropoda: Insects > Digestive system > Gut ...
ATCAGATCGAAATGCCCTTCGAGGACGGCGTAGACCGGGCGCCAGTAGACGCCCGTGCTCTCCATCCCCACGTGCGTCACTCCCGCCAATCGCGAAATCGCTCAATCCGTCTCAAATTAACTGTTAATTGGAGACGGATTTGTCGAAGTATATCTGAGCAATAACAGCTAGGTAAGCTTTGATGGCTCCTACCTCACTCGCGGGATCCTGCATTCACCCGACGCGCAGGATAAACCGCAATTTTCAAGCCGCGGCGATCAAGTCGTCTCGAGTTCGTCATGTCCGGCCCGCTCCTCCTTCCGAAAGGACAAGCTCACCGAGAGTCTTATCCAGCCACCTGCTCGTGTACGCCAGCTTCAGGGGCTCCTTCGGTCGTCGGTGGCCCGCTTCCTCGAGAAGCCGCTCCAGCGCGACGAGCCGGTCGCGATGGCCGAGCCGGACGCCGAAACGCAGGCTGGCCTTGTCCGGGCCACACAGGATCCAGCCATCAGTACGGGTCAGGGCGTGCGCCCAGAGCGAGCGCTCGCCGATGTCCAGCGCGATGTCAGGTGCTCTGACGACCGCCGCCGCGATCTCGCGATCTCCCGGCGCGTGAACTGCCTTCAGCCGCGCACGCAAGGCCGCAGCATCAATCTGCTGCTCCGGCCGCCGCCGCTGGAAACCCGTCTGGGTCTCGGTCACGCAGTCCTCGACCGTCTCGACCGGATAACCGCCTGCGAGCGCCGCCCACGCCCCGATCCGGTGGGATTCGAGAATGACGTTCGTATCGACCAGTACTGGGCCGCGGTGCCGCGCCATGGCCGCCTCATAGCTCGGCGGGGGGCTCGACCCCGTGCGCAACGAGGAGGTCCCTCAGGTCCTCGACAGTGAGATCGAGCAAGCCCGCTGCGCGGCGGGTCGAAACCCGGCCCTCGTCGATCGCGAGGCCGACCACTTCCATGAACGGCTTGGAAAAAAGAAGCGGCACGGCGGCCTTGGACGCTTCGCGTCCGGTATGGCCGTTGTTTCTCAGCGCCGCATCGGAGATCGCGCGCGCACGCGCCGGTTTTAGCCAGTCGAGCGCGACCAGCCGCCATTTCAAGGCGGAGGCCGTGACAAGCAATTCATCGGCGGCGGCATTGAGCCTGGTGATGAGGTCGTCGTCTCCAAGCTCCGCCCATTCGCCATAGCGCGCGAGAGCGGTCTTCGGCATGAGTACCGCCGAGGCGAAATTGTTGGCGAGTTGCTCGACGCGGTTGCCGCCGACCTCCTTGGCCTCCTCCGAGTGCTTGGGCGGCATCGCATCCCAGGTGAGGATGTGGAACAGCTCGTGCGCCAGGTCGAAGTGACGCCGGCCCTCTACCTCGTGACGATTGATCAGCACGACGTCCAACTCGGGCAGACGGCAGGCGGCGCCCGAGATTCCCTCGAAGGCATCGACCATGAGCACGAGAATCCCCAGCTCGCGCTCCATCACTTCGGCCAGACGTCGGGCGGGCGCGTCGCCGAGATCAAACTCCGCTGCGAAGCGCTCACCCGCTTCTATCGCATCCTCGAAACGAGAATGGCGCGTCAGGCCGAGGGCGCGGCGTAGCAATGGGCTTGCCCGCCCGACCTGGGGCGCGACCGCCCGAAAAGCCGCGATCCAACGCCCTGCGCTGCGCTCATAGCCGTTCAGAACACCCAAGCCGACGTCCGTCTGCCGCCAGGAAAACCGCCCTTCGCCGACCAGCAGGAAGGGGTCGGTGAAATAGTCGAGCGGCGCCCCGAGCTTCTCGACGGCGAGCAGAAGTTCGTCCGCCGTGACGCGGCGCTCCCCTGTCTCAATGGCCGAGACCGTCTGCCTGTCCTTGAAGCCGAAGAGGCGCGCGAGGTCGTCCTGAGAGAGGCTTTGTTTCTCCCGCAGGGCCTTGATCCGCGCTCCAATGAGATTGGTCATGCTGCTGTCTCCCAGTCATCTAGATAATCTTGCAAAAATCAGATTGCAAGATTATATTGCGCTCAGACCGTCGAGTCGGACGGTGAACCCTATCGGGAGATTTCCCATGGCTGACAAGAGAATGTTCATCGAGCGCCGCCCCGAGACGGGCGATTACGCGGTTCGCAAGCCGGATTCAGCGCGGGCGAGCGCCGTGCTGCCGACGCAGGGCAAGGCGATCGACTGGGCGAAGGAACGGGGCGGCGACGCTTTCGTCGAGCGCGTCCGCAACACGGACCGGGGTCATCCCGACAAGTGGCGCCGGCCCTGATTTCGGGCCGGCGACGCCGGGCTATTCCGTAAGCTCTTCTTCTGAGGCTTCCTCGCCGTCTTCGGCCTCGGGCTGACCCTTCGCGCCAGGGGCGATGCCGAGGCGAGGTTCCTCGGCGTGGCGTTCGGCGTTGAGGGCGAGAAGGCGGGGTAGGTGTCGGATAGCGTTTAATCGTGGGACTCGACTGGATTGCGTAGTGCGTTGACATTTAATTCGAGACGAAATCGCTCAATCCGTCTCAAATTAACTGTTAATCGGAGACGGATTTGTCGAAGTATATCTGAGCGATAACAGCTAGGTAAGCTTTGATGGCTCCTACCTCACTCGCGGGACCCTGCATTCACCCGACGTGGACGATAAACCGCAATTTTCAAGCCGCGGCGATCAAGTCGTCTCGAATTAACGCATCAGCTAAGCAATTGAACCCCAACGATCCGCTGTAACCCGATTAAACGCAGTCCGACATGACCATGTGATAGCTGTTTCATCGCCGTCCCAAGGCGATATCCCCACCAGCGCCTCATAGTAGCACCGAGTAGCACCGCCCCCCTTGGACCGAGAGTGAATCAAACCCCGCCGAATGGGTCCCGACAGACAGTCCGAGGATGGGTAGCAGAGGGGCGCGTGTTGCCAAAGCGGTCCGCGGCTGACCTGCTTTGGCTCCTTGCTTCGCGGCCAGCATCCGCGTGTGTAGTGCCGCCTCGCTATTAGGGGCAGCGCGATCCGTGCCAAGATTCTCAGATCTTCCCCTCCTCTTGCGCGCGCAGGAAGTCGATGATCGGTCGGATGTGCTCGCTGAGCCCATCCGCCGCCTTACGCCATTCGTCCTGCGCCACCGGCATGGTCTGGCCTTGCACGAACGTCTCCCACACCGCGTTCGCCGCCGTCGCCATCTGCCGCCGCCACGAATTTTTCGCGTCCGGCGTCCCTGGCGGCAGGAGCGGCGGCTCGATCGCGGAGGTGGGTGCCGGCTCGGGCGGGGTGGGCGGCGGTTCGGCCTGCTCCACCTGGCGCAGCCCCTTTTCCACCTGCGGCTCGAACCATCGCGGTGTATGGTCCTCGACCACGCCAAAAAACCGCTTGGTCGCATCGAGCGGGAACGGCTGCGACCAGGTCCCAGCGTTGACCGCCTCATTGTGCCGTTGCACAACGTCGTAAAAAGCGTTCAGCGCGAACTGGTTAGAGATCACGCTCTTCAGCCGGCTGGCGAAGCCCACGGGCAAGAAGGCGGCGTCGGCGAGGAACATCGCGTGTAGTATGCGGACCTGATCGTTGGCGATGAGGATGTTGCCCACCCCCGCCGTCTTCGGCAGGTCGGCGAGATAATAGTCGAGCGCCTCGGCGTATTCCCTGCGTGCGTTGTAGCGACCATTGCGCAAAGCCTTCAAAAGCCGTTCCCCGCCGACCCGGGCTGCTTCCAGCGCCCGCCGATGGTCCTCCTCGCTTGAAAAATGCAGATAGAATGGCAGGTTCTGCGCGCCGGCGACGGCGGCGACGCGATACGACGCGGTCCAGCCGTAGGCGACGGGCGCGTCGAGACCCGGAAGTGGAGCGGGAAGCTCGGCGGGGGGCGTGGCCTCCGGCGCCTTCGGCAGATGGGCCTCAAACCACGCGTTCGCGCTCGCCGGCCCCTTGCTCAGTTTCTCCAACGTTTGCTTCAAGAGTTCAATCTCATCGCGAAGGGCACCGTCGGTTCGCGTGAGGGCATCGATCTTCCGCACGGCGTGTAGGACGGTATGATGATCGCGTCCTCCGAATCGGCGGCCGATTTCGGGCGCCGAGCGCGAGGTCAGCATCATGGCGAGGAACATCGCGACCTGGCGGGACTTCGCCACGGCGGCGGTGCGTCGAGAAGAAAGTATGTCAGCGCGCGAGACGCGGTAGTGACTCGCGACCAACTTCTGGATGTCCTCGATCTTCACCTGCTTGAGTTCGTGCGTGCGAATAAGATCACGAATCGCCGTCTCCGCCATCTCGACCGTGATCGGATGGCTCGTCAGCGCGCGTTGCGCCCGCAGGCGATTGACCGCGCCTTCCAGATCGCGACCGTTCGAGCGAATAGCGCGGGCGAAAAAAAGAGCACGGGCGGTGACACCTCAAAATGAGGGTCTTCCGCTCGCGCCGCCGTCACGCGCGCCTCCAGGATCTTCAGCCGCAGCGGTTCGTCGAGCGCCCCAATCTCGACGCAAAGGCCGACGTTTAGGCGCGAGCGCACGCGCTCGTCGAGCGATTCGAGGTCGTTGGGCGGCCGGTCGCCCGCCACGATCACATCGCGTCCGGCGTCGAGCAGCGTGTTCAGACAGTGCCCGAATTCGGCCTGGATGTTTTTTCCCTTCAGGAACTGCGCGTCGTCGAAAATGAGCAGGTCAACCGTTCTTAGGCGCTCCTTGAAGGCGGTCGCGCTCTGGGATTGGAGCGCGGCGACGAAGTCAGACGTGAACTTCTGGGCCGTCAGATAGATGACGGAACGCCCTTGTTGGGCTGCGGCATGGGCTACCGCCTGCAAAAGATGGGTCTTACCGAGGCCGCCCGCGGAGTGGATGTAGAGCGGACGAAACGCGGAGGCCGACCCGCCGAGGTTCTCGGCGACACGCTGGGCCGCGGAGAACGCAAGCTTGTTGGAGGGCCCGACCCGGAAGGTCGCAAACGTCAAACGGAGATCGAGCGGGGACCCGGTCAAGGCGTCGTCGGACGCAGCCTGCTCTTGTGCGACCGCCGCGGGCCCGGAGGCCGCACGCTGCCGCGGAACGGGGGCGCGAGGCGGCTTGGGCGTTTCACTTTGCTGGGCACGGCGCGCCATCAAATTTTCAGATAAGCGTGCAATCTCGTCGGCCGCCTCGTTCATGTGCCGGTAGCGCTCATTGACCGAATAGTCCGAGAACGGCTTGCCCTCTCGAGGACGCAGATTCTTGTCGCGCACGAGGTCGAGGGCGATCTTCGGCGTCGGCGTCAGGACCAGCGGATAAAACTCGATGGCCTCGCCTTTCGCCTGCCGCTCGCGGATGATCGGGATCTCCTTGTCGACAACATAATCCGACGACAGCGAATGGCGCGAGACAAGCAGAATGAAAATGTCGCAGGCGCGAAGCTTTTGTTCGATCTCGTCCTCCCAGTCGGCCCCGCCGGGCATGAGCCTGTCGATCCACAAGTCCACTGCGCCGTGCTTTATCGCTGGCCGTAGGTAACCCGTCACGAACGATAGCCATTTGATCTCGCCCTCCGCCGGCTGCTCCGGCTCGTCGGCATGGGCGTAGCTGATGAAGATGATCGATTTCTTGGGCTTAGTCGGTATGGATCGAGGCCATTCGCCGCCCGCCGGGATAGTCATATGGCGCCTGCCCGCACCGCCTTGAGAAGCGGCGGAACCCGGGCGCAGGTGCGAACCCACCCGGCGTGTCAGCTCGCGAAGCCTATCCACCGCGCAGAACTATGCGGCTCCGCGCGGCGACGAACAAGCGGGCAATCGGGCGGTCGTTAGATTCATCCCGTGTCGCCTACGAGGAATGCGACCCAGTCCACCGGCCCAGCTGCGTGTACGCCAACACTATCGCTCGTAGATGGCCCGCACCACAGAGAGTTGCGGACCCCGTGCACGCGAGGGCGGTGCGCTTCGGATGGGGGGTGTTGGCGACGCCGTACAGAAAGTTTTGATGATTAAGACAGCACCGATGGGACATCGTTTGTCTTGATCGAGTCGCTTAAGCGCAGGGGAGTCTGTCGGCGAACATCTTGAGATGGAGCCGACAGCTACGGCCTGCTGTTATGTCTATGTCTCGCTGTCAAGTTGATGATTTGTCCAACCGGACCTTCAACCGCCTCTTGGGCAAAGCGCCATAGCCCGTGGCGCACGATGCGTTCGAGGCCTATCCAGGTAGGCGCCTTGGCCTTGTCGTCGATGACGGGACGACCAGTCTGAACTTCGGCCGGGTTACCGCCCCGCAGCTTCACTATGTCACCAAAGCTCTTGTCGGAATGTACGTATCGACTCCGCATCGTAGGCCGCCTTAGGCGCCTTTCGGAAACGCTCTTGGCGCAACCGCACATGATCGCTTGCTTTTCACCGCGTCCGATGAAGTCCGCCTCTGTCAAGTGGGCGAAGGTGCCGATGAAACGACCGCGAATCCCGTGCAATTGCTTCAAACCTCAAGGCGGGGCTCGGTCAATCGGGCGCGTGGTCTACGCCATCGGCGATCTTTAGGTCTGGGCTGCCGGTCGGCCTGCCGCTCGACTTGCGAGCCAAAATCGGGGCTTCGGGCAGCCGGAACGATCTCCATCGCGCCAACTAACTTTCGAGCGGCGCTACGAAGCGTCGCCATAAATAATCCGCGGCTTGCTCGTGGCTCATACGCGTCAAATCGAACTGACTTCCAAGCTGGCCGAATCCCGTCCCCATGAGCGAAGTCATATGCAACTCTCCTTGGGTGTCGGAGACCGACAGGATTTCGTTGCAGGCGTTAGACCCGTGACGCCACTGTCCTTCGGCATACGAAATGCCATCGTTGGAAAGCATGCCCCCTATCCAAATCTGGCAGCGACAAGTGCTCTTTCCATTCGAAAACACTTCCGCCATGAACTCCGTCGCGGTGTTCGGCTGAAAGTCGCATTCCACCGCGTCGCTGTGTTGCGCGAGCTGATCGAGCGCCGTCTGAAAGTGAGTCTTGATCACTTCGAACGCTTGCCGGCTGAACCGTCGCCGGTCAGCGTCGGTCGGGGGCGACCGCTTCAAGCTGGGAACGTAGAGTGCGGATCCCGTGGGATTTGAACTTGTCGCTCCGGGAAAGGTCTTATGCGGGCGACCACCTCCCGTTCCCGGAAAGGACGGTCGTTGAACAGGCTTCGCGCGCTTTGCATTGATCCCGTTCAGGAGCAGCTCCCGAGCTGTGCTCTCGTCCTCGCCCACCAAGGAAATATGGACGACAGAGCTCAATAGCCCAGGGGGCTGACATTGCCGCACCATCACGGGCACCAATTTGCGTCTCAGCCCCTGGGGATCCTGGGCGAATGCGGCGGCCCATTCAGGGGAGGCAAACTGAGATTTCGGGTAGTCAGGCGACAAAACCATGATCGTACGGTCAGCTTCGGTCGCCGCTCTTTGCATTTCGAGGACAAAATTGCTCCCGGGCCGAAAGTCCCAAGCTTGAAGGATGACGGTAAAGCTTTTTTCTTCAAGGACGAAGCCGATCCATTCGGCCCACGCTTTGTCGGCAGAGGTATAGCTTACGAGGAAGTCCACCATGCACTCATCCAAATCTCAAGGCCGCGACTCCGCAGCGGATCCCTGCACGAATAGCAGGTTCATCCACTATCCATTACCTGCTGAAACTCGACGAACTCGAACCGAGTATCCTCTCCCGGAGGTGGAGGCTTGGGATCGAAAGAATCTCTGTGAGCCGCTAAAGCATTGAAATGGCCCATTCCGGATCCTCACGGCTAAAGGGTCTGATTGATTCTTGGTGTAGGTCCCAGGCGGTGGGCTGTCCGCGGGGATGTTGCACCAAGAGTCAATCAGCCCCCGATTAACGACTGCCAGACAGAAGCTCTCTTATCGACACAGGGTGGGATCGTCACCCGGAGCGACGAACAATCTCACCGCCGAAATTGACGATGCCGAGGTTCGCGTCCTTCGCATGCACTATCGTATGGTCGGCGAAGGCTCAGCTCTCGCTTCAATCGTGGTGCGCAATTCAGCCACTGTCGCAACGGCGGCCTCGCGCGCCGCGGATCGCTGCTCGCCGCAGCGACATTGTCGCGAACTGCGCCACGCAGTTCAATGATAGCGATCTTAAGCGCCGACGCTCGGCGGGGAGGGGCCCCTCTGGATGCCGGGTCCGCGGCCGGCGTGACCTCGCCGACGATAAACACATTCTGCGGCAACTTAATCCGGATATGTCGGCAGCATCTTTCCCGCCGCTCTTCCATAAATCACCAGTACCTGTCACACGGTCCGGCGAACACCCGGCAGGGCTGTAGGACGGCTCGCCAAATTGCCAAGGCGGATGCTCATTGCGTGGGGACTGACTTTATAGCGGACCGCCAGCGTCTTCACCGCTCCAGCTGCCTCCTCCAAGTCAAGGTCGCCAACCATCGGATCGGCCTCCAGAAAGCGCCTTGGCATCAAGATGGATGCCGCAAAAAAATTGGCCTCCATTTCTTTAACATCCACACCGAGTGACGACGCAGCAGATCGAAAATCCACTCGGAAGTCTTTGTCGTAGTGGACTTCCTGCCCATCATGTAGCAGAGCGTGAGCGAGTTCATGCGCGATGGTGAACCTGCGGCGGGTAAGGGCGTGGGCCTTGTTCACGCCGATGATGGTGGCGCCGCCATCTCGTACGACCAGGCCTGAGAGATCCTTGAGATCCATCACACGGACGACGAAGCCGCGGGATCGCACAATATCGCCAATACGCACCGGCGGCCCCGCAATTCCTGCATCGCGGAGTAGGCTATCGGCAAGCTGTTCTATGCGCGCATAGCGGGGACGTGCCGGGATCATCGCCGGGATAGAGAACGGGTGCGGGCGGCCTTTTTGATGGACTGAATTGCGCTGATGACAGTCTCGGGCATGGCTGTCTCCTTTAGTGGTGGTGTCTCCGTTTTAGCTGGCAGCAACAGCTCCGGCGCGAGCTGAAGAGCCGCAGCAATTGCCAAGAATTGGTGCAGCATGACCGATTGCCGACCCGCTTCTATGTTTGCGACCGACCCGCGCGTGAGGCCGATACGCGCTGATAGCTGAAGCTGGGTCAGACCGAGCGCCTCGCGCCGGTCGCGCACCTGCGTTCCGAATCGCTTGTAGATTCGATCTGCTGCTGCGACGCCTGCCATGTGCAGACACTGGACTCGCAGGACGGTTGTGTCAATCACCCAAACATCCGACATGGCAAGTGACCACTGCATGTCATCCTCATAATCGTGATATTGTGGTTGACATAAACGGTAGAACCTGATCCTCTCGGGGTCGAGACGCTGCATGGAAGTCTGCGGCGAGGGTTTCGTTGCCGGCACATGCACGACGGGCACCTGCGCACGATTTTAGACCGATCCGGTGCATCGTTCCTGAGTCAATAACTGAAGAATCGCTGGTCACAGGTCCTTGTTTTCCCTCACGGTGAACAAAACTATGCCCACCCTCTATCGCTATAAGCTCTTCATCAGCCACGCTTGGAACTATGCCGAGGATTACAAACGGATGGTCAAATTACTCGACGACGCTCCTAACTTCATTCACTCGAACTTCTCGGTGCCTGAGGATCGGGCGTTCGCTCGAATGAGCAAATCGGAATTGGAAGAAGAAATCCGCCAACAGATTCGACCCGTTGACGCGGTCATAATCCTGGGCGGTATGTATGTTGCCTACAGTGACTGGATTCAATTCGAAATAGACTATGCGAAGCTAACAAACAAGCCGGTGTTAGGCGTCCAACCTTGGGGTGCGGAAAGGATGCCCCAAGCAGTCACGTTAGCAGCGAACAAGATCGTAGGATGGAACACCAGTACCATTGTTGCAGGGATTCGTGAAATCGTTCTTTGATGTCCAATCTCGAAATCAAGTACCCTGCCCTATACCATGCCGCAGGGGACGCATCGGCACAAGCACAACGAACCTACCTTAGATTATTGGTATCTGAGTATCTGCTGCTGATTCTCGCAGCGATCCTTGCGCTGGATTTTTCTCGCAGTCACGTCTATTTCATCGTTTACGCAGCGGTATTCCTCCTTGCGTTAGCTGCCCTTCTCACGAGGTCTACTCAGAAACCAGAACAGGCTTGGTACAAGAGCCGCGCCTTAGCAGAGTCGATTAAGACCTCCACGTGGCGGTATATGATGCGCGCTGAACCGTTCAATGACCATGCCGGGCAGCAGGCAACAGCGGAATTTCGGAATCATTTACAGTCTATACTAAAGAGCAACCGGCACATCGGTGACCGAATAAGCAGTCTTCACGCAAATGAGGACCAGGTGACGCCGCAAATGGAGGAAATTCGTAGTCTGGGACTTGATCAACGTCGAGAGGTATATCGGTCCCTTCGGGTGAAGGAACAGCGATCGTGGTACGCACGAAAGGCTTCTGGGAACAGAAGAGCCGCGAGGAATTGGGTAAGAGCAGGGGTGGGGGTATATTGCATAGCAGCGTTGACGGTGCTGGTCCGGATCGGTTATCCAGATATGTCGTTCTCTCCTACGGAACCACTGATAGTCATGGCCTCGTCAATCATCGGATGGACACAAATTAAACGGTTCACTGAACTGGCTTCGGCCTATACCTTGACTGCACACGAAATTGGGATCGTCGTAACAAGCTTGGATGAGGCCACCGACGAACGTTCGTTTTCAAACGTAGTAAACGAATCAGAACTTGCGTTTTCCCGCGAGCATACGCAGTGGGTGGCTCGTCAGCAATATCAGTGAAGGGCGAGGATAGGGCGAGGACTGACAGCCACCGCTTTGCGCTGACTGGAGCGGATCCTGACATTGCGGAACGGCGTCCGGAGCGCCCGAGAGCGGCGTGAATCCGATCCAACGATCCGCGATGAGGATCCGCGATGAGCCAGTCCGATTTTGTGGCGGTGACTGGAGCTGGGAGGTCTGCGATCCGCGATATCGACAGTCGTGAGGAGCATCCCAGCGCAATTCGGACCAGCTCAAGTCGTAGCTTTCAACCGACGAGCGCCGCGGTGCACTGTGGCCTTTCGATCATGATCTTGCCCTTGGCCTTGAAGATGCAATCGACCCGGGCTCGGCTCGTGTGCATGCGTTCGGCGAGCGCTGCCTTGGTCATGCCTTGCTTTTCCATTTCCGTGCTCAGCCGCCAGGCGACGACGTGCATCAGCCCGTCCGCCTTCGCGAATGCGTTCTTCGCCGAGATTCCTCCAGCGCCGTGCCCCAGTGTGGGTTTCGAAGCCATGGCTGGGCGTCCTTTGCGTCACCGCAGCGCGTCGAGGCCATTGTGCTTGACCACATTCAGGAGCTTCAGCGCCGCGCCGGTCGGCTGACGCTCGCCGCGCTCCCATTGGCTCACCGTATTCACGGCCACGTTCATGAAGGCGGCGAGCACCGCCTGACTGATGCCGGTGCGCTCGCGCATGGCGGCGATTTCGGCCGGCGACATGGCCTCCACTTTCGGCAGCGCGTCCTTGCCGAGCATGCGCAGCGTTGTCTTTTCCAGTTCTTCGCCGCTCACCGCGCCTGCCTTGTGCAGGCCCTGCATGGCCTCGACGATCTCACGGCGTAGGCGTGACTTCGCGTGTGGCGTGCTCCTCGCCGATTTGGCTTTAGCGGTCGTCGTCATCGGTCATCTCCATCAGTTCGTTCTCGGCGATCAGCGTCGCGATCTGCGGCGCGGTGAGGCCGAGATAGCCGCGCGCCAGCCGGCGGAATCCCTCCAGTTCGTCGG
>Ga0123355_10016567_pt1 | contig 11622 bp, 5 predicted proteins | sample TergutEmb28metaG_3_FD_89872 | JGI IMG/M metagenome (GOLD analysis project Ga0123355, IMG submission 89872) | Embiratermes neotenicus P1 segment gut microbial communities from Petit-Saut dam, French Guiana - Emb289 P1 | ecosystem: Host-associated > Arthropoda: Insects > Digestive system > Gut ...
CGTAAGGCTGACAACCTTACCACCATCCTGCGCTGTTGTCATGTAATCTGGGAACCTTAACTTCCTGGAATCCTCTGGGCCACTCCAGGCCTGTAATGGGATTGCTTTACTTTTACCTTTACATTGATGCAAAAGCACGCAAACAAAACTAATTTCAGAGTTTGAGAAGATTTCCAGGAATTCGGAGTTTTATCAGATTATTTCCGAATATGGATAAAAGTAAGCGTTTATGGCTAAAACTTTTTATTTTGCGTGGTCCCTCATACTGTATTACTGTGCAGTATCAGATAATGCAGTTTAACTCTTACCACCATGGTTAGCCAACATGCAATTAATGCAGTAATGTCTTTACAAAAAACTAGATAACTGACCAAGCTCTGCACAAGCAACATTAACAATAATGTACAAACAGTCTTGCAGGCTTGCTGAGGTGGTATCCATAATCTGCAGTTCTCAAAATTCAGAAATTTACTTATCAGTTTATTGCCCCCAAACCTTACATTTATAGCTGCACTTCAAATGCTTTCTCTGCTTCTAGGAACAACATAACAGAGCTATTCTGCCATACTGGATTACTGACCTTCCACCAAGTTATGCAGCAGCAACATCACAGCAACATGAAAATGCAACTGGAAGAATCAGTCCAAATATTCCACCACCACCATATGTTATGGCTGTGGAGACTCCCACCGCTGGACAGATTAGTCCAGCAACTCCCTCTGAAGGCAGTCATCCAACAGGGGAACAGCATCAGCATCCGAATGGGAAAATACACACACCTGACACCCTCACACTAAACCAACCATATCCTTACACGGTGTCCATAAACTCATCACAAAACTGTGGCCCACCTGAACGTACCCACTCCCTAAGAATACCGAAAAATGAAGTCACATTGTCATCACATGACTGCAAGCATGACACACACTCTCTCGATAGACATCTCGCCAAACGTAGATAAAGAAAACAACAGATGATGGCAGCAGCATGTGCTAACATGTGATTTATAGAGTTATGTTCAAGGAAATAAGTGTCAGAAGATGAAGTGATGTGTGGTGGAAGAAAATAAACTTAATTTTTCATTACTTGACTTGTTACTGCAAGACTAAGAAGTTTAAACACTGCAAAACAATCTTCAGTTATCTGCTGAATATGTCACAGAAGTTACATCATACTACCATTCAGCAGTGCACAGCTTCAAGGCACATTGTGTCAGAGTAGCCGGCCATGCATTTTCAGAAAGCCTCACATTTGAATCTCAGTTCAGACACTAAGTATCACAAATGACATCTATTATTTTCCATGGTAAGGCTAGGATAATGCTGTGATGGTGCCCATAAATGGCCACAATTTCTTTTCCATCTATCCAAATTCATCATTCATATTGATGACATTAGACAGTGCATGCCACACACAGTTATACAGTTTGAGCTGCTTCACATTCGTCATGTCTTTGGCAATTGCGTATTCTATATAGATGTATCCATTTTAATGGCAGTGGAAATTTCTAGTACAGTAACTGAATGAATATTGCAATTTATAACACTGGAGTGAATCAGGGAAAGACTGTAACAAGGGAAGATTTCTGTTTTCCTGTATTTTTTCAGCATGGTGACAAATGATGATGTGGGGTTGTTTTCCTTCTACTGGCATCATTTAAATCATAGAAAACATACTTATGAAGAGGTGTGGTTAGTTCCTAACATTTACAAGGTATATGCAAAAAAGAACATCTGGAAATTATCTGAGACATTCTTTACTGTACAGTAGCAGTACCAACTGTACCTTGGGCCAGGACTACATAGTGGGTGTAGTGACTGGCTACAGACTGGACGGTCCGGGGGCTGAATCCTTATGGGGGCGAGATTTTTCACACCCTTTGAGACTGGCCCTGAGGCCCACCCAGCCTCCTGTACAATTGATACCGCGTCTCCTTCCCAGGTGTAAAGTGGTTGAGATGTGGCATTAACCCACACACTTCCATCTAGCGCCGAGGTTAAAGAAAGAGTACAGCTATACATAAACTCCCCCGCTGGGCCTTCACTGCCTGTTCTAGGTTGAAATTTACTTTCATGTGAAGTACAATCCAAAACTCTCATTAAACACTGATATATTTAACACCGCACTTGTTCTAAAAACATATTTTCAGTAATCAAAAACATTATGCTGCTACATTAGTAACGTGATGTAAGTGGCATCTATGCCCATGCAGAATATCAGGACTTCCAACAGCAGTAAATAAAACAAGAAAAGTTTGAATCATTGGGACAACATTTTATCCCACAAAATCAAGGTAAAGTTATGCTGCTAATTGATGGTCACAATTCACATTTCACTGGCTGTTACGTTGCATCTGGACCGGGAGAATTATGTAATAAAAGTGCATCTGTCACCTCACCCTTTTAACTGACTATATCTCCTACATCATCGTATCTACAGGCCTCTAAAACACTTTTTGTATAAAGCAATGCACTTTTGCACATAACCTCACCCATACTGCAAATTAGCAACAATAATTTTTCCCACTGTTGCAGAAGACTTGGCAGAAAGCTGCTGTGCAGTTCACTTCCATTTTGGATTTGAAGTTTGTAGCATAAACCATACAATCCGAAGAAGATACCAGAGAAGCATTGTCAGTACTGATGCTGTTGTGGCTACATCAGATGTTGGTGTAGATATGGCCTGCTAACCTTTCATGTGTTGCACGTAACTATGGCTAAATCTCATCTGCATGTGGGCAGCATAAAATTCAACACACAGAATAAACGTGAACATGCTCTGAATTTTTGAAAGAATATTAGGAATAATTTACAGTCCTATTAACAATAATAGTGTAGAGAGAACAAGATACAATAATGAACTCTATGTGCTCTATGAGGAATTAGGCATAGTTAAAGTGATATAAATAGGAAGATTGAAGTGGCTGTGACTCCTGTTTAGAATGCAAGAACTGGATCCTTGCTGAAAGCTTACTCCATTTAAACCGGAAGACTCTCGGCTTGTAGAAAAACCTAAGTGGATGTGGCTTGAGTCAGCTGAGGAAGATCTAAAGAATATGGGTGTAAGGAATTTGAGACACAAGTCGCAGGACTGAGAACAGTGGAGGACAGTTTTGGTTCAGGCTAACGTCTACTGAGGACTGTAATACCAGAAGTAGCAGAAGAAGAGGGAGCATACATGTAACTGTATGTATATTTCTATAGTAAAACCAACTAGATGCACCAGTGTATCAAATTTATTTTATTTTGGAATGACACTCTACATGTTTAGAATGGAAAGACCATCTGAAACATGTGGAGTGTCATTCCAAAATAATACAAATTTGATACACTGGTGCATCTAGTTGGTTTTATTACAGAAACAATATTACAATGCACAGCCCTATGAACGTCAAAAGTGTACATATAATTTTACCTGCGTGCTGCCCTGGACATCATGTGCAACAAAAATATACTAGTAATAATAGTTAAGATTTATTAAAATGCAATTCACAACCTAGGCTAGGGGGCAGCTACTTTCAGCACACTTTTATGAAATGAATTAGTATTGTAATGTGTGTTTTCCTAAATAAACAATTTATGAGGTTTCAAAGTTGCTTTGGTGTTCTGTCGCAGCTTTGACAGGGAAAGGGTGTACAGGTGGTTTCTCATTTAAAATGTTTCTGCTGGTAACATAACGCTGTATCACAAGCATCATCCACGAGCTACAGGTTGATTGGACCCAGCGCAGATCAACCTCAAAACACAGGTCTTGGACATCAGTCATGATCTGCATCAAGTGGATATGCAGCCACACCAGTGTGTTAATCAAAAGATGACACTCATGCAGGACCTTCTTTTGGGGATAGTGCTCCTGTTCATATTTTTCATGCACTGCCAATGTGCAGAAAGAAGAGAGCTGTGATGCTGACAAACAGGAACAAATTAACCAGGTATAAACATGTCGAGAGAGCACAAATGCTCTAAGAGGACCCTACTGCGAGTCTGACACTTCAAACAAGGCAAATGACAGTACTAACTGCACGGCATGTAAAATGAAATTCTATGACACAAACAAAGCCCAAGTAGACTGGATTCAGTGCACTGCCACAAACTGTGGCTTCACAAAACTAACACCAGTACTACAGATGATGACTGTAATCAGCAACAATCCTATGATGAATCATTTATAAATTTCCATTTGTTAAAAACTGTTCAGTATTTATGATTATTTTGTTTGTTCAGTAGCTAATACATTTGTTCACTTATTACTCCACAAGCATCATGTTGAAATAATTAAAGCAAATACATATTTATACTACTTTATCTGCTGTCACCTTACCCCAGTCAAATTGGTGTCTTATCTAATGGGACAGATGGAGAGTCGCAAAATGTGAACTTATGTATATATACACAGACTGCTAACTTTCTGTACACACCACAAAGGCATAAGGTGGAGTGGATGTAACGTTCCATATGATCATCACCTCGGCACCAGATGGAGGTGAGTGGTCAGAAACATGCCCCAGCTGCTTTATTCCCCACATAAACAGCCCATGGACACAGTGAATATAATTAGGTAGGTCCCAGTCAGTTATGAAACAATGATTAAGAGAAAAATCTCTTACCTCTCCAGGGAACTGAACAACAGTTCCTCATTGTCCAGCCAATAGCTTTGTCACTATACTCATTACACTATCTGTTATGTGCTCTAGAATACAGTTTCAGGACCCTGCTGCACTTTGTCTACAGTATTTACAAACAAAAACTTCTCCTGATATATTCTGTAATAGAAACTGTATGTACATTAACTGATGTGGGGGAACCAATCTATCAAAAGTGAACTGTAAATCACAGGCAATGAAGATCGATAATTGGCAAAATAACAACTCCAAAACTGAATGATTTATTTTACATATCCTACCATAATGCTGCAATGTGTAACTGAATATAAATTATTTCACACATGTAGTAATATTATTATTCTTTTAAAATGGATAACAAAATAATGACTGAAAGTAATGACATGATCAAATATCAACCTTATAGCTGGTAATAAGACAATAAATACAGGCATTCCTTATGTGATGGAAGGAAATTTTTTAATGTTATGGTACCAGACTGCACCTGTAGCCTGTCTGCAAAAGTCTTTTTTGGAGGAGGAAAAAAAAGGACATTTCCAGACTTAAAATTTAAATTCATGATAAGCCAAATACAGTATAAATGCTCTTTCAAAACTGCAATATGCATTTTATGTTATACTGATAAATGCTATAAGTGAGGTTACATATCACATTTTGAACACTTACATTCACAGCCACGTGTTATGAATGTTTTCACTGGTTGGCAAAAGCAATGCCATTTTATGGGCCAAGGCAAGCACCACCTGTACAGCATTCACCAAAATTTTGTAATGGCAAGAACATGTTTCCTGCAACGTAGGAAATGAATTTAGAGATGAATTTCCTGATTAAAACAGTCAAGAAATTGCTTTCTTTTATCTGTCAGCTGCAGTTCAAGGGGTAAAGGGGCTGAGAGGTGACTTTTTTATTGTCAAAACACAAAGCAAAAGTGCACAAATGGCTTGGAAGTCCAGTACAATTTTGCAATACTTGCATGCTAATGACATGAACAAGCAATAATTATTCCTTACAAGTAGCAAATCTGCATTGCAAGGTCACAAGATACTTTACTAGTCATATTATGGTAGGGCTCAGAACTACTAGAATACATTTAAAATAAATTAGTTATATATTATGTACTGTTTCCATATGTATATATGTACACTACAAATCAATGTACTTAAAAGTAAAGACAATTAAATAAATAAATATCATCCCAGTTCTGTGTGTTTATATCTCACCTATCTTACAGGTGTGCATTCTCACTAGTAAAGTATTTTACAGCAAAGTCACGTAGAAGGTTTATGGTATTGTGTCTGTGCATATGCCTGGCTACATGTGTTTGTGTGTGATAAACTACAGTTCCTGAATAATACGACTGATCGTCACGAAATGTGTTATGCACATTATTCCACCAAAGGTCACTTCCCACTACAATTTGATTTCACTACACTCAATAATACCTGCACAGAGACTCTTTAAGACCTCTGAAGTAGAAGCAACACAAATTCTGTTTGGTGGTATGAAATTTTATTGTTAAGAATATTAAATGAACAGAATTGAAGACAACAAACATAATGGTTATGAGTTATAGAGAAGATAAGATGGAAAGTGATTATCTTATAATGTTTGAAAGGCAATAGTTGTTTTGCAAGGCATGGAGGGACTTTCCTAATACTGGAAATACAGGGGTAGAGTGGGGTAAAGAATGTATAAAAATATTGTTTGTATAACTAGACACAAAAGCCTGCAGAATGCAAAAACCCCAGTGCTGAGAAGATGCAGCCTTCTGCACAATTTGGCTTCCTAATACATATCTGATTTCATTTGTGTGATGTACATCTCTGAAAAGCAAGAAAATTTGATTAAACCTGTCATGGTTATTGAAGAACATTTTGTACCTTAATTATTCTCAGATTTGACATCTGAAGAGTGAATCTTATGTTGGAAGCTATTTGTTATAAAAAAAATTGGAGCAGACCAAAATTTCTTCAGTGAAATCCCCCTACCCCACCTTGGGGTGGAGAAAATAAAACTGAACCGCAAACCTGCAATACTGAAATCCATGTTGCATAAACATAATTTGGAAAAGAATGTTTTTGTAGGTTACTCAATGATGCTCTCAGAATCAGAAACCATATAGTATCAAATGCTAGGATGATTGGTGAACTGATGAAGTAGCTGTGGCCTAATCATAAGACTAGTGCAACATTTACATTGAGACACTGAAGAAAACCATGAATATTGCTGCTACATCAGCTTGTTTGGTGAAATTCTTTTGCAGAATATCAAGTAACCAACTGGAAGGCTGCATGAAATCAATATTCAATTTTCCTCCCAATATTGTTTGGGTGATAAAATTGAGAAGAATGAGATGGGCAGGGCATGTAGCATGTATGAGGGAGAGGAGAGGGGTATACAGGGTTTTGGTGGGGAAACCTTAGGGAAAGAGACCACTTGGGAGACCCAAGCATAGATGGAAGATAATATTAAGATGGATCTTATAACTGATCCAAAATTTCTTCCTTGGCATGGTTTCTTTAGATTTCGCTCTTTTTACTCTGATAACGGCATATAAGCAGTAAGAGGATCAGATGGCTAGTCTATACAGTGGACAGCAAGGCTTATCTCAGGGAATATGATGTGGTAGGTATTAGGAGGCAGATGTACAGCTGTTACTGTACATGAATTTATATCTGTAAATTGAACAGTCTGAGAAATAATGTCACTTAAATGGTCAAATAATTATTAACCAGATATATTTGATAAACAGTACCAAAACACTATCAGTCAACAGTTTACTACAGGCACACAGATTAGGTAGTTACATTGTCTCTCCTGGCACTACCAGCAGTTGGAGTGCAGGACCTCGAATGCTTTTGCTACTCCATTGTTTTCTGAATTTCCTTCCCATGGCTAGCACAATGGCTTGTTTTCTCCCTCTTTATGACCTTCATGACCCCACTGTCCCAAGTTCCCTTCGACATGTGGAGCCAACTGCTGTAAACCTCTCACTCCCACACACTACTTCCATCCTCAATTACAAGAACCAATGTATTCGGTTATAGTTTCTCCCCTGTGGAATAGTTTAACAACTTATGATGCACAATTGATACATTATTCCAGTACCGCCATTACATCATCACTTACATTCTATGTTAACATGCATAACACTTGTGAACTTATATGTTAGGCATACAGTGTTTACAGATAAGGTTAGACAGTCTCAGCATGACATTACTGCAGGTCTGTTACTTCATCAGTTATCAGCTAGTAAGTAGCCGGATGTCTTTCAGACACCAGGGTGGGATGACCTCTACATTTGCTCCCACAACCAAGGAAGGTCTAACTTTCTCCTTTTACTGCCTTATTTGCCTGTATGATGGGTTGAACCTGCCATAATCTGTAGTACAACCCTAAAGGGCATGTTCAGCACATGACTAAATAAAAGTTAACAGGATACAGTTGCAAAAGATAATTGAACACTACATAACAAAAAGATTAACATAATACAAGCATACATATGGCTCTCTGGAAGAATCAACATGGTGAAGAACACAATTTAAAATACAGCTAGAAGATAACATATTGTTGTATGGAAAAAAATAACGCAAGGACACACATGCGTGGATAATTTGTTTCTGTAATCATCCTACCATTTACATGAAGAGTTGTTACCTCGAAGACAATTACCTTGTATTTTGTTTTTCAAACACCCGCATTTTGTACCCTAGTACACTAATCACTGGTGTCCCTGCACTACTCTGTTGCATTCACTGCCCTGTGTGAACTGTTTGTCACTTTCTTTCCATGACAGCTTGTTATATTATGTAACACTGTAACATTATAACATGTAATAGGAAGACATCTTAATTTCTTTGCCACACACATTAGTAAGCCAAATTACTACTACATTGAATTTCTTTGTACCCGTCTATGGGATAGTTTTCTAATTAGCAGACTGGTAAATTTTACTGTACAGCACAACACTAATCCTATTATATATATATATAAAAACACATTTTAACTACACCACAAAATTTAATTGTTTTGCACATCTGAAAAGTGAGTAAACAAAGCAGTTGTAAGGAATTAACCTTAAATAGAGACACAAAACCATAATATTCATAATTTTATTTCTCAACACATACTACCACATACTTCATTTCTGTCTGTCCATTTCTCATGGTTGCTTAAACCTCTCCTGTTCTACTGCTTCCAACTTCATTATTCTAAGTTTGATTGTTTTTGGAGCCATTCTGTGTTCTGTATGGCTTCAACTGTCTTTTGTTGAATTTGCCCCTCAATTTGCCTTTGTTGTCCACTATTTCATACGTTCAATGAGGCAATATTTTATTGAATATATACGGTCCTTGGTAACCATTCATAAACTTATTAATCACACCTTTTGTAGCATCTGACTGATTTTGACCCTTCATTAAAACTCTCCCCCAACTTCGGATTCCAGCTAGTATTTCCTTTCTTTCTTCTTCTTCTTTCTCTTTCCGGAGCTTTCCTTTTTATTCTTGAAAATGTCCTTTCAAATTTGGTGTCTAAATCTTCACTATCTGAAGTGTCTTGTACTACTTCTGGCAACATTTTGTCAAATATGCTAGGGTTTCTCTCTCCAAACATTAATTCTGATGGAGAATAGCCTGTCAAACTGGCAACTGTCTAGTTTAGCCATTCCTTGAAGTGAGGAAGCTGTTATGCCCATTTCTTTTGTGATTGCCAGGACAGTAAATTCTGAAGAATTTAGACAGCTCTCTCATAACTCTTTCAGTGGGGTTGCTCTCTGGATGCCTAATGGGCGAAAATCTGGTGGTGACATCATTTTCTTTCAGTTTCTTCAGCCATACAGGTGACCTAAACTGACTGCCTTTATCTGAAAGTATAAGTTTTGGCTTAATAACAGGGAGGAAATAGTGATTTAGCAACTTGTTGAGGCAAGCCTTTGTTGTGGCTGACTTCACATATTTAAAGAATGCGTCATAACATATAAAGATGTATCTGACGTTTCCCTGCGATGTTGGTAAACTTCCATACAGATTGAAAGCACACATTTCTCCTGAACGCTTCGGGAGGAGATGTCTTTCTGCCACATCATACGCTCTATTCATGTGTTTGGCTTGCTGGCAGAGGTCACAAGCTGTGATAAACTTCCTGAGTTTTCTACCAAGATTTCTGAAGTAAAACGTGTCTTTAATTTCAGCGTAACATTTGTCACTTGCTAAATGCCCCATGCATGTATCAACAAACTTCATAACCTTTTGCTCGAGGCATTCCAACAACACAGCCTTCCAGGATTGGCCCTCCTTATCCTTATCCCCTTTGCAGTATAGGACGTCATTGTTTATTACATACTTCATTCCTGTGGTGGAGTGAGTTGTTAGTCCTCCCTTATGGCTTGTAAATGAGGGTCAGTGTTTTGAAGGATTGCTAGATTTTCCCACTCTCTTTTGACACTGTTGTCAATGTTCAGATCTGTGGCATGCACCATTATCTGGTCGCACTGTCTTAGGTTTGTAGTATTAGGGGTGTTGTAATGGAGTGGGTTGCACCTCAAAATATCTGCTAAAGTGTTATCAATGCCCTTAATATGCTGAATTTCAAGTTCCCATTGTTCAATTTTGAACATCCAATAAGCTACCCTATTGGAGGTTACCACATATTTATTAAAAAAATTTGGGATTTATGGTCAGGGTTTTTAGAGTGACTTTATGGCTGTAAATGTAAACTCTGAATTTCCAGACAGCGTAAACTATTACAATCAGTTCTAGTTTGCAGGTTGTATACCTCTGCTTGGCTGGCATGAGGATGCGTGAAGCTGTAGAGATGATGTTGATTCGGCCATCATTATCCTTTTGAATTAGGACTACTCCTATTGCGTTAGCAGTTGCATCATTGTTGTTGACAAGGATGTAATCTTGAGTGTCATCTGGTTGCACCAAGTAGATGCTACAAGCGAATTTTTCCCTCAGTTCTTCCAAAGCTCTTTGCATTGTGGACAACTAGCTCCACTTGCTCCCTTTGCGCCCAAGCATCAACAAGTGTGCCATGTATTACAAGTATTTCACAATGAACTGGTGGTGGAAGTTGCACATGCCTAAGAACTTCCTAAGCTGTTTCTGGTTTCTCGGTAGAGGATACGCAAGAATGCCTTTGATTCTCTATGGGTCCATACGTAATGTGAGGTCACAGGTAATGTAACCCAGAAATTTTCTCTCAGGCATTTGCTGGAATTTATGGTGAAGCCTGCAGAAGTAAGTTTATGGGGTGCAGAATCCAGCATTGCTACGTGAACATTGAACCCAGGACTGTGGAGGACAATGTCATCTACACATATAATCACGTTCTTCTCGCCTCCCAAAACTCTTTGCAAAGTCCTCATAAAAGCCGAAAGGGAGTTCTTGTACCCATATGGAACTCTAGTAAACTGGTGAACTTGGTTTTCAAAATTGAAAGCCATCCACTTTCTCAAAGATTTAGCCAGTGATACCTGGAGAAAAGCTGAGCTGAGATCCAATGTTATGATATCTTTAGAACCATGAAAACGTTGTAATAGCTATCTGATTGGTGCAACTTTAACCCTGTCCGGAGTCATCTGTCTTTTCACACCCCTTGCATCCATGCACATCCTAAGCAGGTATGTTCCCGATGCACCAGAGTAAGGGGATTTACATAATCTGAGTAAGATTCTTCCAATATACCATCATTTAACATATCTTGTATTTGAGCTTGAACTTGATCACGCAAAGCAAGTGGGATGGTCCTTGAGAGGTAACCTCCCTGCAATATTAAAATGGCACTCAAACCTGGTGCATTTCCCTGGTTGCTTGGTGAGATGTGACTGGTATTTCATTAATACTGTGAGTAATTGATCACATTGTTTTTCATTCTGTACGCACCGCTCTGGTCCGGGGTACATAAAGGTTGATTAGACATGTAATCTAATCGAATAAATGCGCTGGTTCATATAGTATGTATATTCTGTGAATATGAATATTAATATATACATAAAC
>Ga0123355_10016569_pt1 | contig 11621 bp, 12 predicted proteins | sample TergutEmb28metaG_3_FD_89872 | JGI IMG/M metagenome (GOLD analysis project Ga0123355, IMG submission 89872) | Embiratermes neotenicus P1 segment gut microbial communities from Petit-Saut dam, French Guiana - Emb289 P1 | ecosystem: Host-associated > Arthropoda: Insects > Digestive system > Gut ...
CTTTTCTTGTCTTTTGGGTTTGGGGCTGCCTTGGCGTGTATATGTTGGAGGGAGAGGGGTTTTTGATATGAGGGGGGGGGGGGGGGGGGGGGGGGGGCGCAGGAAGACTCTCGTTAATCGAATCTAATTTTGTTTCATGTCAGTCCAGCAGTCTACAAATTACGTACAGCTAAAAACACTCATTACCATTTCCTCAGAAGCGTCGTAGCGTACAGAAACTGAAATTGTGCGTGACATACATTGTCGAACTAACTAGCTAATTAATTAACGGACTAACTAAGTGACCGACCGAAAGTCCTGACTAACTATGTAGGCCGAAGTCCTTGTTGAGTGTAGTCATTTTTCAGATCTTCAAGTATTTCCCCCCATTTTATAACACCTGACATTCCATTGTCGTGGGCACAAGAGCCCACCACTCGTCCTATATCCTAAGCCATTTGGATCAAGTCCACGCTCTCTCTTCCCGTTTCTGTGAGGTGTATTTTAATAGTATATTTTCGTTTACGCCTGGATTTCGGAAGTGGCCTCTTCCCTTTACGTTGCCCCCTCCGATGCCCTGTACGTATGTGTCATAAAATATAGATCGTCGTTCAGATCAACAACTTTTATTTGAAAAGTTTTTCGAAATCGTGAATATTTAGCGAAATTTAAAGTAAACGTGGTATCTGACCTTGTCGAATGGATCACTTACCATCGCATCTACCCGAACTGACTATCAGTACCAGCGGTGTAGGAAAAACAGCAAAGAAGGCACGTGAAAAATCTATACTAAAATTTGTATTCCCTCTTGTTCTCATACAGTGATACTGGGTCCAAATGAATGCCGGGTGCTTTTCCATGGAAAACTCGCATAGCTGCTGCAAAGAACCCTTCTTGGTATTTGACATGTGTTAATGCTGCTTTTTTTGTTCGGTGATGGGGTGACCACATGACGTTTAGTCTGGTTAGGGAACCAGCTAACGGTTTAGTGAAAATAAAAGAAGCAGCTATGAGGGAACATCCATCTCGAGGTCTGACGTGTTGGGGTAGGTCGGAGCTGTGCGAGGGTGAGCAGCAGATTTTAGGGGTGAGAGCTGCGGTGATTATTTCTGGCATATAAAGTAAACAGTTCCAGGAGGAGGCAGGCTGGTGACGTGATCTGAGCAACGCTGAGACTGTGCGCGGAGTGAATTCAGTTTCATATTCCGGAATTAATCAAGAGTAAACACGCAGTGTTTTCTTAAATCTGTACTAAATTATAGGGATTGTCTCTAGTGGCCAGCGATATGCCACGTCGTAAAGGCTCATGTGAGAACCGACTGTCCTGGCTGACGTTGCTTGTGCCTTGCTTCGGTCTGTCTGTGAAATTATAGCACGACCGTTTCCTTCTACACCCGTCCCTTTTCATTACTCACTAATTTCTCACTCCGTCATTGGACGGTATGTAGCCTGAGTTGCTGACACCTTGCGAAATAAACCAAAAATTACTAACTAATTTTATCGGATCTTTTTAACACATTGAATAAAACAACGAGTTGATGAATGAGGAGGTCAGCTCTGCTCGTCTTCGTATGTTCTCGCCACAACTACTGTCCGATTAAGGTCGCGGGTTCGATTCCCGATGGTGTCATTGGAATTTTTCATCGACGTAATCCTTCCGGCCGCGCTATGGCTCTGGGGTTGACTCAGCTTCTAACAGAAATGAGTACCAGGAATATTTGCTGGGGAGGTAAAGGTGGCCGGTGCGTAGGGCTGACAACCTTCCCACCTTCATGTGGCAGTTATCTTGAAATCTGGGAGTCTCAGCCTCCTGGAACCCTCAGGGCCTGTCCAGGCCTGTGATGGGGTTGCTTGCTTTTTTTAATGTCCGATTAAAGTTGTCGTTAGGAATTGGCACCGACAGTCGCCAGGGGAGTTTCTGCCGACAGCCGATCGCCTTACTAGAAGTAGATGCATGACAGTACAGATAATCTTATGACAGAGAGATGCTGGACACACAGATCATCTTAAAAATGACAGAGAGGTGCGGGACATACAAATCATCTTATGACAGAGTTTGTCAATTATATACAGAAATATAGGGAAAAGCCATTCATGCCCATTTTACTGATTAGCGTTCGCTCGGTTTGCACGGATGATATGTATTGCAATAAATGTCAGATTCTGATATTAGTACCTTAATGCACAGTGTTTACTGCAGTTTCTGTACTGTGCCCATGGAGTGTGTTGTGTTTGATGTGAGTCTCGAAATCGGTAACTTCCAAAAAAGAGAATTAACCAGTTGGTTTTTGTAGTGGGTATGAATGTGGGTTTTGTGTGTGGTAGAAAATGAATTTTGTGTATTATTTAGAGAAATTTTCGCTTCGGGGTTGTACACGTAAATTTTATATTGCATTGTCAGCTAAGTGACGGTGGATTAGTCGTGTTTGGCGATCCAACCAGACTGCCGGAATTATTTTTCAGTTACAACGTGTCATAATGCATGGCTCATAACGAGTACATTTAAGAAGGAATGGTGGTATGAATGGACAGTAGTATGTGCTTGTTTCCTATTGCAATGATTGTAGCATGTTCGTGATATTACCAGAGAATGGCGTTGATTTTGCAGTTGATGTTATATGTTTATTTATCTGTTGTTCATTTAACGACACCGTCAGTAGCACAGCGTCGAATGATAGGACCGCAATGTTCATGAAATGAAAGGGGCATGGAAGTAGGCGATTTTAGCCTGATTTAAGCCACTGTCCCTTAACGTTCCTGGAGGAACGGAGGAAGCTATGAGAATCCTCGGGAAAGTCCGGTCACTGGGCCGCCACCACGACGTTCGGTTAATTGGTGGAGAAAGGGCCATGGAAGTAGGCTATTTTAGCCTAATTTAAGCCACTGTCCAGTAAAGTTCCTGGAGAAACGGAGGAAGCTATGAGAAACTTAGGGAAAGTCCGGTCACTGGGCCACCACCACGACGTTCGGCTAATTGGTAGACTCCTTCCTGTCTTCGTATTTGTAGCGTTTGTAGTCATACGACAGTTGTGAGGTGCTGCTGTGTAGTGCAGTTTGTGAGAGGGTCTTGTATATATGTCACCATGCTAAGTATTTATAAACTATGCTTGCAACTTCCCCCTCCTGCTTGCATTGCATATAAATTACGAATGGTGAAGCAATGAAGTCGTCAACTGTATATCTGTGCATTTTATTATGTTCTGCGTTTACATACTCGTAAGCAGCGAGGAAGTTGAAGAAATGCTGTAACTTTTGTACGGGCATCTGGTTGACCTCTTGTTATTATTCAAGGCACTGGCTGGGACGGCAGTAAAATTCACACATTATGGTTATCATTTAGGCATAGGGCCTTGAGAAGTACTACATCGTCACGGCATGTCATTCATGTATAAAGACATGGTTTAGTATAAGCCTGTCTTATTATGCACTTGTATATCATTACCACATGTTTACTGCTGTTTGTCGTTGTCCCAGTAGTCATTATTATGTAATGTTTTGTCACTTGCTGTTATGAATTCAGTAACGCAGATTCTGTCGGAAAGTGATGATTGAAAAGCTGCAGACTGTACCCGTAATTTGGAGGGCGTAATGCTTTGACGATAAGACCTGTATGTGGATACAGCTGTATATTCGAACACACGATCCTCTGTGAAGATCAAACCTTTAGTGTGGAGAGATCCATATCTTTTATTACCCCATGTCGTAAAGAGTAGGCGGTGGAAGCTGAAACTTCGGATAAATACGTGCCCATGATAAAAGTGTTGTGGGACCGCGGTGGCACAGTGGTTAAGGCGCTGTGCTACAGATCGGAAGGTCGCTGGTTCGATTCCAGATGGTGTCATTGGAATTTTTCATTGACACAATGGGGTCGACTCAGCCTCTAACAGAAATGAGTACCAGGAGCATTTCCTGGGGGTAAAGCTGGCCGGTGCGTAAGGCTGACAGCCTTACCACCATCCTGTGCCGTTGTCATGTAATCTGGGAACCTTAACTTCCTGGGACCCTCTGGGCCACTACAGGCCTGTAACGGGACTGCGTTACTTTTACCATGATAAAAGTGCAGAGGTATGTGATAGGTCTTCGGTAAGTCTGCATTTTGTTAATTAACGTCAGAATTCTTAAAGCCATAAGGCAGTAGTTAAGCAGTGTAATTGATTTAATCGTTTCTCTTGATTTTCAGTATTTTATTCCGTGCCCCTTTCTTTTTTTGCTGCCACGTTTGTTCTGTTCCTTTGTTAAATTTCATCTTCCTTCCATAACCCCGACAGTGTTTCTATTAGTTGGGCTAGATATATCAGTGCAAAAGTGAAGTAAGTGGTTATTGTTGTAGGATTTGTTTCTTGCCTGCCAGTTCACCAGTAGTTTCACAGCATTGAATTATTCCCTTCTCATGATTAATATTTTGCATTTCTCTTTCTGTTTTGCGAGATTAATAACTGGCCCTGCTGATAGGATTTTGTCGCTTCATCGACACTTTACAAGATGCTATTGGAGCAGTGAAGTGGAATAACTGGAGGAGGGGAACACAGATTACGTCATTGTACGTGCTTGGAGAATTTAATGTCTCGAAGCAACAGAAGGCGGAGGGTTGTCCCACGTTCGGCTAAGGTAGTCAGATTGATAAGGACTGGTCTTGTATGTCAGCTCCGTATTGACGTAAATAAGTCAGAGCCATATTCAGTAGCTGAAATCGGGGGTAATTTTTGTTAAATTTTAGTTCTGTATCAAGGTGACAGTGGTTAAGATGCTGTGCTACAAATCGGAAGGTCGCTGGTTCGATCCCAGCTGGTGTCATTGGAATTTTTCATTGACAGAATCTTTCCGATCGCACTATGGCCCTGGGGTCGACTCAACCTCTAACAGAAATGAGTACCAGGAGCATTTCCTGGGGGTAAAGGCGGCCGGTGCTTAAGGCTGACAACCTTACCACCATCCTGTGCCGTTGTCATGAAATGTGGGAACCATAATTTCCTGGAACCCTCTGGGCCACTCCAGGCCTGTAACGGGACTGCTTTACCTTATCAAGGTGACACTGTGCTAGGAGATACCAGATCCATTCTAAAGACGAGCAATACGTCCAGACCAGATCAAGGACCCGCTCAGCAACATCTAGTGCCGGGGTTACGAATGCGTGGAGTTTTACTGCCGCTGCAACATACCTTCATGGCATAGTGCATAATTAAAAATATAGACAGCCGTGCCGTAGGAGTGTAGGGAATATAAGGTACATCTTAACTGATATCCGTTTAGTGATGGGCAAGGATAAATACGTATGTCGTGCCTGGGGTACGGGTGGATGTTTCGAATTGGAAGCTGTACAGAGAACGTGGGGAGAACACGTTTTTAGTTGAGAGATACTGCAAAGATATCCGTTACGCCATTGACTAACTAGATATCTCGTCTCCAAAGCATCCTGGCCGGGACTGGGGCTCCGGCCTCCTGTTCAAGTGGTATTGGGGGTTGTTTAGTTGGAGATACAGCAACCGGGGCGTGATGCTGACAACTCGCCTCCAGCTAGTGCCGAAGTTAAGAATGAGTGGAATTACGCCTCCATTCGCCGCTCAGAGACAACCGTCCATACCTCTTCTTGCTTTAGATAGAGCTGAAACGTGCTGTGGATCTATTTCGAGAAGATAGATTCAAGGAATGAGGGGCAACCATAAATGGTGTAACTTATGAAGGAGTAGCCGAGTTCACATACTTGGGTACGCTAATCATTAATGATAATACTGTGGAAAAAGAAATACGGAGACGTATTTTAGCTGGCAATAGAACTTATTTTGCCGCTATAAGTCTCTTCAGGAGTCGACCTTTATCCACAGCTACTAAAATTATATTATATAAGACACTAATAAGACCGGTAGTGTTGTGTGGAGCGGGAGCATGGATGGTGACGGAGAAAGAAGAACAAGCTATGCTAAGTTTTGAAAGGAAAATATTTAGAACAATATATGGTCGTAAATATGAAAACTGGGGATGGAAAAGTCGGACGAATCGAGAACTAGGAGGGATGAGCTAAGGAGAAAATATAGTAAAATGGATAAATGGGCAAAGGATAAGCTGGTTAGGTCACCTAGAGAGAATGGAGGAGGATAGGATGCCCAAAAAGATCTTCGCTCAAGAACTGGAAGGGACGAGAAGAAGGGGAAGACCCAGGAAAAAACGGAAAGAGGAAGTAGAAAGAGATCTTCAAGTGCTGGGAGTGAGAAGATGGAGAGAGCTGGTGGCAGATAGGAAAAAATGGAAGGACATTGTTCGACAGGCCAAAACCCACAGTGGGCTGTAGTGCCAATGGAAGAAGAAGAAGAAAATGATGCTGATGATTCAAGAAATGTGAGATTCTGAAGGTTTTGTTTGTGAAGATACAGTCAGTGTACCTGAGGCTGTACAGTTCGTACTTACCAAAATTTTGGAGAAATGTGCTGCCTTCATCTTCATCATTCTTCTAACCTGAAGATGGAGCCATCTGGTTCTTCCGAATCTTTGGCACGTAGGTGCCGAAATACACACAGTGCCACGTTACGGAAGACAGTGGACCGAAATAATCTTCAGTGAAAATGTACGTATATTTATGGAAGCAAGAAATATTCGTCGAAGCTGGTGCTGTCGGCCTGTTTCTCGGCATACTTAATTTTAAAGTTCATCAGAGAGCCAAGGTTGTTTATATCGTCACACATCCGTAAAGGGCCCCATACACTCTAAGTTAAACTGTGCGTTTTAACTGTGTAAAAAAAAACTGCACGAAAAAACTGAACTGAATGTTCTCTGGCACAGCACGTATTTCCATCAGGTTTGTCAGTTTTTTTTTTTTTCTTTCTTTCAGTTCTGTGTGTCTTCTTGTGCGTGTGACTATAATGGATAAAAACAAGGCTGTCGTTTGCTGTTTGCTATCCACATCGGCTATAATGTTATCCGAAAAGAAGAAAAGAAAGCGTAAAATGTGGAGTAAGAAGTATTTGAAAAGGAATATATCATGCGATGTTCATCTGCTGATTGAATTGCTAGAAACGGATGTGCCTTGAGATGATGCCATCGTGGTGTCGGCAGGTAAACTGAGGAAACTGTGGGGTTCCCCGAGTGAACTGCGCAGTTCTCTATGTGAAAGACGACTGGAGAGGACAGTTCTGAGGCCTACGCTATTACCTGTCAAAACTGCGCAGTTTTATCAGTTTTCCGTCAGGTATGACGTCATACAGTAAAATCGCTCAGTTTAACTGATGAGTGTTTAGGGCGCTTAAGCCTGTGTGTGAGGAGAAACTGAGCGATTGCAGATGGTATATGCGTGTACAAAAATGGAGAGTTCTGACGAAAATAACAAAGGCTTCGAATGACAGGGGTTACGTTTATACACAGGGTAGAGCGCGGTACGTTCGGCCTGTTTAAATATACGTTAACTTGTATATTTTGTAGAAACATGTCACATATTACATGCCTGCTGTAGCACAGGAGTGCGGAGAATTGTTTCTTGTGCACATTCTTCTCAATGTAACCGCTATGCTGCCGCAAGACCACACGAGGCGACCAACCGCGTTTGCGACGATCGTAAAAAGATACATCTTGGCAAACATTGTGAGGTACAGTTGGTTGAATAAGGCCTTAAGTTCCATTAACGTGTCATGTTTCCCCACGAACAGGTTTTCCTTTTATGTTTTTTAACCTCGACTTATGTTTTTTTAATCCTGACTTATGTATTTTAATATGCTTTTTTATGTTTGTTTTATTGTTTTGTGTGTCCTATTTTGTGTATTCTGCGTTTTTGTATTGGTTTGTGTATTGTTTTTTCTTTTGTATATAGCTGTCTCTTTCCTATTTTTGTACAAATTTACCGACCATTGCCGCCAGGTGGCAACCCATTGGCAGTAAATAAATATCATATATCTTAAGAAGCCACACACAAAATGTCAAAAAGAGTGATACCGGGGGGTTTGAGGTGGCCAGACAGGCCACATATGTCCGTCTTGCATAGACCATCGTGTGTGTAATGGGGATTCCAGTAAGGTGTGAAGCTGGTGCGCAGGGTGGCCAAATGTCAGATTTAACCATGTTGTAGCAAAAAAATAAAAAAAAAGCCATTATGCCGTGGCTCGATAGAGTAACCTAAACACAGACTTCTTCACCGTAATTGTCTCTCTCGAATCCGACGTGGATATGCCATCTGTGACTAGGTCTTGGAAGTGTCCTCTTCCCTTCAGGCTTCCGCACAAAAACTTCTACGCATGTCTTCCCCGCTCTCTTCTCTTGAATTTATATAATTTAAATTATTATTATTTAGCAGGTTGTTCGACGTTTCCACATCTTCCTGCGCCCATTTGACAATTATCTTTTTCTTCCATTTGTCTCTGTCCTTCCACTGCTGCCTTGCCGTTCGATACTGGCATATCAAGGGCTAGAGGAAGAAAACCTTGATCAAAAATCACCTGGTCCTCCAGGTTGGGGGTTGATGCAGCAGGCCAGCCCCCTGCTAATCGAAAAAAAAAAAAAATTGCTGAAAAGCCCATTGGAAGTAATTTAAATACAATCACGAAATTCCTCATCATACAACTTTCGCCAGCCCTATCGGTCACAGCGGCCACCTCCATCTAGTGCCGAGGTTGAGACGTTTAGAGCTAGATTTGTACCTCCCCCCTCCCCCCCCCCCTCTCCGTGTGTTTTCGAGGCGTGAACATGGACAATTTTACCTTTTTTACGCATTTTTTGGAATAGGGTAAATATTCTGTTAGTTCAGTTCCTGGTCACAATTTTTTTCCGTTCCTGTAAAATTGAGAAACGTGGTTGGATGCTTGGCGATTGCAGAAGGCAGTACATGAAGTAGGTGCTATATAGAACGAGAATGGGAGGAAATTTGAAAATTTCTTCTTCGAGCATGGAGGAAATTGAAATATGGGGATCAGAAATGAACATTTATAGGCAGTAAGGCGCGGTACTTTGTGTTGGATAAGAGATTTGGCTGTAACATGGTTTAGTCCGCTCGTAAAGCTTGCTTCCTCAGTTGACCGCCCTAATTTAATTCAGGATTCTCGGATTCTCGTATGTAGTTCCAATACCTAGCTTGTCATAGAGGAAGCTATCTACCAGATTCGTCCGTCGGATGAACTTTGTAAGGTCCTCGCTTCTTCCGAGAACATTGAATTCATGCTGTGAGCGAATTTGATCAGTTCGTTCAGCCGAAGTTTACCGTATTCTGTTTTCCTATACCGCTTTGATCCCGACTGTCATCGTATCAGTACCAGCCCATGTCCTTTATATTTATGAATAAACTTGTTTTCACGAAGCACAGGAGCATCGACATTGTTCCCTTGGTCTTGTATGTAGTTTCGTGGCCAGGATGCAGTTCTCTGAGCAAGTATACCTGTCTTCGGCTCTGGCAGGGAGTTGAGCGATGGGCAGCATACGCCATCCCATACGTAATCACGATATGTTGGAGATGTATGGCCATCGTCATCCCCATTAGTTTCCACAGGTCATCTGTTGTGTTAAGTAGTTATAATTCGTATTGCACAGGCCATGTGTTGTCTTCGTGATCTTACCGCACCATCCCAGGCCAGTGATTCGATTGCATTAAAATAGACCACGACCAAATTTCTCCGTATAATCTCCAGTATCACTCATAATAATGTCTTCAACCTCCATCCACATGACTTCGTTAAATAAGCAGTGAGAATAATTGTATTGTTTTTGTGCTTACACATCATACACAAACACACACATACATACAAGCACACCGAGCAGGTTAGTGCAGCGGTAACATTCTGTACTTGTGTTCGGAAGGTATCCGGTTTGGATTTCTTTCGCAGCAGCAGCAGTTCTAACAGATTTGTAGGTGGCTTCTCCTCAGCACCTGACGAATGTCGGGATTGTATCGTAGTTAGGATACGACCTCTTCCTTTCGCATCGCTACCTTTTTCGCCAGTCATTTGCCGTGAGGCGCTGACATCGTTATGAAATGAACCCCCTATATTTTAAATGCCACAATATGAATATGTACGGATTGTGGAGGAAGACTCCTGGCATTCTTCAGCTTGGTCGGCATGGAGGTGAGTGGTACCGAAAATTGCCACGTGACATTTGCCGCCACCTATTCCCACATCTTTCAGAATTTACCATTCACAATAATCTCGTGACTGGAAGCTCTATATATGAATTGTAGTTGAAAACTTCAAAAATATTTTGATTCCAACATTTATTCTGCACATGTATGAAGGTAGAGTTCATACCTCACAGAGAACACTGTGCTTCCGTTAGAAAAGTCATGGGTGTAATAATCGCTGTTCGTGTAATATGGAATACATAAATACATTGAAGCAGTCCCCTTACAGGCCTGTAGTGGCCCAGAGGGTCCCAGGAAGTTAATGTTCCCAGATTACATGACAACGGCACTGGATGATGGTAAGATTGTCAGCCTTACGCACCGGCCGCCTTTACCCCCCAGGAAATGCTCCTGGTACTCATTTCTGTTAAAGGCTGAGTCGACCCCCAGGGCCATAGTGCGATCGGAAGGATTATGTCAATGAAAAATTCCAATGACACCATCTGAGATCGAACCAGCAATCTTCCGATTTGTAGCACAGCACCTTAACCACTACCGCGGTCCCGCACATATATACATTACGCAGACAAAATGCTTAGTCTTTTTGTCTTGAGCTTGTCGGTACACATATAGTAACCACTAGACTCTATAAAATGTTACATAAAGAAATGTATCAGTTTCACTCTTTTATGAGATGTAGTTGGTAGAAGGTACACTGCCATTTTGGGAGAACCTGTCGCCTCCATCGTGGTTGCGTCCTTCTGTGTAACTGTGTGGTGTCCCATCGCACGAAACTCACGGCGCTGTAGAACCTCAACTGTGTTTAAAAAAAAATGTCTCTAGGTAACAAAACTTAGTTCCATGTGCCACTTTTCTACTCAGAACCTGAATGTGGCGGGTCGTCATTACGACCTACCCATTGAGGCAGCTGCACTATTGTATCCGTCTTAGCCATCAGGAAGGACATACCACACAATCCCTTCCAATCCTTGAATTGTTATTAAATTGATCATCGTTTTCCACCTCTAGACTCTTTTGTCAGGTAGGCTTTATTCTCGTTCTGGGCTGGAAGTATTTCTGGACTGTTGAACATCGTTCCAAGAAATCTGCTCGTTATTGGAGATGTTGTAACTAAGGAGGAGAGGAGACACAAGTAAACAGATGAGGATAATACTGCTCACCTGCTGTCGTTATTCGCGAATGTTTCGGATTAGGGTGACGTGTATTTCTTACTGCTCACTTCTTGTAACGGTACGTAAGAGCTCCGTGTCCGCATTAACCTTTGAACCACTGGATCGAGTTTTATATAAAGTTCAGCCAACTGTTTATGATGCTCTCTCATAAAAGTGTTTTTTTTTTGTCGAGGTTGGCAGTCCTGCATACTGGTTGGGACGTTGCGGATTCGTATCTTGAAATGAAAACTGGTTTTCGTAGTATGTTTCGTGATTTTCAGGTCCGTGTTCACTTTCGCTTTGCAAATATTGTCCATTACTTGTTTGTAGGAACCGAATATAGGATGGCAAAATGTGTGGATCTTCATTGCCTGATTTGTTCTTGGTATAGTGATAAAAGTATTAATATGTTTTTTTTTTGTAGTTGATGTACCTGCGGGCCC
>Ga0123355_10016570_pt1 | contig 11621 bp, 3 predicted proteins | sample TergutEmb28metaG_3_FD_89872 | JGI IMG/M metagenome (GOLD analysis project Ga0123355, IMG submission 89872) | Embiratermes neotenicus P1 segment gut microbial communities from Petit-Saut dam, French Guiana - Emb289 P1 | ecosystem: Host-associated > Arthropoda: Insects > Digestive system > Gut ...
AGGGAAGAAAGAAATGGGATAGCGTGGGTGCTAACAGGAGTTTGGTAGTTTGAACGAATTAGAAAGAAAAATATGAAAAACTAAGAAATTTAGAGTGGAAGTTTTGTGTAAAAATTGTTTAATACGGAGGAAGTAATTAATAATAAAAATGCTACGATATAATAACAAAGTTATGATTATAGGCTTAGGTAAATATATAGAGAAAGTTAAGTATGTATTATTGGTTTAGTAAGGTAACAGCATATAAGTAATACATGGATTTGATGGTGACGGAGTTACCACCGTGACAACAAGGAGTTAAACCTTAAGTAACCCTGAAGACTTAAAGATTAGGCTATTATTATTATTATTTAGAACGCGGTAGCACAGTGGTTAAGGCGCTGTGCTACAAATCGGGAGGTCGCTGGTTCGATCCCAGCTGGTGTCAGTGGATTTTTATTTGACATAAAATCCTTTCGATCGCACTATAGCCCTGGGGTCGACTCAGCCTCTAACACAAATGAGTACCAGGAGCATTTCCTGGGGGTAAAGGCGGCCGATGCCTAAGGTTGAAAACCTACCACCATCCTGTGCCGTTGTCACGAAATCTGGGAACCTTAACTTCCTGGAACCATCTGGGCCCCTCCGGGCCTGTAACGGGACTGCTTTACTATTTAGAGGGGCTTATTTTTGGACCCTATCGTGAACTTCACCCTCTTATAGCCTGTACCTTTACTGTCCGTGACACAGTAGTGCTATATCTACTGCTGCCAGTGTTCAAACATTGTTAACGCTAGTCACCTCGCCAGTGGAACTTCCGAATATCATAGGAGGTGGGAAATTTCTTGAATACCCGATCGGCGGTTGGTATCTCAAGAAAGATTTCGCTCCGTATAATTCAATACATTATCCTTTATTATGCTGATTGCGTGAAACTTGGTAAAGGCGCATGGATCCATACTGACATCCAGTGTCATAGGTTAGTTGTACCAAAATGAGGGACGCCAGCCGCATATTGTACAAGCATGGCGGCAGAATATCAGAGGCAGTGTAGGGAGATTATCGTGTGTTTACTTGATTCTGTTTGGTTATAGCTGCGTGTCGAGCGAGGGTTTTAGTATCTGATGGATGTTTGAAGAAGGGCGGCCTCAAAGGCGGTACAATTAAATACAGTTTTACTGCCAGCAGCGCGGTTTGGCTTAGAATGTATCGGCGCATAACACTATGCCATGTCACATGTGATACGAGAAACAAGGGACTAAGTGTTTAGGCCTTATCGATAGCTAGTTGACGGAAGAGTGTGCGCCCGTTGCAGCCTTGTTCGTAGTTCGGGCCTCAGTTTCGCGGCCCGACAGACTGGGGTGAAATGTGTGTGGAAAACAGAGCCGCAGGGCACAGCCCCAAACTACACATATCTGATAGTTACATTGAAGTAACCTGCTGGAAGGTAAATTTGCGTCATTAGTTTCTCGGTAGGGCTCTTGATGAAAACGATTCTTCTTGGATATGTTGCCTTATCGAATGGTAATTATTTTTCAACTGAAAGAGAAAATTCTTTCGAAAGCTCAGTCACTAATCGCCAATTGACGCCGCGCCGTCAAGTCTCAAAGATTTTAATATTTATACTAAACCTTTGAAAAACTGGCAACTAGATGACAGCACTCGTGCCGATTGCCTTTTTCGTTGGCAAGGTCGATATTGTAGCAGTCTATGCTCCCACCTTCCCCCCCACACACACATTCAGAAGAGTACGTTATCTTGCTGAATGCTGTCTTATTACTAAATGATGAAACGTATTCACTTCAACATTGAAGGCATCGGAACATTCCTGTGTGTTTAACGTTCACCTGAATTAGTGACACAAGAAAGGGAAGTAGAGCAGGATGGTATTTTTGGTCTGAAGGAAGGAAGAAATGAGGAGAAATGAGGAGATATGAGAGGACAGAAAGAAGGAAGATAGAATACGAAGATAGATTAGAAAGAAAAAAAAAGAAAAAGGATAAAAATACAAGTGGAACATCTGTACGAAACATAAAAGAGGAAGGAAGTGAATAATAAAACGAAAACCGGAAAAGGAAACGTGAAAAGCAATGAGAAGACACGAAAAGAAAGGGATAAGAGTATAAATAACTAAGGGAATAGAGACAGGCAGCAAACATCTATAGACAAGTTGTGTATTTTCTAATATATGTCGTCATGTTACATTTAGTAATGACGGTGTAGCAACTGCAAGGCTTTGTAGCACTGAATTATGTGAAATGATGACTGTGTGTAGTCACTGGATATGACTAGGGAGAGATCTCTGTGCTGAGGAAAGCCAAGAAGTATTGTTTACCTGAATATTAGATTCTTGTCTGTTTACAATTTTGTTGCTAAATTACCATAGTATGCTAAAGGTAAACATAAACAATGGACCCTAGTAATAGCCCAGGGCTGTCGTAATAATAGGAATGTTACTGGTGTTGTTGTCTTAGGCTGCTGAGGCCCAAATGTCCACAGTGGAAGCTTCTCCCTGATTGGCTCTTGTAGCAGACTGTGTACAAGTTGTGACGGGTAAAGTGACAGTGGTACAGGTATTTCCTCAAAGGTTGTTGCAGATTTTCCTTGTCAGTCCAAGTTTCTCGGCTCTTCCTATATTCGTCCGACACCTCCCGTGGAACTTGCGACACCGCGACCACTCGACATGCGATTGCTCCTTCTGACGTAACCGCGGCCTCTCCGACCCGGCACGCGGCCATTCTCGTTTACCTCTCCAAAATCCTACTTTGACTAACCCTTAAAGTTCCATAATATAGGGCACCATCGAGTTTAACATTCAAAGCTCCACATTTCACCCACACATTTTATTTAACCTATTTCGTAAGATTCTTAGTAGAGACCTATTCTGTAGGCCTGGATAAGTGTTAAAGGTTTGGTCTTTGTATTGAAGAGATAGTGTGCTTACTGTGCGGTACGAAATGAAACTTCTAATGTAATGCTGTCTTGGAAGGCTGTGCCTGGACTGAGGCGCCTAATAGACGTCTGTCGCCGTGGAGGCGAGAGTCCACTCCATATAGATTAGTGGTGGATTAGTCACCCTGGGACGGGTTTCTCTGCAGGGGCATCGGTTTTTCCCTGTCAGCATCATTCTCAAATGCTCCATTCTTACTTGATCTTATCAACACTGCTCTGAAGGACAAAAGGGCAAACGGTGGTAACCTTCAAACAAAGCAATGCTCTCGGATAACGGGTAGCATTGAACAGAAAAAATAACTTACCATTTTTTAATACTTTAATGGGTGAAAAATAAAAATATGGGCGATTGCATTAAAATGGGTCCGACATTTTTTACATGTACATTTGTGGACTATAAGTTGTGTGAACTTCCTTGTTTTGGCATAGCTATTGTTGGGGTTCTGAATGTTATGGGTGGGAAAATCAGCTGAGATGGAGACAGTCTGCGAAAAAATGCTACGTAAGATATTTGGGTTTAAGTAAGAGGAATTAACAGAAGGCTTGAAAAACTGGCGCCATTAGGGCATTCGTTATTTAATCCGCTGTAATATTTTCCTTGTCTCTGAACCAAGTATGATATTTACGTTTATACGTAGCACGCATGAAGAACTGATAATTGGCCTCCACAGCTTTTATGACAAAAACTTAAAGAAATAGACCAACTGAAAGACTTAGATGTAGATGGGATAATTTAAAATTGACTGTGTGGATTTGGAAAAATTGCGCGTGAAGGGTTGCCTGGAATGGATTGGGACAGATTGCAGTGAATTTTGGCAAAAACGGATATAATTATCAATTCCGGGTTTTATAAAAGCAGGGAATTTTCTAATCACGTGACTGTAAACTACTGAAGGAAGGTTGTGCCGTGGCTTAGGTTCAAAATTTGTGTAATCCTTCATTGTTTGTTTAGCAAAAATATTACCGATTTGCTGACATCATTATAGTTTGTTGCAACTAACGCTGGGGTCATGGAATATGTCACAAGTATAAGACATTGGGGCTTTTTGTTATGATTTAACGTTTATATTACAAACAGCTACTCAACTGACTTCAGAAATACGAATCAAGTGCTGACTTCTGTCATGTTTACCATGTTTATCTTACATATCCACCATTTTTGTCTTGCTACTTGCAGCTGCCGCCTGGTGGCAAATTCGAGAAACTTCGGAAGAAATGGCGGTCCTCGTAATATATGACAACGGCATAACTCCAATAAAAAAACTAATATTCACACCATAATTGATAATTCTACAACTATTCAGATACATATTCTATATAGGCCTGTGCAGAATCTTTGACAGGGGTTACTGAAAGTTGTAATATTCTGTGATTGCGGAAGCTGATAATGCAAAAGTATTGTAAGATAACAGTTCTGCTCTGAACAGTCTGAACAAAACAGCCTATGTATGAATGCATAAGTCTGCCTCAAGAAAGAATCGCATAGGCCGCTGTTGCCCTGAGCAGGTCGTCTGTCTTTGTGTCTGTCTTGAGCGATTGGACTTCTTGTTTCTTCTTCACACGTCTCGAAACATCGCCACACACGGAGAGTTATTATTACGAGGGAGACTTTTCAAATCTCTCTCCCTTTAATCTCCCCTTGGACTACGTGTAGGGATGGTTGTGTCTCACCGCTGGCACCCCCAAAACCAAACTCGACCCCGAGCCCCCGTGTGTCTGCGTGTAAGCGTACGTCAATAATTAACGGTGAATTAATGACACGTGGTAATACATATCTCCCGTCTGTCAGTACGTCTGTTCGTTCATCTCTCCTTGCTTTCATTTATCCAGCTATTCAATCACCCTTTCTCCTACCTTTTCCTTCATCCATTGACTCATCAATATGTTCATCCTTTAATTTGTTCAGTCTTCCAATCAGTCGTTCATCAATACACCTTTTCAATCATCATTCCATGTATATTCCTTGTTTAATTTATCCATTCTTTTATTTATTTCTCGTTTATCCACTTATTAACATTTCTCTCAATTTAGTGTTCTGTTTGTCTATACATTTTGTCTTAAATGTATGCATTCATCCGCAAAAAAAAAAAAATTATTGTACGAGATGTAATTACCGTTATCTTAAGGTACCCCAATATACATTTGGCTACCCCCTAAACACAAGGCTTCCTTGCTGGATCTTAAACTGATCCATTCCAGTTCCTTGCCTACACCGTGTGGTACTTATCCTATATTACGTATCCTATATGTTCTCTCGCATTTGGAATCACAGACTGGTGCTTGTCTTGAGGATTTAACAGATTAACTTTTGTACAGATTTCTTATTTCCGTCATTCATTAACAGTTGAACAGAACATATTTGTAAGCCCAAATCCCCTGGCTAGAGCTCGGCCACAACACCGGTTATTCTGCTTCAGTTCCCTGCGGTCGACCGCGAAGTTCTCCACAATAAGGCACTGCTGCTTGTTTTGCGTTCTTAATGATTTCCTCTTATTCGACTATAAAACACGCAGTTGGCAAAGCGTAATGAAATAACTCTTCTGTTATGTCCGGTTAAGTGTGTTAGTAAGATCTTAGCTCTTCTGGGATGCTACGCAACTTTGAACAATTTTTGAACCGAGTGACCTTTGAAGATGGGACCGATTGGTTGTCCCAAAACTTCGCTAACAAACTACGTGTCAATATTACTTGACATCCGAGAAGGGCGAAGATCTCATTTACACCGCCGCGGGAGTCTGCAATCACTTTATTTTATACTTATTTCTTTACTTTCTCATTTTTTACTGTGCCTCCTGTCCTCGTTTTACTTCCATCTTTCCATTCCTTCCCTCCTTTTCGTATATTTTTTCTTTATCCCTCACATCTTCTTTTCTTCCTTGGGTCTTTGTCTCTGCTATGCTGTTTGCTCTAAATATTCTAGACAGAAAATCCTCCTCTATTTGGCCAAAGAACAAGGTCAGTGGCGCAGAATTAAACCAGTTTAAGAAAGTTCGACCTGACAGCTGGTGGCTGCTGGTCTGCAGCGGTCGCTGGCCTTCTGAAGACAGGAAGGACCTGTCAGGTCCACGACCCTTTCATTGAGGATCGTGAATCAGGAGCCGCGTAGAAAAACACATGAGTTTCACTTTCAGAATATAAAGTGTATCGATTACAACATTTTGTAGTGCTAGTAAAATATGTTATTCTGATTTTGGTTTAAAAATGCTCCGAAGTCTATCGCTGTACAGATCGGAGAGTGAGTTGAGCGATTAAATTGTTCGAAGTCCTATTGCAAACCAATTTCCTTAAGTAGGCCTAATATGGAGATTAACAAAATTTTCCATACAACAACCCTCTGTGCACTTCTCTCCTCTGCCCCCTACGTGCCGTGTGCCCTACCAATCCTTGGTGTTAATGGAAGTAAAGTCTGAAATTGCGAACCGGAATAGACTATTATCAGGCCAGGACAGCAAAATTCGTGTACACGCAAAATCATTCGGGTACCTACGGCTCAACATTTCTGTAGGTTGCTTTAACAACCGACTGCGGACCGCTTGCGCTTGGTTACTTAGCCACATAGCTGGTTGCTAGCTCATTGAGCCAAACAACCAGCTAGTGAGTCCATTAACACTCTATTAGTCAATCATCCAACCAGCTAGCCACCTAATTAGTCGGTCTTTTAGCAGCTAGGCCAGTCGGTCAGCCAGTGAGTTTGTTGATTGCTCATTTAAACTGTAGTTCAATCAATCAGCCGGTGTCTTAGCCAGTAGTAGTTTTTGCCTACCTCAGCTTTGTTAGTGCACTCCAAGAAGCAGAAGTGGGCAGTTCACAGGGATACGATTTCCTGCTTCTCTTACGTGAACCAAATTGAGTAGCCGACTACTTCATAACGTCGCCCTGTCAAGTCCGTAAAAATGTAAAGCTTCCTGCTCGGGGATAGATCTCTCTGTCTCTGTCTCTCCGTATCTAAACCTGTCCCATATCAGTCCAGTCCCTCTCGACACCATGCAATTTGCTATGATTTCTCTTTTGAGCAACCACGAAAGAGAGAGAGAGAGAGTATTACCCTTACAAACGCTTTTCCAACCTCCAGGTACACCCACTGGGTTACAGAAAGGGATGAGAGGGAGACGGAAAATCGTAAAAGGACGGAGTTGGAGAAGGATAGGATGAGAGACAGCGTCCATCTCATTGCGACACGGAAGTAGCTGGTTCAGTACCTCTGAATGAGTGCGAGAGAGACAGGGCGACACTCCTGCCACCTCATGTGCTACTAATTACTCCCACTCCGTGTGTGTTTTAGCTATCACCATGGAAACGTACAAGGCAATTAGACGAGCAAGGGTCAGAGGGATTGGGGGTGGGATTTGGTTGGGACGAGGGAGGGTGGTTGGTGGATAAAATTGCCTGTCCTCTCTCTGTCTCTCTTACTATCAGAATGGCCAGCGGCAGTCACCTACTGTAGGCTACTGAAAATACCAGGCACAAGTGAAGAGCACTCCACTTGTACCTTCAAAGCCATCACCCCTCCATCCCTTTTCTCTTGTCTTGGGCGATACTACTGTACTGCTTCACATACATAAAAGACAATGCATATAGCTTCGCTTGGAATGAGGACGAAATTCTAAGAGAGATTATAGCTGTACGTTTGAAAGGAATAGATTTTTATAGGCGTTTGTGTTCTTCCATACACCCCAACTACCTTCCATCCTCCCTTTTCCTCTCTTCACTACAAGGGTGAAATTATTGGCCTTTTGACCTTTTTTTTTACTCTTGTGACTGCAAAATTACCCCTTGCGTGCGAATAATGAAGCTCTAACACTTTGTGCTACCATGAGCAGAAGATTTGAGAAATTCGTGTGCTGTGTGAGAAGCAGGCTTTCGAAATGCAAAATAACAGATCGCCGCCTTCACGTCTATCTTTTGCGATTTGTTTCAAACTGATTATTTATCTGAGAGCCAGATTCCCTCAAGTTCAATTATGACCATTTCCGGTTACCAGATGGCATTCCGATACGCATAACAGACATCGTGTACGGCGGTGTCAAGGGTGACCAGTTCCTGCTTGCGCCGTGGTAACATATTAGGCCTACGTTTTGACCTAAGTTGGGACGGTCTGAGCGACGTAAATCGGTGCTAATATCTGTCACTGCGGATTCTCGTGGTGGGTGGTTACGTTTAAGTAGGCGTTGCGCTGCGTGATGGTCAGTCGCACTGCAACTGTCAGCCCGTACTGCGGTAGGACGATGTAACAGGTACTGATTGGTATTTTATATAAACTTCTGTACAACATTTGTTATAATACAGCTACATGTTTCGGTCTACTTATAGGACCGTCTTCGGGCCGTCAAATATAAACATTTAAGAAAGGCAAAATGCACACAAATTGTGTGTTGGCGGGAAGTTTGTATGTTTATCAATACTGCTAATATAACGCGACGAGATGCCAACCATTAAACGGACGTAACACGGCCTTCCTTACTTTCGCTCCACACACAATTCATCCCAGCCGTCACTGAAAAGACACATTTTTTGTTTTTGTGATATTTTGTTACACCAAAGTACAAATTATTGTCCCCTCTGCTCTGACACCGTGATGTCACATTTGTTGCGACGTTTCTGTAGAAAGTGCTACAGGATGACTGAATTAAGCACCCACTATAAAACTTAGAAGACGGTCTTTTAAATAACTGTGAGCAGAGAAGTCAACGTGCTGATAATCAGTTCAACGAAATCCACACCATCTTACACTGTCATAACCTCCATAATCTGACGGCGTAATCAGATCTGAGTTCTTATCTCCCATGTCTCCTCTTCACTGGTCAGGAAGACGGGACCGTTTGGCTGTCTCGAAACGTCTGTATCCAACTAGCAAGCTACGCTGTGTAACATCCAAGAAGAATGAAGTCCTAAGTTATTTTCTTACCAATTCTGTCTTTATATGAAGTATGAAGATAACATAATAGGAGGAGAAATGCGTCAGCTGAAGAAAGATCGACATTGAGGTTTTGAAGGAAATATAAGGACTGGGAATCGTCATTACAAATGTCTTCGTCTTTTTCCATGACTCCACGAAGTCTCGGTTGGAGACTAAGTAAATCAGTCCCTTGACCTTGATGTAGGATGAACCATTTCGTGGTTCTCACGGAACTGTAACAGTGTCTGTCACTACAGTCGCTCGGGTGGCTGTAATCCTGTCCACAGAATATATTCATGTCTTCTTTGCAAAAGATTCATATTTCTACTCACAATTTCCACAGCTCGTGATAAAAGAGCCGGAATATCTCAGTCAGTATAGTCGCTAGGCCACGGGTTGGGCAACCGAGGAGTCGTAATTCGATTTCCGGTAGGTGCAAGACACATCTCGTCTCGCAACCGTCTAGACGGGCTTTGAACCCACTTACCCTCCTATTCGGTGCATCCGGGGTTTCTTCCTGGGGGTAAAGCGGCTGGATGTAGAAGCCGACCGCTTACCTCACTTAGTGGAGATATAAAGTATGAATGGATTAACATCTCCAGCCCCGTATATAAGTTTATGAATTGCACAGGAAGGGCTTTAAATTTTACTTTTACCGACGTGAGTTAAACGAGTAGGACTACTCCAAGTTCGAATTATCATGTCGGAATATTGTCGTGTACGAATTACTTATTAATATTGTCATGTTACATTTATATATTTCTGTTTAGGGCCACATGTAAAGCGCGTTCAGTTATTTTGAACAATCCCAGTGCCCAGGTTAGGAGGATGGATTGGCTTCGTGGCAAGGCTGGACGTTTCGAACGGAAGAATCTCTTACACCTGCCAACAGCGGAACCCGACCACACGTTTGGCGCCCCTCAGTTGAGACAATACATGATTATGCTCTCCCACTTTTCATCTGTTCCTTAGACCAATAATCAAGGCCTTGATGTACGGCTGCAAAGATGGCGGAGAAACTCAAACACTTCGAGCTAGGTTTGAACCCGATATACCAATGATTATGAGTTGCTGGCTCTTGCATTTCTTCAACAACGTGCTGCTGGGATCGACAAGAGTACAAAAATCGTGTAGTTTATAAAATGAGAACGCTAATAGTGACGTGTCTTCTTCGGAAGAATTAAAATTTAAAACAAGGACTGTGGGCGTGGTTAGCGTTTGTAAGACATTTATAAGTCTGACCATCGTAGCCAACAACTGCCACACCAGTACTGAAACTGACTGATCAGTTTGCAGTTACCTTGACAGTTGTGTTGCGCCGGCAAAAGCAGACCGTCCCTTGTCTGTGAGGAGTAACCTATGTGTTCCAGCTTGTCTGAAGTGAAGTCACGTTTCCTGCATGTGAAATATATTAACTTTTTCTATGGTGTTCTGTGTGATTAGAACTATGCATGAATTTGACTTTGGGATTTTTACAAATTAAAAATAATTACAAACGGCGATCAGTGGGCAGAAGATCATGAAGACTCATGATTTTGACCGGGTCTGTGTTTTTTCCCCCGACCGTCGTCGCGAGTGTAAACAGATTCTATCCACGTTGTGTAGGTCGACGGCATTCCCTTGAGTAAAGATCTGTACTGTATCTAAGCCATGTTTACTCATTTCATGTCGTGACTGTCTATTACTTTCTATTGTCCAACTGAAGGAAGGGTTGGCTATTTGGTCAATATTTGAAACCATACTGGGGGACCGAAACTAGTACAACGCCAACGATATTCAAACAAACCTGAAAACGGGCGTAAATAATTCCTGTTTTCGTACGTAACTGAATAAACAACTTAGCTTATACCTGCCCTGTGTTCAATATTCAGAACGCACACAAATGGAAGACGTCCAAATGAAATTACGAAACGCCGTCTGTAACTTTGTATCGCTGAAGGTCCACAGTATGAATGGGCTGTGACAGATTGTTGTAAGGAGTGGAATGATCGCGCTACAGTAGTTCGCTAACTAACTAACGAACAAACTGTCTGCACGGGCTAGACATGGACTGACAGATTCTCAGCTACTCAATAAATTACCCGCGTGTCACAGAACACGACGATTCATTTTACAAGGAACCCGTCCCTGTCCTGTCCCAAATTAATTCAGTCCACACGCTTCCATTAAGTTTGTTTAAAAACGATTTTGAAATTACGTATCCTATCACCTATGCCTACGTCTTCAAGTGTTCTTTTCCTCCAGGTTTCACACCAAAATCCTGTATGTATTTCTGTTCTGTTCCATGCGGGCCACATACCTCCTCTATCTCATCTTTCTACACTTGGTTGCCGTAATTATATGTGCATGACGAACATAAGCACTGCGCAAATGTCTGTTGTTACTATCCCCCTCTTTTGTCCGAATAATTTCTCAATACAATAACTCTACAAGCAGATTTAAGACATCCTGTTACTCATGAATTCTTGTCATGTTTGTGTACCTTTACAGGAGTCTGCTTGACACTTCATGTTGTGCGCACATCTTCGGTAAAATTTGGTCTGAATGCAAGAAACCTCAAATTCAGTACACAAAATGCATATGCAACCCTGTGTGTATAATCGTATTGTGTATAATCTTATCAGCGTATTTTTCAATACATCGCGCGCAGTAAAAATATATTGATAATGAGAGGATAGTTGAAGAATAAAAGACCAACTTGATGTCACTTGCTATTTTATTTCACTTCTTATGTGCTCAACATGTTTCGGACATTAATATATCCATCATCAGGAGCTTGCGACTATTCTGTTGA
>Ga0123355_10016571_pt1 | contig 11621 bp, 3 predicted proteins | sample TergutEmb28metaG_3_FD_89872 | JGI IMG/M metagenome (GOLD analysis project Ga0123355, IMG submission 89872) | Embiratermes neotenicus P1 segment gut microbial communities from Petit-Saut dam, French Guiana - Emb289 P1 | ecosystem: Host-associated > Arthropoda: Insects > Digestive system > Gut ...
CCCCCCCCCCCCCCCCTCACCCTAAAGAACTATTCCTGGTACTAATTTCTGCTAGAGGCTGAGTCGATCCCAGGGTCATAGTGCGGCCGGACGTATTATGTCAATGAAAAGTTTCATTGACACTATCGGGAATCGAACCCGTTACCTTCCGGCTTGTAGTGCAGTGCCTCAACCAAATGTGCCACAGTGTGCCCCCAACACTTGTAGTACGCCTCGCTAAATCATATTCCTCATCTGATAACAGATTTTTACACAAAATCTGATACTGAAATCTGTTTAAAAGCGCCAACTTTGTAGGGTACAGAAAATGTGATTATCAATTGGGATGATGGGATAAGGACCGACCCAGTCGAAAATTCCCTCCTTATACCACTGCCGCAAAAATTCCCTCCACTAAAGGACTGAACGACATAGAGACAACATTTAGCACACAGCCGCTCTCGGTTTCGTAGAGTACTTTATTTGATTGATTTGTTCGGACAGACAAAATCCAGTTGGAATCGCTGTTGTCAACGAAACAAGATTAACAGCTGAAACAAGGAGACAGCACAATGCAGAGGACAGGATATTTTTCCGTTTTATCTCTGCTCCACAAAAAGGGGGCTTTAAAAATGACCCCTGTTGTAAGTGAAGCGCTGCGATTGAAGGCATTACCTATGAATTTGCCCCTAAAGCTTTCGACAGAAAAACTGTAGTATAATGACATTAGTAGAAATGGGAAAAATATATAATGCAATTCAGAGTATAAAACTGCACATGACACACCACTTTTGAGGTTAAGATTCAAATTTACCGTAAACTAATTGCAAATGAGATGGAGGATAAATTGCATATGATATTGAACACCAGCACTGAACACGAATCTCACATGGATCAGATAAACGAAAACATATTTACGTGCCATTGGGGATATCCAGTTAAAAATGACATACTTATCCTGGATGATATATTTGTATTTCTAAACTGGTATCGGGATATTCTGCTGTAAGATACTACAACGTTCTTCCTTCCCTTTCAAATTCACCGTTCATAACAATCCTCCTGATATCACTGGGCCTTTTATAACCTTTTCAGTTGATGAAGCTTTCTATTGCGTGCTGTAAACCTGATTTTCATTCCACCCATCGCAATAGTTACATGAACGTGTCCTTATGATTCTATGGGATTAACCAGTTTTCCAATTCAAACAGGTTCTGTGCATGCGAAATAAATGTTTCATTCGATCATTGGAAACAAACCAACGGATAACGTACAAAATAATTGAAGATATTTCTCAATTAAATTGCATTCGCCTGTATTCCATTAATATGTAAAGTGGATGCTGCCCCGAGCAATGTTACCATCGTGAACTGACAGACTGCAGTATGTCCCTGCCTTCCCTATAATTTAACTGTTCGACTGTCCTTCGATTTTGATAACAATATTGAGCCTGTAGTTGAACAAAAAAAAAACATAATTATTCAGTCTGTAGGTACAGAGCTGGCAGCGATGTAGCCAGTCACTCGTAATGAGAATGTATGAAACCAATAATTTTGTATCCTTATTCCATGGATTCAGGTGTCATTACCGATTTGTACAATGAATTAGGCCCAAATGCATTAACACAATTCTTAGCAAGCATAAATGAGTACATAAGACAGAAATTATTTAACGAATGCCCATTTGAAAGGTTTTCTTTTTATGCAAGGTCAGAATGAATTAGAATATGACGATTCATTATTGTGGACTGTGTCTGTGGAATGTGAGTGTAAGTTAGCACACAGAATGTGGGAACATCCTTAACATAAGTACTGTCAAATTTAATTCATAAGACAGTGTAATAGACTGGGCGTTTAGTAGGCATAAGGAAGAGAGGTATGCGGGCAAACTCTTAGCAAATATGAGGGCAAAGCGCTTGTGAAATCTAGGACAAAGATGGTAGATAATATTAAACTGGATCTTAAAGGAACGTGGTTGTGACAACAGACTTAAGACTGAATTTTGATATTAGTTGTGTCGAACTTCGGGTTGTGCTGAGTGTTAAGGCAAACCGAGGGAACAGTATCAAGAAATGTGTAGGTGAACAATCTTAGAAACTGTTCTGTAAATGTCACAATTAAGCGGAGTCGCCATTTCTTTTGATAAGCATTTAAACATGCATAAATTCACGTGTCTTCTACAAGTACAAGTAGAAAGCGTGTCTGATTCTGACTTACGTAAAAAGAAAAGGCTGTGTCTTTACATGCCAAGAAAGTACAGAGCGAAGTTACCCTCAATCAAACTCAGTGCTACACAGGAGGTGGGTTGTCAGCGTCATGCTCCGACCTCTTTAGCCCCGGGGAAGAGATCCGCTACTCATTTCTAGGACGCTGGTTGAGCCGAGGGATCGGTCAGACTCCGTCCGGAAAATCTCGCCCCAATGGGGTTCGAACCATGGACCACCCAGCCCGTAGCGAGTCGCTGTACCGAATAAGCTATTCCGGCTTCTCAATTGCATAGTGCTCTTAACGTATAATTATTCGTCGATTTTAAGTCGAAATGTATCCGGACTAACACAACAGATTTAATATTTGGTGTAAATTATTTATGTTCTCTGTGGCAACAAACTTTTTCGCATTTTAACAAAACACAAGGCTGCTACTGGCTGGATGGTCCGGAATTTGGAAGCCGTTGGAGGCGAGAGTTTCCCTAAACCATAAGCTTTATGGGCTCATATGATGAATTCTTGCACGTGAGAACAAACTTTACTCTCGAATAATAATTCACAAAACAAAAAAAAAGAGGCCTTATTGGTATAGTCGCAGAAGAGTGTAATAATTCTGGGAATGTCAGATACAAAACTAACGAAAAAAGCAAGTTCATGCCAGTGACGTGTGCTGCTCTATAAATAAAAACGGGTTTAGGATTAACAGCGCATCAATATCCATCCTCTCTCATGCACATTTTTTAAAATATCAGAGACTCGCCATCGGACACTGAGTTGGATGAATTTATATACCTGATTACGGTAGCTGAATCAATGTAACTGTTTTAGGGGACCAGAGATAAAACAAAAGAGGAGACACTTGTACTGTGTTAGAATACACATAGGCTATTTACCAAATGAACTTTTCCCAGTTTTATGTACATGCATCAGGGGAAATGTAGCCACTTTACTGTTGATTCAGATTTATCTTGGGAATCTGGCCATGTTATAGGTATGGAGACAGAATGATGGTGCTTAATACTATTACATGTAAGCTAAATAGAGACATTTCTTGTATAGAACTGTTTTAACACAAAATCTGCTTACAGTAGCAGTAGGTATGAAGTCAATAACACAACAATTGTTAATTAGATGTTACATTCTAGGACAAAAGACTACATGTTTCGGCCGATAGTGGCCATCATCAGGTCTTTGTCATTCGATACACTTAAGAATATTTATATAATTTTATATAATTATATAATATATTTATATAAGTATAATATAATTATATAAATAATCTTAAGTTTATCGAATGACAAAGACCTGATGATGGCCATTACCGGCCGAAACATGTAGTCTTTTGACCTAGAATATAACATCTAATTAACAATAGTTGTGTTATTCACTTCATACTTACTGCTAGTTTATACTACACAACGGGGATGGCACAATTCAAAGTTATGTGCTTACACTTTATATGGACTGTTTCCTCAACAGTACGTTTCAAACACTGAAGTTACTTTTTGCCAAAAGGTGGAATTTACTGCAATTACTAAATTGGAATTCATGCTGAAGAAACGGTTCGTTGCTAAATTCAAGGTACAATAACTAAGTAACTAGCTAACCGATTAAATCCATGGGAGATGGCTGCTCAGTCAGTCACCAAACACCCCTCTCTTTATGCGACCTGAAAGTTCATTACCGTGTTCACAAAATTCCGCCATTTGCGCTTTTCCTTAGCAAAATTAATCCCTTCCGCGCTCCTGTAACAAATATCTTGAAAGTTCACTTTGATACGTAATCCTATCTACACGTAGGTCTGGACATTCTACGTGGTCTTTTTTCCTCAGGTTTCCGCACCACAATCCTACAAGCATCCTTCCTCTTCTCGTAGTGCCACAGGCCCGCTGATATTATTCATCTTTATTTGGCCACCCCTTATTTAAAATACTATACTTATATTTAATTAACAACAGAGAATAAAGCCACCAGTAGCTCGTTCTCCAGATGAGGTTCAAAACAAAGACCCCTCGGATATGAAGCCAGTGTGTTAACCAATCGATCGCGACATTTATTGTCACAGAGTCTGATAAAATGGAAACGGAGTCGGTAGAACCAAAGATGAAGCGCCGCAATTTGTAACAGAGTGTAACATGAAGCAGATACAGCTAGCGAAAGATCCTGCTTAAGGTTTTCATAATACACATGTCTGGAGAATTGATGCTTTGAAGTATTCTAGCACTGAACCCAACGATATGTACTAAATGTATAGATGTGGCACCTACGTCACATGAAACAGAGTGTGGTCCATTGGACAAACAACTTACTGACACGAGAAACCTAAAAACAGCTGTGTGGAGAAAATTCGGAATTTTTGGTGTTAAAACAGACGGTACATATAAAAACACTGGTCTTGAAAGATTAAGTGCATTTTCAAATACAATTTTCAATTATAGGGATAGGGAAAGAATTGTCTTTTAGTACAATGAAATCAAAGGGACTACAAGCAAAACAATTTGAAGGCTTTCATGGTTATTCTGAAATTCACAGCACTTTTGTTGACTATAATAATAACAATAATAATAATAACTGGATAATAAACAAGGAAGTTGCATATTAACAGATGTTACAATTCCTGGACACAAAAATGTGATCAAGAGAGAAACCGAGAAGATTTTATGATATAAAGACCTTATAACAGAACTCATCGCAAGTGGAATGTACAAGCAAAAGTGTTACCGGTAATAATAGGGGCGACTGGAACCATTTCCAAATCACTCAGACAATACCTGAGCAACATACAGGGAAAGTATGAAATTAAGGAAATACAAAAAACAGCAGTATTGGGCACTGCACACACACTGCAGAAAGTGCTAATGTGAAAGTACAAAGCATATTGCACGGGCGAAATGACATTACATGTGGCACAAATTGTAAATACAGAACAGCTGCAACACTATATACCCGAGACATATGTTTTGTTTCACGTATGTAATTGTAAATAACCTGCACGAAGGTGGAAACAAGGATAATAATAATAATAATAATAATAATAGTAATAAACAGTGCAGTCGCTTTAACGACGTGCTATGAGCTAGACGGTCTGGGGATCGAATTCCGGTTGGAGCAACATTTTTCGCAAACTTACAGACCGGCCCGGGAGCCCAACCAGCCTCCTGAACAATGAGTACCTGGTTATGCCAGAGGGTAAGGCGACCAGTGCGTGGCGCTAACCACCCACCCGCATCTAGCGCCGAGGTTAAAGAAAGAGTACAGTATATTTCAAAATTCCCTTTACACTTTCAAGGAAGGTTATTGCGTGAATTTTACTGTTACGTTTAATAATAATAATAATAATACTAATAATAATAGAATGAAGGCTACATGTACAATTCTATTTGTAAATGTCTTTCTATATGAAATATCATAAAATTTGAGGAAAGAGCAAATAGAATGATTTAACAGTTATTCTTCTTATTTCCTTTCAGTTACTGACATCTTTTGATAAACTGTCACAAACAACAATAATTATGCATACGTATGATTTTAAGAGGATGTTATTCAGCTACACGTTTCGGCATTTCTTCGATAATAACTAGGCGACAAGCACGTCATATTCAAAATACGTTTATGAAACTGCATATTATTTAAGTCTCAGTAATTATTGACAATATAAAAAAATACTGAAGGTAAAACGCAACTTGCAACAGCGCAATATAAGATACGGTTCGCCTGTGTATTCCTTTAGTTCTGCTTACTCTATTTTAATTTTTTCCAGTTGTTCAGTACGGGTGTCAAACTTGGTCTCTCACATTAGGAGAAGAATATAGTAAGAGAAAGTTTGAAAACTGGGTGACGAAGAAGATGTCAAAGCTTAAGAGAGAGGAAGCAAAAGAATCTGTGTAATAAATATATTTATGGTTCGTGCTTTCTGTTAAACACTATTTGGGTTATTCATGCAAAGAGAATGAGAGGAGATGAGCGGAACCTGAAGGATTGTGACATTCGGAAAACCTAGACATAGAAGGTAACATTATGTTATAATGAGCTTAAAAACAAAAACGTTTAGACGATTTTGACTGAATTCATGTGGCAAGAAACAGGTGGCGGGCAGTTGTAAAGACATTTCGGGTTCTATAAACCTTCCTGAGAAGCTTACTGTTTCAAGAAGAACCGTAATCTCAAGAATTAGTTAGTTAGTTAGTTAGTTAGGAATGTACAAACATTAACATGCTTATAAGACGTAGGAATAAATAAAAACCTTCTCATAATCCAGCAAGCTACAACCTAAATTTTCAAAACCGTAAAAACATTTACAATTAAGTTTGCCGTGTAGGAAGCCCCTGACTGAATGGGAATGTAGTGAAGAATTTAAAAAAAAAAAAAACTGAAGACTGAAATCCTTTTCTCTTTAGCCCACTTCAGCAAAAAATTCTATGGTACGTAGGACTGAAACGAAGTTACTTCAATCCAAACAAAACCTCAAACTAGTAGGTATGTGTACAGTTCAACAAAAAAAATCTATATTGAACTGGAGAAACAGCAATATGTATTCAGTATTTGCCTCTTAACGTGATGGTCATAAAATGGTTTGCCAATGACACTGACATTAAGAAAAACAGGCGAACAAATACTGCACTACTTCCCTTCATTTTAAAATACTGTTTTCACTTTTACGTTGAACCAATTCGCATGGAAGTAGCTGCTTCGTATTTTTTTCTACTTCCACTCTGTAACTGCACTGGAGTGTATGTATTGTTCTCCACGTCACAAGCACTGGCAAACAGACATTCCAGTTAACCAACTCAACACGTGTTTGCTAGACACACACTGCTCTGCAATACAATCAAGGAGCAGTTGTTCCGCCGAAGCTAATTTTACCAACTAAAAGTCTTCTCTTCTCTGATGTTTAGATCGCAGAACCATTTGAGGACCGACATAGTGGTAATGTGAAGGCTGGTATGAAGAACCAACCACATTTCTGTGGTAGCAAGAGATTAGTATGGGATATGCGTGAAATTACTGGAAGATGAAACCGACGCACTGCTCCATCCACGACAATTCGATGTAATCTACTTCGAATACTATCTTCCTAGAATCCACTTTCATTTTCGATATCTAAGTGGTCGGCTTCCAAGGTACTTCGTCTTACAAATCTGAACCCATAAAGAAAACAGGTAGAAGGACTGAGAATTTATTTAACCATGTTTTTCATTTGCGTAGGTTGGTAACTACGAATGTCAGTATGAATCTTAGTCTTAGTCTTTGTAATTAACCAACTTAATGCACAGATTCTTGTTTTATAATAAGTTCATTATATTCATCTACATGTTTCGAGCATTATGTGCTCATCATCAGGAGGACAAAATTGTATGATAGGGCATCTGGTATCATAACACCTGTAGGTGGCCGTCCGGTGCAGGGACGGCCACATACAGCAGATACTGTATAACACAATTTTGACACCCTGGTGATGAGCATATAGTGCTCGAAACATGTAGAGGAATATAATAAACTTATTATAAAACAAGAATTTGTGCATTAAGTTGGTTAATTACTAAGATTATACTGAGATGCACGGTCAGCAAAACACAAAAAAGGTAAGTAAACAAAAGGAGACGGTCGTGGCTTGATTTAAATTATCATCCTAGAATTTATTTATTTAAAATATATTCCAGTCAAAACACAACTATATTCTATCAATTATACATGTAGCGACATGTTTCGACTCAAAGAGTTATCTATATTGTGTCAACGTTGCGACTGCAGTCGGAATGTTAACACAATACAGTAACATTACTGATCTAAGAGTGATCACCTTTGTAAACGTTTGGGATCCCAAATGTGCACTGTTACTTTGTGTACCTCAGATATGGTTCAACGAATGGCCTGGTGAAGACTCTGAGTCGCAACATATCGCTACATGTATAATTGATAGAATATAGTTGTGTTTTGACTGGAATATATTTTAAATACATAAATAAAAACACATGGGGATGGCTATAATTACCATCCCAGAATTTGCCAGGAGTGACTGAGAATAACCAACCCAATATAAATACAGTTTACACCTTAGTCAGATGTTATTTAAAATCCAATATTAAATGATACTTTATTATTAACGCCCAGGTTTTCTTTACGCTTTGTTACAAAATAAAATTTCACAAGCGTTTTTCATTTCCCACAGACGCGTTTTCTGCACGTGTTTGGTGAAGGGTACGAACAGCTAAGTACTGTTATCGACCTGTTACCTTCCCTGACTGATATCTGCGCGTAAACATTCCTCTGGCTTTTCTTTTCTCAAATAACCTACGTGTGTGTCTTTTTGTTTGGGAATCATACAATTACGATCTTTATCTCAGTGATTAACCAACTTGATGCACAATTTTTATTTGTTTTAAAATAAGTTTGTTTCATGCCTCTATATGTTTCGAGCATATGTGCTCATCATCAGGACGTCAAAATTGCATTACAGTCTCTGGTATCATCACACCAATAGGTGTAAAACAAAAAATTTGTGCATCAAGTTGGTTAATCACTGAGATAAAGATCGTAAATGTATGATTCCCAATTTTGACCTCCTGATGATGAGCACATGTGCTCGAAACATGTAGAGGCACGAAATAAACTTATTGTAAAGCAGAAAATTTGTGCATCAAGTTGGTTAATCACTGAGATAAAGATCGTAAATGTATGATTCCCAATTTTGACCTCCTGATGATGAGCACATGTGCTCGAAACATGTAGAGGCATGAAATAAACTTATTGTAAAATAAAAATTTTGTGCATCAAGTTGGTTAATTAATGAGATAAATATACTGAGATGCACGGTTAGCAAAACGTCAACATTTACGATCTTGTTACTAAAATATGCATCACCAGTAAGTACAACGGGTGAAACAGTTTCGAAACACATTTTGTGTCTATATATTATTTCATACCTTTCTAAATTTCTAGTGTTGTCTTAGCAAGTCCCATACATTCCCCGTCCAGACTTTTGTAGTGCAATCGTAAGACATTTCAAAATAAATTCGTGAAATTAACGGCTCAAAACAAGGAAACAGGGTTATTGGAAATATATTAAAAGTGCATGTTATTCTTTTAACGCAGTAACTATTGTACAGAATATGTATGAATTTACTTTTCCGAAAGCAAACATCAATGAACCGACCTATATTTATGTGTAGTCAATAGTAATAAAAATCCAGCTAGAAGCAACAATATGCAGTCTGATTTATTTTACTGCAAAATCGCTCTACATGTTTCGGGTGTCCACGGAACCCATCATCACAAGTACTAAAAACTGTAACCGCAGCCTCCGGTACAGCTTCAAATTTATGTGTAGTCACCCTGTTGGTTCAAACAATTCATGCTTTATCTATTCACACAAAGTTTGCTTATTAGAATTTATGAAGATTTGGATGAAATCGAGAAGGCAAGATCTACGAAGAACAGACCTCGCTCATGTCTTAGCCTACTGCGGATTTTAGTAGTCCGAGTCCAAGTGCTTCTACCGACATCATTAAACAATAAATATAACACTATCTCGTACACTGTCCAAATATTTGGACTCTCCTTACAATGTTCCGTGAACTGTAAGGTTTCATCGTCATATCCTGAAATGAATTCTTCTATCTGCTGTGTCTTTAGTTCCAGAGTGTTGGTTGATAGTCAATTACTGCTGTTTTGAGACAGCCTATCCTTTCCGTTTTCGAGGGTCAAGCAGTCCTAGTTGGGGCAGATGGGTTCTCCCGAAACATCAATAATTAACTATCAATTAATGCCCCGTAACAATCCCGTAGAGTGAAGAGCTCATATACATGGCGGGAGAATCCTGAGAAGTGATTATAACTTGTTATAACCAGCTCTTCCTAAGGGGCACACCTGAGTAGGAATGTTACCTGTATTAGCACATGACATAATATTGGGCCTATCTAAAGGGCTCTACGAAAAAAATACTTCTCCTGCCTTTACATCTGCTGACGAAAGACTATATGTATGTAGTGGGTCAGAGTAGCAATATTTCTGCCTTTACGCCCTATTCTGGAAAGAGAAATGATTTTATACGTTCAATCTCAATACGACAGATAATATCCAAACCAATTACCATATTTATTTTGGCAGGCTTGTTAGTTGTAGTAAGCCTTCATTTTCTCTGGTGCCAAAATGCTGTTCAGATTTCACATCACGGAAAAGCCGATCAGGCCATCAAGATGTGTTTCTCATTCACTAGCAAGGTATGATGACAAAAATTGAAAGCCTCAGAGAGGATAGAGACTTCCAGCCGAGAGCGGAAATGGTTACCGCTTTTGTTGCAGAATGGACACGTAGTTGAAACGTCTTGCTTACATTCGAGAAAGTTGCAGGGTAACTCAATTTGGCAAGTCTCACCTCTCCCGTACAATCAGATCAACAGCCTCTCAGGGGATGAAGTGAGATTTCATTCCCGATCATACGATGTTGAACATTCGGTACAGTCTCTACAAGAATGTAAGAGCTTCTGTCACTGGAATGCGTCCTTTAGTTATAACAGTACTATAACAATCTTGTAAATAACCAACTTGACGCACAATTTTTCATGTATATTTATTTCTATTCTCTACATGTTTCGGGCAGCCTTGTGCGCACCATCAGGAGAATTATTGTATCAATGCGACACCTGGTTTATGTCACTCTGTGCAGATGACCGTCTGGTATACAGGTTAACCTGTATACCAGACGGTCATCTGCACAGAGTGACATAAACCAGATGTTGCATTAATACAATAATTCTCCTGATGATGGGCACATGGCTGTCCGAAACAAGTACAGAATAATAAACATACATATAAAATTGTGTGTCAAGTTGGTTATATACAGGAATCATACCAAAATGCACGGTCAAGAAAACATAAAAAGTACTGTAAGAGATGGTATACTGGCAACCAAAAACACTACTTTGGTGGTTAATATGTCGACCAATTCTGCAATTATTTTGTCAGTCATATAGCCAAGAAAATTAGAGTAATTGAAAAACTTAGTTTTAGGAATGTACAGCAATGAAACACAACAGCGCCCCTGGGTCAAAGAGCCGTTCTGTAAAGGAGCATACGATATGTGGTGATACTAAGCCGGTAAGTCTATGTGGGCAACAGACCGAGATATGGATTTGGCTTACCGATCTATGTAGATGCCGCTAGAGTTACCATGAACTTCCTGGACAGGATTCGGACTGGTTGTGGTGGAAGAAATGTACCTGCCAGTAATCGAAGATGGGCCTTCTAACCAGCAGTCAGTTACTTTATTAATTTAAAGAACTCGATTAATCGATTAGACCAGTGTCAATCGCTTGAATTAAAATGAGCAGCAATGATGGGTTTAAAACAGCTACGATACGGCAAGGGGGCACTGCAGACAAACAGCTACGATACGGCAAGGGGGCACTGCAGACAAACAGCTACGATACGGCAAGGGG
>Ga0123355_10016572_pt1 | contig 11621 bp, 12 predicted proteins | sample TergutEmb28metaG_3_FD_89872 | JGI IMG/M metagenome (GOLD analysis project Ga0123355, IMG submission 89872) | Embiratermes neotenicus P1 segment gut microbial communities from Petit-Saut dam, French Guiana - Emb289 P1 | ecosystem: Host-associated > Arthropoda: Insects > Digestive system > Gut ...
AAAAGAATTAGAAGTTATAGGGTTAATTGCTCAAGGACTAAATAACAAAGAAATTGCAAACACTCTTTACTTAAGTGAAGGCACTGTTAAAAACTATATAAGTAATATTTTAACTAAATTAGATTTAAGAGATAGAACTCAACTTGCAATCTATTATTATACAAAAATCAATAATTAAATTATGGACACTATGAACTGCATTTGTTATTGGTAAAAAAAAGGATTTTGAATGGAAATGGCGAATAGTATCTACAAATGGTGAATAACATCTATACAAATATTATAAAATATGTTATAGTGTTTACATAAGGTGGTGGCGAAGTTAACATCATTTGCATATACTGGTTACTACTAATTATATTTTTTGTTAAAACCACAAAACACCAGGTAGCGTTATTTTTTTTATTTTTATAAGGAGGGATCATGTCCATGTTAGAAGGAAGAGATTGGCTAGGACCATCTGATAAACCTACTGATAAACCTAAAGACTAATTGATAGTATTGTGTCAATTAGTCTTTTTTAATTTTTTCACTAAAGTTTTAAATTCTCTATAAACATCTTCATTACGCTTTTCTTCCGCTTCTATAATCTTAATAAGACTGTTATATAATCTTATAATGTAACTTCGATTTGATAGATAAACCATTTTGAAATCATAAATTCCTCTATTAACACATAACGAGAAAAATTCAATGTAATCTAAATAATCATAAATAAAATCAAACTCACTTTTGACGCTTGTATCTACTTTCTCTTTTATTAAGACATCAATATCTGTTGGATTTTCATACATAGCCTTATATAATTTCTTTCGATAGTGTCTAGTTTTTCGGGAAAACTCTGTCCAAGCCTGTACTGTTAAATTTTCTTTTCGCTTTTTAAGTTCTCTGACAGAAAAATAAAATGCGATACATACTCCAAACAATGTAGCAAGATATGAAAAATTTTGAAGAGGTGATCCCTCTTCCATATTAAGAATAAATGTAATAACAAGTATGCTAATAAGGAAAACAATTATAATACCAGATTTCATATATTACTCCATTTAGTAAAATTTATTAATAGACATAATGTATAACATAAATCATCCAAAGTCAACAAAAAAGTCACCCCTTTACTAAATTTCATGAAAAATGTACCTCCTATCAGTTTAGTATATCACTCGATTCTATACCATCTACTGATAGGGGTACATATTCTCAAAAATAACCATATCTTTTAATTTATATCTTCTTAGTAATCTTCATAATTAATTTCTTCATCTCTGTCCGGAACTAGCTCCCAAAGAATTCTTCCATCAATTCTTCTACCACTATCAACTACTCTTAAATCTGGCCTCAAAGAAATAACTGGATATACTCCTTTTCTAACAGTATGTTCTGTTATGTTTCCACCTGAAGACACTGTTACTAGAGGCTCTGTGCGAACACCAGCTGCAGTAAGCACACGAATCGAGAATATTGTCACACCAGTTTCAGGATTTACACTTGAAGCTCTAGAAGCTAACCAAGCCTCAGTTGCAAAATCAATTCTAGCATCTTCCATTGCCTCTACTTCTCTCATGTAATTATTGTCTGTTCTTCTCAGTCCTATTTCTTCATCATCTGCTAATTCCACTGTAATGGTAGCTCTTTCTCCTACAGATGTCGATACATCACTTACAAGACTTCCTAAACTTCTCGCCGAATATGCTGTAAGAGCATAGTCTGGATTTATATAGTGACCACTTATTGAATTTAATGTAGTAATCAAATTATTATATCCTGAAATTCCTACTAACTCTAAATCCTCTAACACCGGTTCAGTGCTAACTATTTGTATAGTTTGATTTTCAGAACTAACTCGTAGTACCTGCCAAGTTCCTGTGTAGTATTCTCTCCTGAATCTTTGATAATCTTCACTTCCAGTTAAATAATGAGGAATTATAAATCCACCTCTACTTATAGAATAAGTTACAAAGTCTCCCGGATTTAAGTCTGTAACAGTTGTAGGATGAACCTCTATTGTAATTGAAGCTCTAGCTTCACTTTCATCATTTGCTGTAGCTGTTATTGTAGCCGTACCTATTGATACACCTGTTACTATCCCAATACTGTTTACCCTTGCTATATTACTATCACTTGACGCCCATATTAGTGTTTGATCAGTTGCATCGTCCGGAGATATTATTGCCTCTAATCTTATTGAGTCTCCTCTTCCAACTGTTAAGTGGCTCTCTGGAAAGCTTATCTGTTCGACTTCAACATCTCTAATCCAAGGCCATTCGCCCACATCCATAGTCGAAATAAACACTGCTGCTCCGACCTAATAATAAGAATAGTAATAATCCTATTATGATTCCAATAACTAATTTTTGTTGTTTCATCTTTCAATCTCCCCTATCTTACTTTATTCTTTTACTTTTCTTTCCCATATAACTTTTCTAATACTAATATGAACATTGCATGTGACCAAGCTAGTCCTATTACCCATGCTGGTTTCATTGTACTATTATCTACTTGCTCTGCTAAAAATCCATGCTTACCCGCCGTATTAACTACAAAATCAAAGCACTCTTTTGCTTTCTTTGTATCATTAATCTCAATGTAGTATAGTGCCATCCAAAGTGTTGCAATTACCCATGGTTTTCCTCCCATGTAGTGATCATTTTCAAACCTTTGATACCCTCCTGTATATGTTCTCAAAGTGAGGTTTATTCTTTCTACTGTATTCAATATTTTCTTTTCTTTAGCTGTAAACATATTAAATGGATATACTGCTCCCAACATACTTATATCTATTATTTCATCTTCTGCACTTCTTATAAAACTTTTTTTATTTTCATCATATAAATTTTTAAGAATAAACTCTTTAATCTCTACCATTCTTTTTTCTAATGAATTCTTTTGCTTAGCTATTGTCTCTTGTTTCAATCTATTATCAGTAAACTCATCCTTCATCTCTTTATATATTTTAAGCATTGAATCAAATGCCGAAAAAATACTTGCTAAAGAGTATAGATGTACTCCTTCATACATTTCCCACAAATCATATGACGCTGGCATACCAGTTCCTGGAAGGTCATTCTCTTTTGTAAGTCCTTCAACTCCTACAAGATATCTCTCTAAAAACTTAACTGCTTTTTCACACATCTTGAAATTATCTTTTAAAAACTTTTTATCATTTACTCTTGTAAAATGATCATAAACACCACATACTACACTAGCTGTTTCATCAATTTGATATCCCCAACAAGGTGCCAATCTACCATCTGTATAAAAACGTTGCTCCCACATCCCACTTTTACTTTGAGCATTTTTACAAAATGTTTTGTAGAATTTTTCCGTATCCTTTTCCATTTTTAGAATATCCATCGCCTTTGTAATAAATACGGCATCTCTTGGCCAACAATATGCATATCTGCCACAATGTTCTAATCCTTCGTCAACTTCTATTGCTGCAGAAATCCCACCGGTTTCATAGTTTGTAAGTAATGGGTATAGTAATATTGTTCTTTTATATATTTCTTGAATCCTCTCACTTTTAGGTGTTTGTGGTAAATCTAGTTCTATTCCATCATGATCTTTTAAGTATTTTTTCCAATATTTGATTGTATTATCTAATTCTTCTTTAACATCTATTTTTCTTAAGCCATCTATATCTTTATTAAAAGCATCCATGCTTTTTTCATTCTTGTCTACATATATGAATATAACTAACTCTAATTCTTCTTTAGGCTTTAATGTCTTTAGTTCATAACTGATACTAGAATCTTCTGACATACCTACATAGTCCTTATCATAAACATGTCCTTCTGCAATATTTGCTTTTGTATTATTTATTTGTGATGATGCAATCTTATCTTTAGAGAAAGTACAGAAATTATAGTCATGGGTATATTGAAGCAAACTATTATCTTTACAATATCCTGTTACTTGATTATTTTCATTTGTCAATAATTTTGAATGGATTATATAATTCAAATTCAAGTCAATATTATTTTGGTTTATAAACTTATATTTCTTAATCAAAACATTGTGATTCATCGGCGCAAAATCTGTTTGAATTATCTTTAACTTAAAATATGTATTTACTATTTCTGTATTCAATACATTTGTATTTTCTGTATAATACTGATTATACAAGTTGTTTACATCATCATGTAAATAGATTAGTCCTGAGTCATTTATTTTTACCCCTGTATGCCAAAAATCTATAAATTGTTTGAAGTCTTGATTTGGATAAAATAGTCTTAATAGTTCTCCCTTTCTACTAAAACTTGCTTTTACATTTTTATTCCCTATTACTGCATCATTAAAATACTTTTCCATTTCCTACTCCTCATCTTTATTACGACTAAACTTCACTGAAATTTCTCACTATCACTAGCTTTTAGTAACCTTCAACGTAATTCTACTCTTATTATTTCTATTCTAATACTACTCGATAATATTTACAACATATTTTTCCATTTCTTTTATTCTTTCTTTAATTTTAAAGACATCTCTATCCGATGTTGCTTCACTTGATAAATCTCCTTCTATAATGCTTACCATTTCTGCAACTGCTTTTTCCAAAACTTTCAGCCTACTCTTGGTCTCGGCTCTCATTTGATCTCTAAAGCTAACATATTCTAGTGTCTCTATTACCATTACTTCTTCACCTAGTTCATACTTTTCGCCATATTCCGGTATAGACACTGGTATACTTGTAGTATCCACAATTATATCTTTCAAAACTTCTTGCCCTGTCGGCTCACCATGCACTAAGAAAATATGTTTTGGTTTACGTGTGATGGAATATATAAAGTTAAGCAGCCATTCTTGATCAGCATGTCCTGAATATCCTTCTATATACTCTATTCTTGCATTCACATTGATTTCTTCTCCAAAAACCTTTACTGTTTCAGCTCCCTCTACTATCCTTGACCCTAGTGTTCCTTTAGCCTGAAACCCTACAAATAGTATTGTACTCTTAGGATTCCAAAGATTATGTTTTAAATGATGTTTTATACGTCCAGCTTCACACATACCACTTGCAGAAATTATTATCGACGGAACTGTGACTTCATTAAGTGCCTTTGACTCTTCTGCCGTTCTAGTAAATTGAAGACCTGGAAAATCTAATGGATTATCTCCTCTTTTAATTCTTTCTCTTACATCTTCATCAAACAATTGTGAATTGTTTCTAAAAACTTCTGTTGCCGATGTAGCAAGAGGACTATCTACGTATATTGGTGCATGCATAAGTGTTTCATAGTTATGTAAAAATTCCTCGTCAGTTTTTTGCTCTCTTAACTTGTTAATCTCATATAGGATTTCTTGTGTTCTCCCGCACAGCAAAAGAAGGTATTATTACATTTCCACCATTATCTAAAGTTTCTGAAACTATTTTCAAAAATGTCTCTGCCTTATCTCTATCTTTCATGTGTAATCTATTCCCATATGTTGATTCCATTACTAAATAATCTGCATCTTCAATCATTGTTGGAGCATCTAAAAGAAGCATATCATTACTTCCTAAATCTCCTGTAAAAACAATTTTCTTCTCTTCATTACCTTCTACTATCCATACTTCGATTATTGCTGACCCGAAGCATATGTCCAGCATCACTAAACCTAACACTAATATTTTCGTCTAAATCTATGATTTCACTATATTCAACTGGTTTAAATAGTTCTAGTGAATTTATCCCATCCTTTGCAGTATATAGTGGTGGCCTTTCTGATTTTCCTTGCCTTATTCTTTTCTTATTCTTCCATTCAGCTTCCATTTCCTGCACATACCCGCTGTCAGGCAGCATAATCTTTGCTAACTCACAAGTTGCTTTTGTAGCTATAACTGGATTCCTATAACCGTCTACATATAGTTTCGGTATTTTCCCTGAATGATCTATATGGCAATGTGTTAATAGGACATAGTCTATTTCCGTCACATCATATGGAAATGCCTGATAATTCTCCTTCTCCTCTGCTGCTTTTCCTTGGTAAAGTCCACAATCTACTAATATCTTTTTACCCGCTCCCTCAATTAAGAAATTGGAACCTGTTACTGTTTTTGTCGCACCATAGAATGCTATATTCATAATCTTCCTTCTCCTCCATCTGTTAAATGATATATCAATAATATGTTTTAAAGAAACACTTCTATTTTCCTATTATATTTCACTTCTATATCATCTATAAAAGTATCATACTCTCTCGTAGACTCTAACGTAGTATCTTCATACATCCTAAGTAGCGTTTTCTCAGTCTTCACTTCGCTTCCTAGCGGTCTTTCTATCTTCTTCTTAAACTCTATTACAACATCTTCTAATTTAATTATTCTACTACCCGTCAAGTTAGAAAACAAATCAAAGTTTATAGCTATACTACTACTTAATATTATCAGCACTTTAGACTTGCATGCTTTTGTTATAAGCTCTTTTTCCACTGCGTCAAATTCTTCCCTTATAACTTTCACACTTCTAGGAAAGACCTCTTTCTTCACCGGAAGTCTCTTATAGAATCTAAAACGATATATAATATCCACAATCTCTTTTTTAGTTTTTGCCCTCTTAACGTCTTTTTCAAAAGCAGCTAAGAACTCTTTTTGTAATTCTATCACAAAACTATATATTTTTCTCTCATTTAAATCTTCTAGACCTAACTCTGTTAACATCTCCACATTCTCAGCTATAATTAGTTTTGTCTTCACATAGTTTGTTGGATCCATCTCATGAGTATAGTCTATTAGATCTATTTGCAACTTTTCTTTTTCTTCTGCTAATACTTCAGTAAAATCACTTAAACTAAATATCTTTTTGCTTGAATCTTCAATTGCTATTTTAAACTCTTTTCTCAGCAAGTTATGATTATTCAAACACTCTTCAATATCAAGAACTCTTTTTCCTGCTTCTTTTTTCAGGATTGCTATCTCTTGCAGATATCCTTTTCTGTCTCTCATTCTCATTAGCTTGTTCTCAAATTCACGTAGCTGCGCAATTAGTCTTTTTCTTTTTTCATTATTATTTCTTACATCAAGTAAAATACTAACTTGAAAAATTAATCTATATATTCTTTCTCCGATAACATCTCCATATTTTTCTATGAGCTCTTCTCTAAACTTTGCTACATAATCAACTCTTCTTGATTTTATCCACCCGTTTAGGAAGTCAGTTCCGCATTAATAACCTAATGTTTTGATATGTCAAATTTAGATACACGTCTTCCTCTTCCACTGTGGATGTTCCCCAAGACCATCCATCAAAATCTCTAATTATTTCACTACTATCAAGTGTACGTCCTTTGTTCAATAACGTATCTAGTGTATTTGTAAATATCAAGTATTGTGAAGATACCTTGTACCTATCTGACCTTAAATCATATAACTCATATATTAAATCTAATTCATTCGGATATGAAATAACTTTTCCATCTATCGCTTTATTTATCTTCTGCCTTTCTTTTTCTACTTCCTTTTTAGGCTTTGACACATTGACTAGCTCAATAGTTTTGCAATCTTTCTCTATGATGCTTATCATTTCTTCTAAAACTTCTTTTTTAGTTCTTTCTCCCTGTTTCACTGTCTTATAGTCTTCATAAGCAATCTCCATTTTATAGAACATGCTAAGCAGAAGATTTCTCACATCCATCGAAAAACCCTTTTTCTCCATAATCCTTTCTAGCCTGTTCTTGTAATCACCACGAATATGTAATTTAGAAAAAATTTCATCTTTTTTCAATCTATATCCTTCTCTCTTTAGTATTTTCGCCTATATTCTAGACTTCTTTAGCATTTATGATTCCACTTCTTCTGGAATCTCCTCTTGAACTTCTTCAGAGCTTCCCATCTTCATTTCATGCAATTGCTCTTTAGTTATAAGGACTTTTCTTGGTTTGCTTCCTTCATAACCTGATATGATTCCTCTTGCTTCCATTTGATCAATTATTCTTCCTGCTCTTGCATATCCTACTTTAAATCTTCTTTGAATAAATGATGCTGATGCTTGTCCAGTTTCTACTGCCATTTCTATTGCATCTCCTAAAAATGGATCTATATCGTCTCCTTCTTCATCCATATCTTTATCTGACTTATTGCTATTTTCAATCTTATCTAATACATCTTCATTATATACTGCTCCACCTTGTGACTTTAAAAATGTTACTATCTTTTCGACTTCTTTGTCTGATATGAATGCACCTTGTATTCTTATTGGTTTTAATACCCCTGTTGGGAAAAACAGCATATCTCCTTTACCTAACAGCTTCTCCGCTCCTGCTGAATCTAGTATTGTGCGCGAGTCTACTTGTGAAGTTACCGCAAATGAAATTCTAGTTGCAATATTTGCTTTAATAATACCTGTAATTACATCTACAGATGGTCTTTGTGTTGCAACAACTAAATGCATACCTGCCGCTCTTGCCATTTGTGCTAATCTACAAATTGCATCTTCAACATCATTTTTTGCTACCATCATTAAGTCTGCAAGCTCATCTATAATAATTACTATCTGTGGTAGTTTTTCTTCTATTCCTTCTTTTGCTAACGCATTATTGTATCCCGCTAAATCTCTTACTTTCTTTTCAGAAAACAAAGTATATCTGTTTACCATTTCTTGAACTGCCCACGCCAAAGCACCAGCAGCTTTTCTTGCATCTGTTACTACCGGTATTAATAGATGTGGTATTCCATTATATGCCGAGAGTTCAACAACTTTTGGGTCTATCATTACTAGCTTCACTTCACTTGGTTTAGCTTTATATATTATACTTGTTATTAACGTATTTATACAGACAGACTTACCTGAACCTGTTGAACCAGCAATTAAAACGTGTGGCATTTTAGCTATATCTGTTACAAATTCTTCTCCTGCTGGATCTTTTCCAAGTGCAAATGATATTTTTGAATCTGATTCTTGGAAATTATCACTTTCAAGTATATCTCTAAGTGCAACAATCTCTTTATCCTTATTTGGTATTTCTATACCAACTGCTTGTTTCCCTGGTATTGGTGCTTCAATTCTTATAGTTTCTGCAGCTAAACTAAGAGCAATATCATCTGATAGATTGGCAATTTTATTTACTCTCACTCCCTCAGCTGGCTTTAATTCATATCTTGTAATTGTAGGTCCTACTGAAACACTTTCTACTTCTGCTGAAACTCCAAAACTCTTTAATGTTCCTTCAAGCCTATTTGCTATTTCTTTAACTTCCCTTTTAGCATTTTTTGAACCTCTCATAGTCCCTGCTTTTAAATATGTAATTGAAGGGAACTCGTAAGGCGCTTCTTCTTCTCTAACACCATGCTCTAATACTAAAACTTCCTTAGTCTTGTCTTCTTTTTCTTCTTCTGCTTTCTTAAACAATCCAGCTTCACTACTTAATTTAATATCTATTTTATCTTCATCCGGGTCTATAGGTGCGCTTTCAATTCCGTCTATCGCATCATCTCCAAGCATCTCTCGCGCCATATCTCTGCCCATTTTCTTATTATGCTTTTGCTCTTCTTTAACTCTTTTTTGTTCCTCTCTATATTGTCTAAGCTCTTCTCTTCTTTTCAACTTTGCTGCCGCATATTTTTCATCGTCTTCATTTTCTAGCGTTTCTCTTTCAGCAAGATTTTTCTTAAATCCTGTAACAAGTTCTAAAGGTTTAAGCCCAAACAGTAAAATGGACATTACTGTAGCTACACAAACTGATAGTACAATTGTACTTGCTGGCCCAAGAAGGTTTATTAAAGGGATGGCAAATATAGCCCCTACAGCTCCTCCTCCAACATTATTTCCTCCTTGCTCATATGCAGCCCCAACAAGTTCTTCAAAACTATATTCTATATTTAAGTTTCCTCTTAACACATGGTACACTGTAATTAACACTGAAATAGCTATAATGAAAACAGCATACTTAATTAACTTGCTAACAATATCTTCTCTTGTCTTTTTCTTCATTATATATACTGTAATCAATCCCATTCCGATCGGTATGATAAATTTTACCCATCCTATAATTCCGCCTAAGAAAGGTGATAAGTTTTCACCTATAAATCCTGAACGTGTATATATAAGTATTCCTAAAATAATACTCGCAAATATTAATAATACTACTTGAATATCTATATTCGATTTGGCTTGTTTTTTACTTCTTTTCCCTGCCGGCAACTTAACAACCTCCACCATATATTTTTATACATAATAATCTCCCATACATTTTATATGTTAAATACTTTTATTTCAACAAAAAAGAGAAAATAAATGCGAATTATTTCCTCCTATATATGTTTTACCCACAAACAAAAAGGACATACTTTTAAAAGTGTACGTCCCATATAAATCAAACTTTTATTTAAGTTCTCTACGATTGCTTTCTATTGTCTTTACAACTTCATTCATAGTCACAGTTACATTATTTATGGATGTCTCTAAATTAGCTAAAATAGTATCAGCATAGTCTTTTGTTCCTTTAGAAATCTCTCTAGACATTTCATTGGCAGTTTCTATTATTTCTGCCTTTTGTTCATATGCTTTTCTTGTGATCTCGTGTTCATCAATCATTGCTATAATTCTATTTTCAGCTTCCTTTACAACATCATCAGCTTCGTTTTGAGCTTCTTGAAGAATACGACCTCTTTCTTCTTTTATCCATTTTGCTTGTTTAAGCTCATCAGGAAGTTTCAGTCTTATTTCTTTTATAATTTCTAACACTTCTTCTTTTTCAACTATTCCCTTTTCAGTAAACGGTAACGTCTTACTTCTTTCCATGATGTCCTCTAAAGTTTCTAATAATGTAAAAATCTCCATGACTTCTAACTCCTCCTAATAAACATGAGCAATACTCTGCCATATTTCCTTATATTAAATATTTTAATATCTTCAATTGTTTCTACTTTTTCCTCTATATCTTTATCATCTGTTTCTATAATAATTATTCCATCATCACTCAGCAAATCCATTTCAATAATCAAATCTAATGCTTTTTTAGCAAAGTCCGTGTTATACGGCGGGTCTAAAAAAATTATATCAAATTTTTTATTCTGTTTTGCAATCTCTTTTAATGCAAGTATGTAATCTTTATTAATAACTTCAGAATCTTCTGCAAATTTTGTTTTTTCAATATTGCTATTTATAACTTTTATTGCAAATATCGAATTATCACAAAAAACAACTTCTTTAGCTCCCCTGCTCAAGGATTCAATTCCTAAGCTTCCACTTCCTGCAAATAAATCCAAAACAATCGCATTTGGGAGTTCAAATTGTATAATATTAAAAAGAGATTCCTTTATTCTGTCTAATGTTGGGCGAGTAGCCTCTCCTTCTAATGACTCTAATTTTATACCACGAGCCTTACCACTAATTACCCTCAAGTTCTTGTTCCCTTCTTTAATTATGTACATTTTATTATATATTTTCTATATGTCAATGGTATTAATAGAATTGTAATATATATATAATAATTTTGTCATACTTTCAATATGATTCGCATTTATTATATATTATACATCTTTATTTGGCAAGATAATTGCTAAAAAGATATTTTCCACATGTTGGTTTGTCAAACATATGTCACACTTAATTGAAAATACTGGCTTTGAAATACCCAATATGTTGTTTCTGTACTTCATGTACTTATGTACTCTATATATTTTTCCTTAGGACTCAACCAAT
>Ga0123355_10016574_pt1 | contig 11620 bp, 5 predicted proteins | sample TergutEmb28metaG_3_FD_89872 | JGI IMG/M metagenome (GOLD analysis project Ga0123355, IMG submission 89872) | Embiratermes neotenicus P1 segment gut microbial communities from Petit-Saut dam, French Guiana - Emb289 P1 | ecosystem: Host-associated > Arthropoda: Insects > Digestive system > Gut ...
CAGGTGGCGGACGCTTGTGAGTGCGGTAATGAACCTTCGGGTTCCGTGAAATGCGGGGAATTTCTTGACTAGCTGCAAACCAGTTAGCTTCTCAAGGACTCTGCACCATGGAGTAAGTAAGTATTACTGTAACACATTCTGCACATTTGGATTTTTCAACATTTTGTCTAATATCACGTGTATCTGATTTTGAATTCTCTACCAGTTGGATGTCTGTTGACCTGCACACAACTACATTTCAACTTATAAATACCACTAATTTGGTAACCATAATTACCGAGATTTTTACCAATTTGACTGCTAATAAATTAAGTTTGCCCCATGTGCCAGGCAGGCATATGAAAGAGTGGAGGTATTGCTTGACTCAATCTTAGCACTAGATTTTCTGACTTAACACAAGTGTAATTATATTGGATCTAGCTGCTTTTATCATTTTGTACAGATTGTGTTTGTTCAGATGAAATGCTTTTAGAGCTTATGAATGTCAAAGAAATATTGGCCTACAGTGCAGAATAACAGTCGTTAAGCAATGGATACATTCTTCTGCATTTTTAACACTGCATTATTTCATTTCATGGGAAAAAATCATTAACTGCAATTAAGCAATATAATATTTGCTAGTTTATCGCCCTCTGTAATAATAATAATAATAATGTGATGCGGATTTACTTTTATTATTTTCTGTATCACAAAGTAATGTTTTGGCATGTATATTTTTTGAAATATACAAAATATATTTTTTTATAAATTATAACTTTCATTGTTTCCAGAGTTTCCTGAATGTAATTGGTGACTTTTTGGTTGAAACCATTGAAGCATGATTACCAGAATACCTAACAGAGTAATTGGGAATGTGAAAAATGGTTATCTCTTATATTCTTTTTCTTCAATGTGTACCTGACTGTAAGTTAAAAAATTGTGAAAATGAGTTTGCAAGTACTTGTAGCACCGCCACATGGAGAATCACAGTCTGTTTCTTGGTACACAAAATGTATTCAGACTATACTCTGAGCCATTGCAGTCAGTAACAGAGGATATTTAAGGTGTGAATGTTGCTCAGTTCATTGTATTGTTTTGGACAATATTAATATTTTAAAACAAAATAACATAATAATTTCTTCTTAAAAATTACCAAGCACTCTGTTGAAAGGTCAAGACTACTTTCACACCTGTTCATTTCCATTTTAAGATTTGCATTTCTTATTTCACCCCCACAAGTTATATGTGTTTCAGCACCACTGGTTTATTACAGAAATCTGCTGCTGTATTGCAGATCTGGTGGTAGAGTACCACTGAACTATTGAATAGCCTGTTTTCACAGGGGTATGATGATTACATGTTTTGTATTCTTTGTTACAGCTTGTAAAATAGCACTGAAAAGACAGGAGTCTTCAGCTGCCTGAAGTGGGTACATTTGGTCCAAATATTATTCACATCAGATAACAGCCATGTGACACACTTATGAACAAAATGAAGTACGCAGTGTTGGGTTTGAAGTGTCCCATTTATTTCTGAAAAATGGTCACTGAATTAGAGACTTTTGTATATGAAATCTTAACAGCGAAATCTGTGTTTAAGGTTCTTTTGGGGAGCAGTGCATTAGAATCCTGTATGTAGGAGAATCAGAACTGGAGGAAATGTAACACTAAGACTTGGGATGGATGCAATTGAACATTAAGTGAGGGAAAGGCTTAAATAGAGGAACATAAAATGGGGGACTAGTGTGTGCATTTGTTGTGATTCAACAATGAATTTTCTTATTTTGGTAGAATGTTCCCAGTTTCAGTTTTAACAAGTCATGTAGCTGTAACTTATATCTGGCAACTGAAATATGCATTTGTTGTTTGTATTTCCATCCTTTGTGATCTCTGCGTTTGTACTAATACAGTGCAGGTGATATTGCACATTTTTTATTTTCTTTTTTCTTCTTTTACTCTTTTTATTTCTCTTCTTTTATGATCTGAGTTTTAGTTTCTAGTTCTTATAATGCTATTACCATATGTACCCAAACATAAGATGGTCCTCATTCACAGTTCTCGGTTTTCAGGAAAATAACCCATAGAATGTGATTAACTTTGTTGGTGATTTTAAAAGAACATATTTTTCAGATGATGGGTTAGGAAAACAGTTCTTATAACATAGGCATATATATATATATATATATATACACACACACACACACACACACACACACACACACACACACACACACACACACACACACATACATACTCTGGAAACCTGTGTGTAGAAATATGTAACTTAATAGTCTATGTGTTGATTTTTAATTTTTGATAGCCTCGTCATATACACTGAAGCATTTGCAGTAAACTAGTCCTTGTAAGTTCTTTGCAAAGTTTCTTATTCAAAATTAATATTACCACAACAAAAGTAGCACTGGTTTTAAGCGACTATCATGCAGTGTTTCAAAATCTTAAAACTGATGCTGAATTGCATTTTCACTTTGAACTCTGAGGAATATGATCCTTGCAGCCATCATGAGTAGGGATAGCTGTAAGAAGTGCTGCTATCTTTCTAAACCAAGACAAATGTGTTTTGGTCATGTTGCAAGTATTAAATAATTGTATAAAATTAATTTTAATTTAATGACCTGCTGGGGAATTCAGTTTGTGTTGTCTGTGTGTATTTACTGAGCTTACTATGGGCTGGGACAGTGAAAGAATCATGAATTGATTTCTGGTAGGGGCCTGAGATTTTTTGTTATCCAAAATGTCCAGACTAGCTGTATGGCCCACACAGCCTCCTGTTCAGTGGATGCCAGGAGCTCTTTTCCTGGGAGTAAACTGGATGAGACGTGAAGTCGAACTCTCACCACCCTCTAGTGCCAAGTTTAGGAATGAGTGAAGCTGTACCTCTACTCCCTCACTTGCATTGGTGGCATGCTCAGGGCAACATTACATTACATTATTACATCCTGATTTAGGCATGTGTAACATACTGCACCTGATGTCTGGGTACATGTTCAGTTCGATACAACCTGAGGCCAACTGAATCAAAATGGACATTTAACTTGCTCACTGCCTAAATGATAAAACATCCTCCTCTGTAGACTGTTGTTGCGGAGAATATTTTGGAGCAAAATAAAAATACAACACATCAATCAAACACAACTCTATTTCAAGAAGAATTCACTTTATATAGCTACATGTTTTGATTCACACTGAATCGTCATCAGGCATTTGTACAAAACCTTTAAAACACAGCAGTTTTTCAAGCTGTTTGCACTATACTTTAGTGAAACTCACTAATTGTCTTTTTAAAAATATTAAAACTTTGAGATTAATCTGTAGCACATGTTAATTTTTTCCCCTTTTTTCTTTTTAAATTCTCTTCAAATTGTACCTGGATGAAAATATGTTGTTATTAAAACTAAGGTCCGTAACTGATGTGCGTAATTCGGTCCCTCCACATGAATGTGTGAACTGATGTGGAATGTGTATTAATTCTTGAAAACCCTGAAAAGAAATGTATCTTCTTAATATGCCTGTGTATAAAAACTTATAAATTTTTAAAAAAATATGCAAAGTACCAAGAGCTTGAAAAACTTAAGTGTTTTAAAGTTTTTGTATGAATGCCTGATGATGGGGATGATGATGATGATGGTGGTGGTGATTTAGTATGAATTGAAACATGTAGCTATATAAAGTTTTGTTCTCTTTGAAATAGAGTTTTGTGTGACTGATGCATTGAATTTTATTGTGTGTGAACATTGTACACAATGGTATGACTCAGAATAAGTTTAGAATATTTGAACCTTGAGATAAAGGGGTTTCACATGAAAAGAGGCATGTACAGCACATCAGCGTGGTGAAAAGTTTGTACACATCAGCCCAACAACGTGGAAATTCAGGCATTCAAAAACTTTAGGGTGTTATTACAATGTAAAATGTGGTGTGAGGGTGGAGGCAGGACTAAACTGGCTCATTATAGGGTCCAGTGGTGAGCTGTTGTGAGGATTTCAGTAAGTCTTTGAGTACTGTAAAAGGTAGGGAAAGTGTGCCTGTCAAGTTTCTTAAGAAGGACTCTTGCTGCATGATGTTTGTTTTCGTAATTCTTGCTCTTGGTCTTTTATCTTGAAAGCATTTGTGTTTTCATGTCTCCTTGTAACACTGGTTGGAGAGTTCATTCGGTATCTTCAGATTATCTCACATGTTGGGACATTGTTCCTTGCACATACTGACTCCATCCCTGTATTGTCATAACATTAAATAATGTAAAATGTATTGTGTGTGAAATAGTGGAGTACAGTCATGGGTTGCAGTCTAAATGGAGTCATGACTGGCTTAAGTTTAATATGGGATACAAGAATATTATGTTAATTACTGCTAAGTTCCATGTACTTCTGTAATAGAGCTACAAGTTCCTCATATATCATGACAATTTTTATGTGCATATATTCCTTCACTATGAAGGAAACCAAAATTGTGAAAGCTGGAGAATGTAAAACTAATGGCCTAAGATCATGTGCTGCAAATTGTTAATTTCTTTCATAGATGAATATTTATGAGGTGGGTGCTGAGGGTTTGATGTGGTTTGTGTTTGAAGGACCGTTACTAGTGCAACTTTACGTCACCTGGTAAAGTTGACGTGTATGAAGTGGGTCAGATAGAATATGGCATATACAGGATTCTTGTACATGTCAGTGTACTTCCTCAGTGAAGTAGATACTGCGTTCTTGAATTTGATGCTCTGTAGTTTGGTGTGATGCTTTTCACAGTTTGGTCAACATGTAACATACCACTCTTTCAGAGAAATGTGCTATGTCCATCTTAAGGGCGAAAATGAGAGAGACAATTAAAATAGATTATATTTTGTTATTTTCTGCCAGCATCCTTCTATGGTCTGTGTTACATTTATTTCATACCTGATGTACATGTAAATTTTACAGTTGTTGCTATTTCAAAATGTATAAAGAGTTGTTGAACTGAGGCAGGTCAATATTGCTGTGCATTAGGAAGTTATATATAGATCTGTCTGTTCACAAAAGCTGTAATGCATTGTTAATAAGACATTTCTGTGGCATGCCAAACTTTTGATTTTACTAATGCTTCAGTTTAAGGTATAGTTTTTTAAATTAAATATTACAGTAACTTTGCACACACACTAACTACATGCTTTTGCCATTATCATGTCATCAGCTGCATGGGAAAAATTATTGGCAATGCATTGCACTCTTGTTATTTATAAGAAAGGTTATCAAAGAACTAAAATTATATAGGTGACAAGGGCCTGTAGAGAATATCAATAGTAGAGTGGAAAAATCCTTAGTTTGGTGCTAATTGAAGCTGCTGAAAAGGCCAGGCAGGAAACTGAGTAATGTCAGAGGCTCAAAGACATAAAGAACTGTCTGGCTGGTGCTGAACAGAAATTGCTTATGACCAGTTTTGACACTTTTCTCTTCGCTGACAGGGACATTTCCACGGTGTTGCTCAACACTGCTGATTACAGTCGGAATATTTTTACCTTTCTGGGAGCTACAGTCTGTAGCAGGTTGGCCAAGAACCCTGTGGAGATAGTTCTGTGTAATACCGCTCTTCATTAGCAGTCCATTGTGGCTGAGGAGGTGTGCAGCAACTATGTCTGCAGGTTTCAAGGCTCAGGCTGTATGTCAGGTGTGCACAAGTTTCAAGTGCCAGGTCTCCCAGATGACTGAATTTTGTGCTTTCATTCCTAATATTTGTGTATCACCAGTGTGGAACTTCATGTCACCTTTCTAGCACCCAGAGTTTTGAAGTGGCTGCTAAATTTTTGTGAAACTGGCATATGCCTCCTCTATGTGCCCTCCAAAATTCACAAAGAAAGGGTTTCTTTGAGGTCAGTTGTGAGTAATGTCAGAGCTCCTACCTACCAGCTATCTGAGTGAGCCACATAAAATTTTGGCACCTTTATTTTTGTAATTGGTAATGTAATTGCCATGCAGTTCACACTCTTGCACTGCATTTCTAAATATACAGGCTTAGTATAGGCATAGTTTTTCATAGGGCTCTTGTATGACTTTGCAAGGTGACAGAATACGTTTCGATTTCTAACTGTTGCTGCTTGAAGCATCATACAGGCTTTTATCTATTATTTTTAGATTAATAAGGCATGGAACATCCACAGGTAAATGCAATAATTGGAATTGTATGTATCTGTAGCTACACGTGTAAGTTCATACATTGCTGTATTATTATATTGATTTGGTTATATATGCTGTTATTTTATTATGTTACATTGCTACATTTTCTGGCATCTTATGTTATTTGTTTGCATTCTGTAATGCTTTCTGCAATTCCTCTGGATAATTTTTTCCTTTTGTTTAGCTGTATCAGAGGGTGGTATAATTATAGTGGTAGCAGATTGCTTGATATTTATTTTAAGTATTTGTGCTTTGTTTTTGCATAATTTATTTAATTGTTTATTGTGCATTAGTTTTATTTGACTGACAGAGTGACAGGGTAGTAGGGTTAATGAGGTTGTTTAGTTTACACAAAACCTAACTAGCTGTATAACAGATATGAAGCCAGCATTTGTAACAGGAGGTATTTAATTTTGGATTTGATAAGATTAACTCCCCCCCCCCCTCATCTTCTGAGAGATGTTCTCATGTACGTGCTGTTCAGTGTGTGGAAGAAACAGTGAAAACTGTAGATTTTTCCTGTCCCAAGAGTCTTCACGGGACTTGACAATCGTGACTAAGGAAATGTGGAGGAGCAATTCATTTGAATTTAGGACAAAATTATCTAACAGGAACATGTATGTCATTAGCCTGCATCTAGTCCAGGTGCCTTGGCTACATGTGTGAGGAGGCATAGTTTGCATTGAGAAATGCACTAAATCATTTTCTAGTCTGGGACCTCTTCCTCCTAGGGTAACTCTGCTGGTTATTAATGGGGCTGTTTCTTGGGTGGAGCATTTAGAAGTGGAAGTTTACTTCATGTCTGGAAGTGAGTGTGAAAGTTTTGCAGTTGGGAGCTCTTCTGGGTTTTGGCATGCTCAGCGACAGGGGAGAGATAGGTGGTAGCTTCATTAACAGATGTCATATGCATCCTGTCATTGATGTGGCAGTCAAAGTATGGATTTATTTGCTTTGAGTTCTGGCTTGTATACCATTCTAATGTTTCTTCAGTTTTACACTCTTCTGTTGCTAAGTCATCTACTTTGGACAGTAGTTTGCGAATATTTCAGAATTTTCTCCATACTCTTGATTGATTTTTGAGCAGTTTCCTGCTTTTGACAGTTTGAAGTTGGTATATTGAACTTTGTGAGTACAGTTATTAAAATATGTTTTGCGGCTCAAATGCATTATCACCAAAATTTATAGCTGATTATATTACAGTTTTGACTGGACAAATTTAGTAGTAACTTGGACCCTGGCAAAATATGAATTGGATTATTTTAGCAAAGTAAGACTGACAGGTGTACGTCTGAGTATGCATTTTGTTGAACTTATGAAACATGAGAGAAATTACACTGTTATCTTACTGAAGTTGTCTGGCTTTAGTGAGATATCTTATTTTTGTACAGTTAACCTATAATTATGATGATGAAATTCTGTTTGATCCAGTAAAATATGTATTTGCGGTTTTCATTTATGCCCTCATAAATTAGTTGCAGTTTAGAACTGTGTACTTTATTTCTTTATCACTCTGATTTCATTGCCATCTATGAGTGCTGTGTACTATACACGAATAACAAATTCCATTTCTGATCTGCCTACAGCTGTAAATTGCTAGCCAGAATAAATCCATCTTTGATGGACTCTGACTTTAAAAAAGTGCTGTACAAGCAGAAATGTACCATACACAGTAATGGTAAGAATCTACATGCTAAATTTTGTTGTACTGGGGGGCAACTAGAAGGAACTTCCTCTGGTGTACAGGTACAAACAATTGTATACCTTTTATCTTAGTTCTACCATAAATTTAACCTCAGAACTAAGCAATTGAGTAATTTACATTGTTTAAAGTAAATTACTCCCTTATTTAATTCAACACTGTTTAGTTTTGAATTAAAGTTTCCTTGATTACTATGTATTTCCTATTTTCAATTCTTCTGTTTGTGTAGAAAACAGATAATATCTAAACACAGTATTTTACAATCTCCAATAAACAAGGAATTCCAATGATGTACTACCATTTTGTGAAGTGTGTGTGTGTTGTATGAGCTTTGGGTCTGGTGCTAATGGTAACTGCAGAATGTCATTGAGAGAAGGGCAGCTGAATGAGTGATCTAGCCGAAGTTTAAAAACCCTAAAGTTGTGAAGTACCAAGAGTAAATTACATTCCCAAGCAGATGTCTGTCTGATAGTAGCTTTCACTTTAGGTAAATAGTTCAAATTTAATTGGCCATTACTATGTTAAGTAAAACAGTATTATTTGAGCTGGTGTAAGAAATTTGTTCCAGTTACTGTATGTTCTTTGTACAGTATGCCAGTAAATAACACTCACAGGGTAGGAACGTACCTTTCTGGTCGCTTTTCCGCATATGTCAAATTAAAATCTGCTGGTCAGTTTTGATGAAATTTGTTATGTAAGTTACATCATTTGAAACCACTCAATATTGATGTGTATGACTTTTAATGTGCTACATTTGGTGCTAAAGTGTGGGAGCAAGACTAGTGGCACTACTGCAATGTGATAACCATAGTGATTATAGGAAGCATATAGTGTATAGTAATAATATGAATAGTGGCAATGACAGCTGCAACAGTGAGTGAAGGGTACTTGCACTCAAATTTTAATTCATAGTGCCATAGTGGAAATAACACTGCAGGAACTCTGTACACTGGAGGTATGGATTGCATTTTACTAATGTTGTTATTAAATGCCTCCATTTTGTTATGTACAGGTTTGTGCTGCTTCGTGTGTTCCTTGTTACATGTAGATGCTATCATTTGAAGAGTTCAGGCATAAAGAAAGATTTTCAGTTTTTGTAACATGTTATGAGAAATAGATGGTGGATTGTTCAGGTTTGAGGTTGTGAGATTTGAGGTTTTCACAGCATTGTGTCTGTGCGAGATGTAGTGTCCTCATTTTGAAGGGAGTGTTTGACTCTTGAAAGTGAAGGGACGTGAAGGCAACATCAGGAACCACTCTCACTTAGTGACACAGAATCACTTACCAGAAGACTTGAGTGATTGTTTAGGGTTGTTTTGAATGACACCATTCGGTACTTATGATGCTGATCTGTCAGGTTGTACCATCAGAGAGTTCATTGGCCTAACGTACACGGAATTTGGTGCACTGTATATTATGTTGACATTAAGTTCATTGTGCTAACATGGAACTGTGTTATTCATTTTTGAACCCTTCATTCCAATGCAACTTAGCAGTGGTTCACGAATACATTCATATATACCAAAATAATAATATTTATTTGGAACATGTGAATGTTTTAGAGGTATTAATGTTGGAAGATTCCATTAGTGCCACTAAATGTAACTGAATGCACAGTAATGCAGTGCTGGGGTACTGCTTCAAATTGAATTGTCTCTGTTGATCGTTTATCAGTATAAATGCCTATGAATGGTGTATTGACATCTGTGAACCTGGAGGATTAAACAGAGGTTGAGAGGTTTTTGTGTGTTTTTTATGACAAAAGTTCAAAATTCATTATTTTTATTTTCCATCATTGTTTCCCCTACAGCAAAGTAGGTTAAAAGCAAATATACAAGGTACATTGCTTAAATATCAAGAATGCTGGATTTCTCTGCTGAAACCAGAGTTAAATTCCTGTCAATGATAATGGATTTTAGGTACGTTCGCGTACGTAACGAAAAGTGCCTATTAATTTCGTCGTGCCCGCCCGCCCAGCCGTCTGTCCCCATGTATCAGCATGGTTCCTATTGTACGGATTTTCGTGAAATTTGATATTGGACACGCATGCAAATTTCCGAGAAAATAAAAATTTGATTAAAAAAGAGCCGCAAAATATCCGAAACTCTACATGAAGACCTCCCTACGTTTCGTTCGGCGAACGGAATTCGCCATTAAAAAGCGCAACGCCGAATATTGTTATATTGTTGACAATGACATGTAGCTAAACAATACGCAGAATGCATTGTTGCGTTTCCATTGCAAAAATGGTCACAATGCATCACAATGTTTCGTTATACATACATTGCCTCTATTGTTTCTTTTGCCACTGCATTTAGACTGGCCCTCGGACCTTTACTTCTACCTCTTGTTTGGGTCCCGAGGCCTCTTTCTAGAAGATTATTTGGCTGTTACATGATGCTGGTTATTAGATCCAATTTAACACTAAGGTTAGGTACGTTTAGAGCTATAAGCCATGAAAACCGAGGTTGTGACGTCACTCTAACCATTGTTTGAACCGTGAAGCCAGTCACACCAAGCACATTGCATAAGGATGGTGGTCAATATTGTTTTTTGTTCTAAGCGATCTGTGCCAAGCAATAAAAGTAGGCAATACACCTATAACGTAATACTATGGCACGCTCGCGCAATGTGTCTACCTCGTTGCCTATCCGAACAAAAAAATGTACTTAGGTCTTTGTGTCAAGTGCCAGACATTTTTTGCCCGATTTCAACCAAATTTTGGATATCCTCGACAGATTTTTTTTATAAAAGTCCCCATACCAAATTTCACGGAGATCTATTCAGTGAGTTACGCGCTCTTCTTCTTCTTCAATTGGCACTACAACCCTCGGTGGGTTTTGGCCTGCTTTACGATTTCTTTCCACAATCCTCTATCTTTACACTTCTCTCTCCAATTTCTCACTTTCATCTTTTTTAAATCTTCTTCTACCTGTTCGAGCCATCTCAGTCTTGGTCTTCCTACTGGTCTTGATGAACATGGTTCCCCTTCAGTTAATTTTTTGACAGTTCTTATTGTGTCCATTCTGATTACATGTATTGCCCAGCGTAATCTTTGTGATTTTATAAATCTTACGATAGTTTCCTTCTTAATTAGAATTTCTAATTCTTCATTTGTTTTTATTCTCCATGTTCCATCATTATCTTGTGTTGGTCCTATATTTTTCTAAGTACCCTTCTCTCAAATATCAGTAGGCGATTTTGTTCTGTGACTGTCGTAGTCCATGTTTCACAACTGTATGTTACAGTACGCCGTATGATAGATTTATATATCTGCAGTTTACTGGCAGCATTAAGATCTTTGTTTTTCAGAAGTTTTTGTTTGCAAACAGACATCTATTTTCCGCTTGTATTCTTAGTCTAATTTCTTCTTTGGTTACATTTTTGCTATTTATTTGTGATCCCAAATATATAAACTGGTTTACTACTTCGTAAGATTTTCCTGCTAGTTCATTGTCTTATTTTATTATATTTGTTTTCCTGGTTACCTGCATATATTTAGTTTTATTTGTGTTTATTATAAGACCCAGTCTTTCTGCTTCTTTTTGTAGTGTTATAAAGGTTTCCTTTAGTGCTTTTTGCCCTTCTTGCTATTATGACAACATCGTACGCATAGGCACATAGTTGTTTAGTTCTTGTACTAATGTTTCCTCTGAAGTCTATTTTTAATAATGCTGCTCCAACACCAAATTGAATAAAACTGTCGACAGGGCATCTCCCTGTCTTAATCCATTCTTAATATTAAATACATCTGTTCTTCTCTGGTATACTTCAACTACCTA
>Ga0123355_10016576_pt1 | contig 11619 bp, 17 predicted proteins | sample TergutEmb28metaG_3_FD_89872 | JGI IMG/M metagenome (GOLD analysis project Ga0123355, IMG submission 89872) | Embiratermes neotenicus P1 segment gut microbial communities from Petit-Saut dam, French Guiana - Emb289 P1 | ecosystem: Host-associated > Arthropoda: Insects > Digestive system > Gut ...
AGCCTACTCACCATAGACCGATACCGCGAATACCGCTCCGTCATAGGCCCCAACCTCCTCTCATGGTGGTGGCTATCCACCCCCGACTCCACCCCATCTGGAGATGGTTCGCGCTGTGTGCGTGGCGTCGGCTCCTTTGGCGGCGTGGACTGCTTTGGCTGCGGCTGCGCCGGGGTGTTCGCCCGTTTTTTATCTTGAAAAGCGACGTTTGCGTCGCTTAGTGAAGTATCACTTTAATAAAACGGTGGTTCAATTATAAATAATAAAAAAGGAGTATGAGGATGGCTAACTTTGAAATGGGATATATGTGCCGCAATGAATCTTGGGATGAAGATGAGGATGGGTTTAAACAATTCAAAGAAGTGCTTCGTAACTTTTTGAAGGATGATATGAGGGTTGTGTTTCATAATTTTCATTCAGAAAGATATCACCACAAAATAATGGAAAATCAAACAGGACTTTTGCAAATAATTAGTTGGGCATATTCTGATGTCGACGTTGTCCGTAGCGGCAAGCATAGAGATAAGCTTAATAGCTTAGGTCTTTGTGATGATGGGATATTTTTGCCACTTAATAGGGATGGCGAAGTGGTATTCTATATCGATGACTGTCCTTTAGCTGTATACGATAAATCGTCAAATATAGTATGGTTACTATGGGACAGCAGCCATGATTCTACAAGACAAATGAAGATAAATGGTTTCAATACTGTAATTAAAGCATTTGAATTTTTTGCAAAAAGCGGAATAAACAGTGATATATTCATATGTCAAACACCAATAGTCACCCTTAACAAAACTATAGACGGCTTGAAGGTTTTCGCCGAAAGAGGCATGAAGCAGATGCAAACAGAGCTAAAAAATGGCAAAGAATCAGTGTCAAAAATGGGTGAAAGTTTGGCGCAACAAAACAGAAGAAATAATGAACTTATGCGAAAAATAAACACTATAAACGAAATGTCAGACCATCGTGTTAATATTATGAATAAATATGTAAAACATATAGCAGTTGATAGCACATCAATCAAAATCTATACGGATCATATTTACATTACAGATTTTGATATAGATAGCTGCGTCAATCTTTACGACAACAAATATGATAAAGATACACTAAAGCACTGCACATGGTATATTGGTCTTTTTGAAATATCTATAAACTTAGAAACTTTAGAAATTTCATTCGCCAATACAAATAATAGGCGTACAGGGAAGGGGAGAGGTTTTGGTGGAGTTATTATGCATCCTCATATTTCCAAAAACGGAGAAGCCTGTTTTGGTGATTTAACTGAAATGATAGCGTTTGCAACTTCAAATGCTGACATGGCAACGCTAATTGATGTGCTCATTCAATATTTGCAAAGCATCAACATTCTCGATAGTGCGGGGCGAGATGTTTCTTGTTGGGATTTGATTGATACTCGCACCAACACACTTATGGAAAACGGTGAAGTTTTTGTTGAACCAGAGTGGTGTATTCCCCAAAAAATGGAGGTATCCTAATGAAAATAAGAGCATTGGGAAGCGTCCCTAGGATAACTATAACACCCTCAGCCCTTAACAAAATGAAGCATTATGCAAAATTATCAAAAAACGAGATAGGCTGGTTGGGTGATGTAGAGGTAGATGACAATGCGTTGTCAATTAAAGATGTTTTTCTGTTAAAACAAGAAGTAAATGCCGCAACATGTGAACTTTGCAGTGACGCAATTCTCAATTTATATGAGCAACGGATGGAAAATGATATTCCAACCGATACAATTATACTCTGGGGCCATTCACATGTCCATATGGGTGTTTCTCCAAGTAGTCAAGATGATGTGCAGTTTAGAGAACTTGGTAAAAACAGTCACTACTTTATTCGTATAATTGTAAATAAATCGTATGACATTCACCTAAGTCTTATTGATAATAGGCGAGGCATAATCTATGAAGATATGAGTTGGCAGTTGGAGTTGGAAACCGATGACCTAACAGAAGAAATTACGGCTGAAATAACTAAGAATGTCACTATAAAAAAATACAAATATGGGTATGTCTCTACTTTAGGTGGTTTTAAAAATAGTGACGATGAGGGAGATGATGATGTAGATGGATATATCTAGGCATCGTGAAGTGGTCAACCCCTACGAGTATACGCAGCCAATACACATAATTGGTTGCGGTGCCACTGGAAGCTGGGTTGGTTTAATACTTGCAAAAATGGGATTTTCAAACATTGTTATTTATGATTTTGATATGGTTGAAGAGCATAACATCCCAAATCAAAACTATACCATATCAGATATTGGCTGCACTAAGATTTCTGCCCTTCATAAGTCAATGAAGTTGAATAATCCCGATATTGACGTAAACATGCATGAGTCAAAAGTTGATAGTTCGTATGTATTTACAGGTATAGTATTTTGCTTGGTAGACTCAATGGAGTCGCGCAAAGAGATTTGGCATAATTGCATTAAAAATAAAATCAAAGTCGATCTCTTTATTGAAACTCGCATGGGAGCTGAGCAAGGGATGGTTTATACTATCAATCCCAAAAATTACAACGAAGCAAGGTTATATGAACAAACTTTGCTGTATACAGATGATATGGCAGAAACATCGTTGTGCGGAACCAGCATAAGCGTTCTTCCTACAGCCATGAGCGTTGCTTCACAGGCTGTATGGCAACTTATAAGTCATCTTATCGGCAGTGAATATGATAGTGAGGTAATGGTCAATTACATGGACAACGAGATATTTGCCCAAAAGTTTCAGTAATGGAAATTAGAGTACAGAATTAGTCCCTTAAATATATACATCTACAACAAATAACAAATTATAAGCTGAATATAAGCCAAGAGGAGATTGAAATATGAAAACTTATAAAGTAGGTATTATCCCCGGAACTATTACCGAAATCGGTGTCGAAGACCCAAACATCACCGTCACAGAGCTCTTTGCACTAGCAGGATTGACCATTGATAGCGGTCATACAATCCGCCGCAATGGTGAAACCATCAGTGTAGATTCTACTGTTGGTGCAATGGATACTGGAACAAGTTTCTACGCCAGCAAAAAAATAAAAGGCAATTAAACATTGAATTAGTTTAAGGGACTAATTCTGTACTCTAATATAGGCAAATATAAGATTAATCAGATAGCTAATCTATAAATATAGGAGGCAATGAATTGTGAACACTTACAAGATTTACTTCACAGATGGACACTCCGTCACGGTGCAAACGACGAGCGAAAGTGATGCCAAGTATAAAGCCTCGCTACAATACACGGGCACAGTAGACAGGGTGGTTTGTCAGGCGTAAACATCATTAATTGCCAATTTAATCTGGTGCGAACCATAAGTTAACATTAAATCGTTAGATCTTTCGCACCAAAACAATGTCAATATAGGGCGACTCAACGCCCTAAAACCGAGAAAGTGGCCGCAAATCTACACCTGTGTAGTTGGACTCCACACTCGGTAAGGTTAATTTGCATATAATAATCCATGCAACGCTTCGTGATATTGTGCATATTTGCTGTTGCAACTCATCAGTATGCACGAGGTGTGAGTAGAAAGGCATCTTTTGAACCATCGGCGTTGTCGTGTTGTAACTCATCAGTATACAAGTGTGAGTCAATTGAGAGGATGTTGAGATATAACCCTTATAACAAAAATTCAAATCAATCCTATTATCGATAACTTGGAATATAAAGATTTCTGCAAAGAGCTCTTTCTTCTAATGCGCGATGCTCGTGATATAAAAAATAAGACAATTCAATTTGCATGGAGTGCGGATAAAGACATTCCACTTTTTGCAGCGGGGGAATCAAAGGCGAAAAGTGTATCTGGTATAGCATATAGTCATATGGCGACCCAATATCCCCGCCACTACTCCTCAAACCTCAGTTGTGCTGTTCAAAGTGCTAGTAAGTTATACAAAAACAGTAGAAAAGATATCTTCGCTGGGGTGAAATCAATTCCCTCATTCAAAAACAATCAGCCAATCATTCTTCACAATAAATCCATATCAATATATAACGAAGACGAATGGGTTTCTTCGATTAAACTGTTTTCGCAAAACTATAGAAAAGATTTAGGTCTGCCGAGTAGTGAGTGCATGTTTAAGTTGCTTGTTAAGGATAATTCTACTAGGACAATATTGCAGCGTATCCTATCCGGCGAATATAGAATTACAGAAAGCCAGCTATCTTATGATAAGAATAAAAAGAAGTGGTTTTTGTCCTTGGGGTATAATTTTGAACAAAAATTTAATGAGCCACCCTACGTCCCAGATGAGTGTATAGGAAATATTATGGGCGTGGATTTGGGAATCGTATCCCCCGTATATATGAGCTTTTCGCATTGTCACAATAGATATTCTATAAGTGGAAAAGAAGTTGAGGCTTTCCGAAAGAGGGTTGAGGCAAGGCGACGATCGTTAAAGCGACAGCGAAAATACTGTGGAGATGGAAGCATTGGGCGAGGTAGAGGTGCTAGAGTAAAACCAGTGCTAAAAATTGGAGATAAGATTGCTAAATTTCGAGATGCGGCCAATCATAAGTACAGCAGATATATTGTCAATATGGCAATCAAGCATAAGTGCGGAATAATCCAAATGGAGGATTTGACTGGAATTTCAAAAGATAATCTGTTTTTAAAAAATTGGGATTACTTCAACCTTCAAACAAAAATTGAATATAAGGCAAAGATGGCAGGGATCAAAGTTATTAAAATTAATCCCAAATACACAAGTCAACGATGCAGTAAGTGTGGATATATCCATAAAAACAACAGAGAGACTCAGTCACAGTTTAAATGTTTAAGCTGCAACTTCAAGGCAAACGCTGACTATAACGCAAGTCAAAATATAGCGACAGAAAACATTGAAGAAATAATCGCGAATACAATTAAAAGTTGATTTATTTCACAAAGAAAGTTGTTTTATTGCAAGGGCTATGTGGTGCCAAAATAAATTCACTATCCTTCAAAGTGCCGGAATGCGGCACTGGAGTTGGCAGGCAGGAAGCAGTTCATCGAGCGGAATGTCGGCACAATCAGAGTGATGACTGTGTTGTGTGGGTTAAACTATTATATAAAAATCATGACGTAGTATCGAAGCCACCGAAGAAATTTGCGAAAAAATTGGGGCTGGAATACGAGCACAAAAGCGTCAATTATAACCTGCAACTTCGACGAACGCGAGTTCTTCAAACTCGCTGTGTTAACGAGCAGTAGCGCACGTTCTGAAATAAATAAATCGCTAAGATAGACGGCTGGACTACTCATTAAATCAACTCCTAAATCAGAGGCGTAAACAATGAATACAGCATTTAAAAACGGTCAATGGGTCGAAGCAATACCAGAGCCTTATGACTTGCCATTTTGAGGGGAGGAAATACAGTGATTATAACCAAGCAAGGCAAAGATATAAAGCATGTATTTAAGTGTGCCGCGTGTCTATGCACGTTTGAATGTCATCAAGGTGAACTTGATTCTGTTGATGGATGCGCTGGTGAAATAGTAACGTTATATATATCAAGCGTTACGGCGTTATGTCCTAATTGCGGAGAAGTCGTTGTTAGTAAGAGGGAGATTGTTGATGATTCGTAAAAAAACAATGCCAAACTCTGCTGTTGAAAATATCAGGAAAGAAACACGAATCTTGGCCGAGCAATGGAATAGTTTAAGTAGCACACATCTTAAAAAGGGGTGAAAATAAAATGATTGTTTACTGCCATGCAAAAGACTGTTGCCATAACATCGACGGTGAATGTGACAAAGCCTCAATCTTAATAGAAAAAAACCAATTATGTGAATCTTACGATTACCAAGTAGAGAGTGTGGGGCATGAGTAAAATTGACATTGACGCGATTCGGGCGCGAGAACGGGCAGCAACTCCTGGGCTGTGGATTTTTGATAAATGTGGTGGATATGTATATCGGGTAGACGAAGACGGTAGCATCAAAAAAGACCTTGATGCCATTACGAAAGCCTTTGAGGCGCAAACCGTTGAGCATAAGCGTGATATTGCAGACCGCGACCATTGGAAGGCTAAGGCCAAAGCATTGGAGAACGCGGTAAGCTCCAATAGAAAGGGCTTTTGCGAAAATTATCTCTGGGTTGGTGGCCTTGCGCCGGGTTGCTCAAATTATTCCAACCGCCCTGCGAAAGGTAATTGTAGCGAATGTACAAAATTGATCACTTTTTGGATACAGGCGAATTTTAGTAAGCAAAGAAGGTGACAGCGTATGACTGTGAAGAATATTTTGTGCGCAGAGATATGAATGTCTAAAAATCCCTGGGCTTGAATTTGAGAGGGTGGATATGTAATGGGGACAAATTATTACATGCGGGAAAATATATGCAATTCGTGTGGACGATACAACGAACTCCATATAGGAAAGTCAAGCTATGGTTGGGCATTCAGCCTCAGAATTTATATAGACGAGAATATCAGAACTCTGTCAGATTGGAAAAAGTTGTGGCAAGACCCAAAAAATCTCATTTTCGACGAATATGACAACGCTATAACGGTTGACGAAATGATATCGTGTATTACAGATAGACAGAGGTATCGTGGGAGGGGCGGACTTGTTCCAATGCAATATTGCGACATCTCCCAAAAGGGAGATGATGGCGATTACGAACTATGTGCTTATGAATTTTGTTAATGAATTTACCAACGGATTTGCTTGTCGGTGAATGACAGTATGATATTTTATCTATAAAAAGAAACGAGGTTTAACACATGAATGTAGTCAATGTTGGCGGAACTTTCAAAATCTACAACGACCATCTCAAAGTATACGACAAACTCCCAGCGGCTTCGTATGTCGTGAGGTTTGACAAGATGCAGGGGTTCTTTTTGGAAAGTCACTCCGATATGGAGATTCACGAGGACAAGGTTTATGGGGCGCATTTGAGTAAAGTTGATAAATGCCTGAACTCTTTTTGTAAAACAAATAGAAATCTCGGTGTGATTCTTAGCGGAGCGAAGGGCATTGGGAAGTCTCTTTTCGCAAAGCTTCTTGGTCGTGCCTCCGTAGAAAAAGGTTATCCTCTTATTATAGTAGATAAGTTTATACCAGACATCGCTTCATTTATTGAAGAAATCGATCAAGAGGTCGTAGTGCTGTTTGACGAATTTGATAAAACATTTGACAATATTAAGGTTGGGGATAACGAAGCATCTCCCCAATCCGCATTGCTAACGCTATTTGATGGTGTTGCCGCCGGAAAGAAACTTTATGTTGTTACATGTAACGAACTCCGGGGTTTAAATGATTATTTGGTTAATAGGCCAGGGAGGTTTCATTATCACTTTCGATTTGAATACCCAGAGGCCGATGAAATTAGGGAGTATCTTCAAGATAAACTCGATAGCGAATATTGGTCGGAAATTCCAAGTATAATCGCCTTTTCAAGAAAAACAAATTTAAATTATGATTGTTTAAGAGCGATAGCATCTGAAATTCAAAATGGAGAAACATTTGTGTCAGCAATAAAGGATTTAAATATTGTCAATACAGAAACGTCTCGTTTCGATCTTATCCTACATTTCAAAAATGGTTCGTCAATGAAACGCCGCAATATTGAGCTAGATATGTTCGGTGAGAGTGATTATCAGGAAGATATTTGGATGAGAGATAACAGAGGAAACACCCCCATCTGCGTCCTTTTCTTTCCAACGGATGCGGTTTATGATGTAATATCGGGTTCCTCAATTATTTCTAATGACAAATTAGAATTGTCATATGATGAAGACGAGGTTGATGACATTGAAGACATAAAAGCCCTAACTGTTGATAGACTAGAAATTCGTCGAGCAGCTAGGCGTGGAATTCATTATGATGTTTGAATGGATAAAAGTGAGATTTAATCACTGTAAATATCAAAATATAAGGAAATGATAAAATGAGAAAACTTGCAACCATACGTGAAATTAAAGATATAAGGCCAATACCAGGTGCAGACATGATTTCCTGTGCCATTGTAGACGGCTGGGAGTGTGTTATTGCCAATAAAGATAATTTCAAAATAGGCGATAAGATTGTCTATATAGAAATAGACTCCATCGTCCCAGAACGCCCAGAGTTTGAATTTCTGCGCGATAGAAAATTTAGAGTGCGCACCATAAAATTAAGAAAACAGGTGTCACAAGGCTTGGTGCTTCCCCTTGCGATACTTCCGCAGGGTAGATACAATCTGAATGATGATGTAACCGATATCCTTGGAATAAAGAAATATGATCCCGAAGGTGAGCGAGAAGCTAGAAACGCAAAGCAAAACATTAACATGAATCTAATTATGAAAATCTTAATGCGATTCGACTGGTTTAGACGGCTTTATGTGAAGCCGAAAAAAAGCGGTTTTCCAAAGTGGATTGTAAAAACAGATGAAGGCCGCATACAGAATAAAATATCTATGTTTGAAATTGAAAAACAGTGTGGCGCCGTTTTTAGTGTTACGGAGAAATTAGATGGTCAAAGCCTTACTCTTTTCTTAGAACGCATCCGAGGTAAAAAATTTGAATTCGGTGTATGTAGCCGTAACCTAAGATTAAAGAAGCCCAATGATAGTTCTTGGTGGACAATAGCGAGACAAATCAATGCCGAAAACGTGCTGAAAACGCTTCTAGGCACTGGCAACAGGATTGTATTGCAAGGCGAAATTATTGGTACAGACATTCAAGGTAATAAATACAAAGTTGATGGTTATGATTTTTACGCTTTCAATCTAATCATTGATGGCGTTAAATTCACAACACAAGAAATGAAAGAAATCCTCACTGCACACAATATAAAAACTGTCCCGATTTTAGAAAATACGTTTACGCTCTTGGAGGATATCCCAGCAATGGTTGAATATGCAAAGGGTAATTCAACACTAGCCAAAACTAAGCGCGAAGGTGTCGTTGTCAGGAATTATGATAAAAATATTAGCTTCAAAATCATTAATCCTGATTTTCTATTAGCCGAAAAGGATTAAATTTGAAATATCAAACTATAATTAAGGGATGATTGAAATGCAGGAGCATAAACCAATAAAAATGAACGCAATTTTAAATAATGTTTTATGGATTTTGTTTTTATTTTCAATAGTAGTAGTCTTATCATTAGCATCTCCTTTTTCTGTTCGCTCTGAAGCGACTAATTTCACATTGAGTGTGCAACAACAAGAGAGTAATGCAAAAAGAATTAAAATTGAAACAGCGGATGTGAATGTGGGAGATTATTATTTGTATGACACAACCCATATAAACCCAGAAGACGTGGAGCTTATTGCTCGTGTATTGTGGACAGAAGCCAGAGGCGAATGCCTTTTGGGACAGACGTTAGTTGCACAAACAATCTTAGATAGACTTGAAAATGGTTTTTGGGGTGACTCTGTTTATTCTGTAATAAACTGGCCTAATCAATTTGTCGTGTTTAGGGGGAACCCTCATGCACAACGGTGCATCTTGGTGTTCCCCAATTTGTGGGATGACCTACTCGAAATTGCGGAATCTGCCCTGAATGGCGAAAGGTACAATCAAGATTATAAGATTCTATTTTTTCGTTCTGGTGTTTCACATGACAGGGATTGGTTCGCTCCGTTTTTAGGAAGGGTGGGCATTCATGCGTATTATGGCTATCGAAGATGAGTCAAATTATAACGAGAGAGAAATGAAAATTCTAAAAAACATGGGATTGGTTGTGTCTTGTGTTATGCGGATGAATAACAACCTTTATGACGAAGACCTCTTCCAAGAGGGGTGCCTGGGGTTAATAAATGCTGTTGATCGATTTGACCCAGAGAGGGGTGTTGAGTTTTCAACATATGCTACTAGCCAGATTAATAGCTACATCAGACACTACAAAAGGCGTAATGTATTTGTCAAACCAAAAAGGCAGAAAAATAATTATACCTATGCGCAGAGAGTTTCACTATGCCCCTCATCGCCCGATGGGCAGGACGTAGAGGCAATTGCAATTGACAACGTTTCGGTAGAACGGTTCTTAAACAATCTTTCGTCACGAGATAGAGAAATTGTGAAGCTGAGGATGCAAGGCTTAACTCAGAAAAATATTTCTGAGATCACCCATGTAAAACAGCAAAATGTGTGCATAATATTAAAGAGAGCGGGAAGCAGATATCTTGAAACTCAGATTAATATCAAATTATAGGCAGTATTAACAAAAAATAGAGAGGTGAATAAAAAATGAAAATTAAACCGCCCAGCATACAAGGCGGCGACATTTTTGCAAATAAGATTTTTGCAGGAAGCATTCGCAGTGAAGCTGTTTTAGGCAACAAGTTTCTAGCTGTAAAATCCGCAATAGACAATTGGAATCCTCTCGGACTTCTGCCAGATGCACCAGACGATGAGTTTGATAGCGAGAGCCGTGAGATTTCAGAGAAAATAGACAATTATAAGAATGTGTCTGACATAGCTGAAGTGGTGTCAGATGTCTTTTCTCGTCAGTTTTATAAAGAAGGGTTTGAGCTAGAGAATTGTATGGATGTAGCGAAGGTGATTTATGATGGATTAAGGAATTTGGATGTCGTTAATGACGTATGAGGGGATAATACCGAAAAATATTGACGGAAAGAGGTGAACACTTGCTTGGAGGCGTAGCTTGGGGGTTGGTGGTAGCATTAATATTAAGTCTTTTCGGATTTAATGATTTTGCGATTACTGCTGTACAGCCATTTGTTCCAAACGTAGAGCTCGTAGATGCGCATTATTATGTGGCATTCGCGTTGATAGGTTTAGTTGGAGGAGCATTTCATTGATGAAAGGTTAGTTTTATGTAAAATTTCTGTTTTATATCAGTTAAAAAGAGGGAGTCTAAAATGAAATATATTACGACTGAAATTATTGCAATGGTTGCAGCACTTATAGTTTTAACAATTGTACTAACTCCACTGGGTGTGTTCTTTGGTTGGGTCATGGGTCATATTGTGAATTGGTTTGCAGGTGACTTTGTAGCACGGGGATTAACAGTCTTGCTTGGCAGAGACATTGGACGAGAAATGATACCGCTGATTGGCGGGACATTAGGATTTATAGGCAGTTTCTTCAAAGTTCATCAAGCTTCAAAGAGAGATTAGATAAAACAGAAATTCAATATAAAATTATAAAGGAGCGATTTGAATGTTGGAAGTAATTAACAAAACAGATGATAAACTCATCATCACAGTAACAGAAAATCAAATTATAATCAACAAAAACACAGAAACAAGAGAGTTATCTACATTGGAACCCGGAGAAGTGTTCACAAAAGGTGGCGTGGAGTATATCGTTCTAGGGCATGGGTATCGTTTAATAAACCCGCTTCTTTCCGCAGAAATCATAAACGTCACAGAAGTTCTTCGTAAAGACGCACTCAAAAAAATGCCATTTGGACACAACAACAACTGGGCAGAGAGTGATGTTAGAAAATATCTAAACAATGAATATGTGAGAGAGGTTGAAGATTCGTTTGGTGTGGGCAATATATTTCATCACACCGTAAATCTACAATCCCTTGATGGACTAAATGATTATAACACAACTACAGACAAGATTAGCCTACTCACCATAGACCGATACCGCGAATACCGCTCCGTCATAGGCCCCAACCTCCTCTCATGGTGGTGGCTATCCACCC
>Ga0123355_10016577_pt1 | contig 11619 bp, 5 predicted proteins | sample TergutEmb28metaG_3_FD_89872 | JGI IMG/M metagenome (GOLD analysis project Ga0123355, IMG submission 89872) | Embiratermes neotenicus P1 segment gut microbial communities from Petit-Saut dam, French Guiana - Emb289 P1 | ecosystem: Host-associated > Arthropoda: Insects > Digestive system > Gut ...
CAGCCACCCACACAGAGTGAAAAATACCAGTGTCGCATAGACACAGTAAGTTCTCCTGATGATGGGCACATAGTTGCCCGAAACATGTAGAGAAGTTAAAATAAATATACTAAGAAGTAGTGTGCACCTAGTTGGCTTCATTTGAAAAATATTATACAGGGATACACGGTCAACAAAACATAAAATACCGTACAAAATCGCAGTATCTTTATTGCAATAAATATGATATATCTACTCTTGCAATAGTTTTGCATGGCGCGTGACGATACACTGTCAATATTTCACTACTCCATGATTTATGGCAAATTCAGAGCACACACGTGAATAATTACAAACAAATCACCCATTATATACACTTAGACACTATTCTCAGCTGATTAGTCATGGTACCAATTGCGTATCATTTGGGATCAGCACGACACGCAGTGATCAATATGCTACTAGTAGTGCAGCGTCCTGCCACTAGATGGTAGACTCTCTCGCTATGTAACGCAAATTGGCCCGTATTAATAACATAGCGCACGCGTGAAATCTTTTTTTTTTTTTTTTAGGATAACCGCTTAAGTATAAAAACAATATGTTAACGCAAGGCTTGTGGAAAGTTGAAAGTGGATGGATCATGTGTTGTGTGCAGACATAGTAATAGTGATTGTTATGTTGACAGTTATCAAAGATATTTCGAAGCTGCAGGTCCACATTCGTTCTTCGAAACTGATTGTAAACCAAGTAATGTTCAACATATCTGAGAATTATAGGAGGCTCTAACAAGTCACACCTATCGTAACTAACTTCAAACAGTACAGTCGTCCTTCAGAAGCTAGTAGTCTCTCACTACTCAAGAAATTCCCCGCATTTTATGAACCAGAGGTTTCATTACCTCGCTCGAAAATCCGCCCCTGGTCCTTATCCTGAGTTGGTTCAATCCAATCCAAACACAGTATTTCTTTAAGATGTTTACACGTCAGCCAGTTGTGAGCAAGCGCTGGTACTTCTTAGATCTTCCCTGAGAATGGTCGTTAACCGTCGAAACATGTAGGAGGAATATATATGTAACCAAATAAATAAACAAACATGCAGAAACGTTTAGTGTACGCTGTAACTGTCGCCATCTTGGACTTTCAATATTCAAAACGCAAGCAGACGGAATACATATATGGCACATGTGGTAAGACGCATCCTGTAGTTAGTAAGGCAGTTAATGGAGATGTAATAGTATACCTGCGTTTAGTGTTATGAAGTAGGGTGATTATGGGGGACTCTTTTCAGGAAAAATACGTCGTATGAGGCAGAAAGTACGGTACGTGTAGAGATGATCACGTGCAGGATAGGTTTGATGGAGTACGTGTTTGTAGTGCCTGGGAGATAAAGACGTATCAGAATTTTAATATACTATTAAAATGGGTCGTAGGGAAATATGTATGTATGCTGTCTTTATCGAACGCGCCATAAGATGCAATAAATAGGTAGTATGAAGGTTCTGCACCGAACCCAATGGCCGCGCGGTCTAAGGCGTGGGTCTGCTGCCGGTCGCTTGCTGGGATTGCGGGTTCAAATCCCACCAGAGGCATTGATCTTTGTCTGTTGTCAGTGTTGTGTGTTGTCAGGTAGAGGTAAAGGTCTCTGTATGGGGCTGATCACTCGTACAGGGCAGTCCTACCGAGTGTGGTGTGTCTTGAGTGCGGTCGTGTAGTCTCGATTATGAGGAGGTCCTGGCCCATTAAAGGCTGTTGCACCATGGAAAAGAAAATGAAGGTTCTGTAGACGGCGGTGGCTGTCGTCTCAAGCAGAACTGTTCTGCGCGACACCTGTGTCTTGCTGTGCACAAACAGCGCAGACACTAATCGAGCATCTGCGTGCACGACACTCCTGATCGTGTGCCCCCTTCCCCGGGGAAGTCTGTGTTGTGGGTGAATGATTGATGGCGGTCTTGAGGACGAATCCCTCTCCAACTTACCCCGACTGAATCTAAAAATACGCAACTCAAAAGTTAAATATAGAAAACTGTGAGTACCGGAAGGCGTGGCTGTCAAATGCCGGGTGTTTGGAGAGAAAACACATTAAGACATGCCGGTTAGGAGACAGCGCTATTGTTCGTTAGACATGTTCCTGGGGAGGTGCACAAATTTTAAAAAATTTAGGGCCCGCTTAAAATCTAGGCACCAGAAGGGCGAAATGAAGCAGGCTTTACGCCTGAGGACCTAAATATATTTGGCGCCAACGTACAAATTTTAGTCACCTAGTCAACCTGACGCCCGGAATTTGTGCAGGCCTGTGTGATTTTATCTGATCCTCGATTTTCAATTAAGATGAGGTAGAGAGGCTAATATTGTGCATGCAGTACTGTGTAATGCGAAAGTATGTAAGCAGTACACATGTCCATACTGTCCTTTATGTGGTAACAACCTTAAAGATTTTGATATTATTATTATTATTACGTAAAAATAGGTTCAGAGTCTTCTGTCCTCCATATAAGAAACCTAAAACCTGAACCAGAAAATTGTGTGTGTGTGTGTTTTGTTTTATGTTGGTGTAAAGTTTATTCTCTCATTCTGAGTTGAAAATCATTGATTGATGTTGTTCGAAAGCATATTTGTCAGAAAAATATTTCGACCTAATAGACGGAAAGTAACAAAAATATATATTGGTAAATATATGACGAGAAGATGTGTTATTTTTATCCTTTACCAAATATTGTTTTAATGATCTAGTCAGCGGGGGCGATGAGAGGGTCACTTATCATGCGTAGAGGAATTTAGAATCTTATGTTTATTGGACCGTGCTTCATTGTAATAGTTGAAGAATAAAAGACCAACTTGATGTCACTTGCTATTTTATTTCACTTCTTATGTACTCAACACGTTTCGGACATTAATATATCCATCATCAGGAGCTTGCGACTGTGCTGTTGAATTACCACATCCGTCGTTTTCACGGACACTACTCAAACCCAGCCACACCAAATCTCCAACACACAACGAACCGAGAACAAAACGACCGATGTGGTAATTCAACAGCACAGTCGCAAGCTACTGATGATGGATATATTAATGTCCGAAACATGTTGAGTACATAAGAAGTGAAATAAAATAGCAAGTGAAATCAAGTTGGTCTTTTATTCTTCAACTAGGAATTTAGAAATTCGTAACAAAAGTTTTGCCGGAATATATGACAGGAAGAAAAACATTTGGAGGAGGAGGAATCAGTGGGAGGGTAATAATCAAGTGGTTGTAAAGGAAATATGATGTTGAGATTATGGACTGGATTCAGTTGGCACATGTGAACGCGTTAATGAATTTGCGAGTTTCAGACATGCCGGCAATTTCTTTCACGTCTGGGTCACAATCATTTCATCAACAAGGACACTTCTTCGTGGAGTTGGTTCATATTGCAGACCTTTCTTTCTGCTTTTTAAAATCTTTTGCATGTGTCCAAAGGGACTGTTCATAATAATAATAATAATAATAATAATAATAATAATCCATTTCAGTTCCATGTTATTAATATGTGGGCATGAAACCCGTGAGGTTAATTACGCTGCAGAGGCAGCAGAGGAACACAACAGAAAGTAACCAGAAAGCGAAAGCACTTAGAAAAGAGATAAAAAGAAAAAGTTACAAGAGGCACCAAACTAATGATGATGATGATGATGATGATACTACTACTACTACTACTACTACTAATAATAATAATATAATGTAACGTAAACCAACAAATGCACACTTTTCAAATTAATGCTTTAATTCATTTCTTGGTGTCTTCTATATGTTTCGAACGTCATGTGTTCATCATCAGGAAGACCATTTATACATCAGTTTTGATAGATATGTTTTTCATGCATTTATGTAAGCAGTCTAGCAGGCGGAAGGATATGCTCCATACGGTTTTCGTTTCATACGACATCGTTATATTATGTTAATTAATGTTGTTATTATTAATTGGCCTCGTAGCGGTTGAGCCAGCATACCAATAACAACGTATTATTATTATTATTATTATTAAATTTGACGTTCAGGTAACCGTGCATCGTGATAAATTCTTTTAATAAAACCAACTAGATGCATCAACTCCTCGAATTTATTTTTGGAATAAAACTCTACATATTTCGGACAGTTCGTTTATCCGTCACCAGGAGTTTTTCACTGTACACACAGCAACGGTATAAGTCATACAGGTTCGCTGACAGCTTTCAAGCAGGATCAGGATGGAACTGTCCGAAATATGTACAGTTTTATTCCAAAAATAAATTTGAGAATTTAGTGCATGTAGTTGGTTTTATTATAAGTATTATTATTATTATTATTATTATTACTATCACTATCACTATCATCATCATCATCATCATCATCATTACCAACTTGGGTACATAAGTTTCGAGGGAAACTTCTGCCTCCTGCTGCACTTTCTGGAGATTTAAGCGGCAGTTTCATCAGAGATGTTTATTCTCCCCTCGACTGTACACGGTGTTGCAACCAAGAATTTCGTGATCTGAATTTTTAACGCTTTGATGACACCAAGTCTCATATGAATCTGTACATTTGCAACATTAACCTCGATTTTAACAACCCTAAGTAGCGGCCTTTCCTGACACGGCTGAGCTGCAGCAAATTTGTCACTTCGATAGTGAAGCATGTGAAACAGCGTCTGTGGTCTTGCCAAATATTGCCAGCTGCGGAATGTTTGTATTCTACGAACAGTAGCAATAATAACAAATTTTAGCCTGAATTCAGTATGATGTTTTTATGTCAGATATTTCAAACCTGGAATTTTAAATTTCCGAACTTCAGATCACTGTTAGGCAAGATAAATCAGCCTTCGAGAAAGCAGGACTCATGCTGCAGTTTATGAAACCAGATTTATAAATGGCGCTTTTCCTAACCCTGGACTAGGTACAGAACCAGTAGTACAAAAGTTCTCTTAATAACTTCACCTTCTCTATGATGTAGGCAGTGCGAGTGCTAGCGAAAAATCCTTACAAGTTCAAAATTTTCCGTCCGGCCATTTTTACTTTTTTTTTTTTTTCGCCAAGGTTTAAGTCAATCTACCTTCGGGAGGAGAATGACATTGCAGAGAAAATCTCCCTTTGCTTTTTACTTTTATAAAGGTAGGGGTACGGTGACAAAAAGCTTAGCATTAATTTAATTTGGATTCACTTAAAGACGCTGTCAGGAACTCACATTACATAACGTCAGATTTTTATGATGACTTACGACAGATGGAATGTAGAAATGACAGAGTATGCTTGTGGCCTATTTCATGATACCTTCCCGCAGCTACCGTGGAGGGCCTGCGGGACACCTCCATCAAGATATGTGACGCCCTCCAAACCATTTCGATTCGAACCGTGAACATTTCGAATATTTCCTTAGCCAGCTTGCTCTGTAAATAGTTTAATTCCTATCATTGATTTTTATTGCTATATAAATACATCTTCTTTGAAGTAAAAATCTTGTGACTGTGGCGGCGGTTCTGAGATGTCTCAACACATAGCACAGAAATTATCACACAGACGGAAAACAAGTGGCGGTAAGTGCATATGAGACAATTTCGATATATAAAAATGACACAAAGCCGAAATCGGTAATAAAATCGTAGTGTAGGTATGGCAATAACATACATTATAGTAAAAAGTAAAGTTCACTCTAGAACAGGCCATGAATGCCCAGAGTGGGAGTAGAATTAAACCTCCGCGCTCGATGGAAATGGGTGCCCAAAGCCACGCCACCGCCGCATTACGCCCAGGAAAGAGAACGAGTGCCCATTCTGTAGTAGGGTGGGTGGGCCGCAGAGCCGTTTTGGACGGGTGCGGAAAAATCTCCACCGACATTCGATCCCTGGACCATCCAACTCGTAGCGAGTAGCTAGGCCGACTACGCTCTCTCGGCCCATATACACATTTTATTACGGTATAATAAATATGGTTTATGTGTAATTAAGCGTATTTATAACACAGGGGTGCACAAACTTTCCAAAATGTAGGAGCTACCTCAAAATTCTAGGCGCCAAAGTGGTGATATGAAGCACAGTCTATACTGGCGACCCACAAAATTTAGTCGCCACAGCAATCTGTCGCATGGAATTTCTGCACACTTAATGTAAGGTACGTATAGGTCTGTGTAACACATTGAAAACATTTTAAACTCAGTATAAATACTATGCATGCCCGAATCAGGATACTGCAAACATCTGACAATACAATGTGGAATAAGAAACCAACTAGACATCACTTAGTATTATATTTATTTCTCCTTATAAGTTGCTCAACATGTTTCGGGCCACCTTGTGCCCATCTTCAGGAACTGACGACTTAGTGGTATTTTTTCACGTCGCCACTAAATCGTCAGTTCCTGAAGATGGGCACAAGGTGGCCCGAAACATGTTGAACAACTTATAAAGAGCAAATTATAAGGAGAAATAAATATAATACTAAGTGGCATCTAGTTGGTTTCTTATTCCACATTGAACTACGATGCACAGTCAACCACACATCAAATCTGACAATACGTCTTAATCTTCTTGTCTAAGCATTGTTGTCGAAAGTTGCGATCGATTTATTAACCGTGATTTGGAAGTCCTGGGCCTTTGTGCTGAGGTTTTTCCTGCTGTTGCTCAGTCCAGACAGACAAATGACAGTGTATGAGGCCAAGACCGCTTCCGTACACATCCTTTCCAAAATAGTATTATCTAATTATACAGGGTTATTCAAAATGATTGTCGGGGTTTTAATAACTTGTCATACACAATACACTTGAGATTGGAGTATATGTATTTTTTTTATTTAATAAAACAACACACCAAGTTTATGTTACATAACTTACAGGTGCTCTATATGTGCACCCTTTGTGATTTTGCAAACATCAACACGATAATCGAGTTCGTTCCAAACTGTTTGTAACATGTCAGCGGTGATGATTTCAATGGCAGTTCTGATTCGTACCTTCAGTTCCTGGATACACACGCACCCTGTCTCTTGAAACTGTGCATACCACCTTCGAATGGAATTGTCATATGGTGGTTGTTTCCCGAATTTGGTGCGGAATTGCCGCTGGACAATTATACCCCGACAATCATTTTGAATAACCCTGTATTATTACGTCCTTCAACACTATTTAAGCTTGAGAATTGAAAGCTTAATTAATTATGACAATAACAAACAAAAAAAAAAAAGGAAACTCTTGCCATTCCATATAGTTTACAAAACGCTAAAAATTATAAATCTCAAAGTAATGTCGCTAGTTCTTTGTGTGCAGTAAGACGTGAGCTATTACTTTTTAAGGAAGAACATAAACATGCTTCCAGCTGTCCGACAGGTAGATCATAGGAAAACGTTAAGAACTGTGAAAGATGAAATAAGTGAACAGTTTAGGATAAAGCTTAAAGAAGAACGAGCCACTTGCCACGTGTATGGACCATGTAATGTCCCTACTTTTCAGATAGTAAATTGTGGGATGTTAGGTTGTGCTAAAACTGTGGCTAGAAAGGGTGATACAAGGAATACGTGAAGTATTTTCATGTGGCACAACTCTTAGTGTGTGTGTGTGTGTGTGTGTTTAAGTTTTATTGCGCCTTCGGTATATACAAGATGTACCAAGATAAATTACAAAATTGTTCCTGAAACCAATTTCAGTAAATATTTACACTACGGTACAAGTGGAAATGAGTAATATGTATATTGATATGGGTGTAAATAACGGCAGTGAAAAATGAACAGGAAAAAACACTGCGGCTTATGTATGTATGTATAAAGGTAGGAAGGTAAGGTGATTCCGTTACAGGCCCCGTGTGGCCCAGAGGGTGGGTAAAGGTATAGCTCTACTCTTCCATGACCGCAGCACGCCCCGGCCACACTTTACCCCCGGGAAAGACCCGGTACCCATTTTACAGGAGGCTGGGTGGGCCCGAGGGCCGGTCTGGACGGGCGGAAAATTTTGTCCCCACCGGCATTCGATCCCGGACCGTCCAGCCCGTAGTCAATCGCTATACCGACGGAGCCACCCGGCATATATATATATATATATATATATATATATGTATAAGTGGGACATCTATCTGATCATCGTGATTTTATGAACATAACAGCCTACGTTCTCAGTATTTAACCTGTTTACTTGCTGTTACTATCCGTGTATCATCACACATCTCCTGTGTTATTCATAAGTAATTACTTTCACTTATTCAGTTCAGGTACCAACAACAGAAGAATGTGATATCACACTAAATTTCTACGTAATGTTTACTGCCTTTATGGTGTTATGCATTAAACAGTATGATTCTACTATGGCGTTTCAAGCGAAACAGCATTAGACGTAGATCGTTGCTGGAATTAAAACTGCATGCATGTATTCTTCCAGTAAACAGAAATGGCCACAAAGTGAAAGAAAGAAAAAATTAACATTGAAATATTCCGTGATATGACAATACTGAGCCAGTTGGCACTGAAGTTGAAATTTAGAGAGTTCTGAGCACACGACTGCGATGGCCAAATCCTGTTAGAGATAGCTTCGAGCGATAGCCTTACTGGCCGGTACTTTGTTGCGTTCCGCCTTCAAAGCAGAATTTATTTTGGGCTTATTATTAATAGTTGCGAAAGACACGTGGCATTCAGAGAAGGTCGATTGCAATATAGAGATGTGGGTGTCGGGAGTGATTGAAACGACGCTTAACTTTCTGTTAGATAAGGTTCATTGCTTAGTCAGATCGTCAAGAAAATCCGACACGAGTTTAATTCTGTGAATTTCAGCAGCCGAATGTTACTGTGTGTTTTGATTTACGGACTTTCTAGATTGCGAACGGCGACAGATTCAAAAATAAACTTGGAGCACTAGTGGAATAATACTTGGGAGGATAATATTAAAATGGATCTTCATGAAGTGGGATGGGGGCCATGGACTGGAGTGTTCTGGCTCGAGATAGGGACAGGTAGATGGCTCTTGTGAATGCGGTAATGAACATTTATGTACCATAAAATGAGGGGAATTTCTTGACTAGTTGGGGACCTGTTAGCTTCTCAAGAATTCTGCTCCATGGTATTAGTTAGTTAACTGGTTAACTAGTTAGTCAGTAGAATAATAGTAACACGGCAATGAGAAGTTCTCGGAGTACAGCCTGTCCCAGTAGGCTGTCATTGTGTCCATCATATACCTCACATTCACTGACACTCCTCATTGAGCAATTTCAAGAAGAACATACAAATTTTTCGATGCGGATTTTATACGAAAATGTATTTCCAAATAAACTGTACTTGCTTTGCCGAACTCAGCACAAACCTATGCCTGATTTCAGGCTTCTGCTACGAGGTAGACGAGAACCGCCCTCTTCTGGGCTATTACGTAGCGTGTAGTCGTAATCTCGTGCCGACGTTTCGAGAGAAGCTATCGGTCCCATCTTAAAGGACCAAGACATTTTGACCCTTGAAGATGGGAACGATAGGTTGTTCCGAAATGTCCGCAAGGAATTACAACTACCCGCTGCGTAATAGCCCAGAAGGGCGCAGCTCTGAATATAAACCTACACGAAGAGTGTGCAACTGGCTATAATTTCGATGTTAGAATCAGCCACATAACATTTTAAATACCACCGATTTTTTTTGAGGGGGTGGGAGAACGAAGGTGGAAGCAGCACTGACATCAGTCTTTTATGATATTATGAGATGTTGTAATCATGTAGCTCTGAACATAGGTGTATTGTTGGATGTGACGCCGTATTGTCTGATACTACGTATATACTAGAGTGACAGAGGAACTCGCTGTTTCCGCCTTGTACTGTACCTGATACATAGGCCTTTCTATCACCGACATTCGTCAAATCCCAGACGATGTTTGTCTACATGGTCATCGCTGAGAGAAACTTTCAAACACTTGCCATATATATATATATATATATATATACTAGGACCGAAACATGCTACTTTTCTTTGTACGGAAAAGTGTACCTTTGAGCTGTTGTTTGGAAATAAATAGACATCATTTACTGTTTATAGTATTGGCCTATTTGTTTAAAGTGTTTGCTGTTTTATGAAACCAAGATTTCTTTTTTATTCAGACGACAAAACTTTATATGTTTATAATGGTTGGTGCTTGTAGCTTGACTAGCAAGAATAAATTTTCTATGTGGCATCCTTACGAAACCTGAAGTACCACTGCACTCAAACGACAAAACGTGTTTCGATTGATAACAATGTTGGGCCTACACACACCAGCCACTTGCTGTTTTATTTCATTATCATGGTCATCAGCCAGGATAGTGAACCTCTTCGAACTGGAGAGCACGAAAAGATTTCCAACAACGACGGAGATTCTTTGGAACTGGCACTATGTCCCAACAGGCTGCATGGCCAACCCATTCTTCTGTGATCCTTTACCCGGTACTTATTCACTTCCCTTCATTCAGGTCGTAGATGAATGACTGAAGATCTTACCTTCTCGTCTCAAATCCTGTTATACAAGGGTGAAAAAACTCCATTTGAAAGTCGCCTGGGTTTCTTAGGCCAGAAAGACTTACAGGGGAATGGCATGTGTGATGCACCTGTTTCGTGCATGGTGGCGAAACTACGAGTCGTTCCCTTCTAAGCCTAATCACCGCCACCATATTTGGCTTCCTTTATTTTTGTGAAATTTTTAACACAGTGATAAAGTTTGAAGGATGCAGCTAATCAAAAAAACAAGTGTCCCTGTAGCTATCAGAATAGTAGCTCCGTGAAGGTAACTGAAATACCCATGTCTTGTAGTGCCCTGGCAACAAAGTTTGCTGCAGCACGTGAAGTGGAAGGGAGGAGAAGTGAGGATTTTAAGCGAGGCGTTGAAAGTACATCGTTTCTAGAGAGGGGAGGCAGTTTTGTATTATAAACTGTTTCCATTTCTATATATATTTTGCGTGATATACGAAGAGAGGTGGGAGAGAGTAAACGGTATTTTGGAAAGAGTATAAAAAGAATATTTTCGGATGGGGTAAATAGCTAAGGCCATGAACATTTCCCTCTCCTCTAACCCTACAGGAGACGCGAGACGGTTTTATAGTTGGTGCGGTCGAGTCGGATGCAAGTTCCAGGCTTTGTCAGTCTGGGTTGTGTATTCGTCGGAGTAACTCATACACGTACACAGGTTTCAGGAATACACTCACTAATTTGTGTCAGAACATTTTTAGTGACTTACCAAACAGGAGGGATACTCTATACAATGGGGATGGAGTACTTCCACGAATGGAGCCGTAGAGAGGTACAACTCTTAGCATATGCTTAGTGTAGTTACACCGATAAGAAAGAGCGTGTTTAATTAGCATGGCTACTGTCATGTCGAAGAAATGTATGCGTCTGTTTGGAAAAGGAACGAATACAACAGAGTTTTGTCTCTAAAATTGGCATCAGCCTTTTAAACTATTCAGTGTTTGTGGGCGTTAATGTTTAACTGAAGCCAAGAAATACGTTTCCGAACTAATTTCTATGTTAAGGAACAGTCTAATTTTAAATGGTCCATGTTTTTGTGTTTAGATTTCTCTGATTGTTACGTCTTAAGGCAAATAATTTTAACCTTGTACGAATGAATGTATTTTGAGTGCAGTTTTGATAGATTATGTTGTAACTGGCCCTTGTTATCATTGACACGAAGACTCCAATTTTATGTCACA
>Ga0123355_10016578_pt1 | contig 11619 bp, 5 predicted proteins | sample TergutEmb28metaG_3_FD_89872 | JGI IMG/M metagenome (GOLD analysis project Ga0123355, IMG submission 89872) | Embiratermes neotenicus P1 segment gut microbial communities from Petit-Saut dam, French Guiana - Emb289 P1 | ecosystem: Host-associated > Arthropoda: Insects > Digestive system > Gut ...
CTTCCCCCACCACCGCCAGGCGCACCGCTTCCCCCGCCACCCTTGGGCACACCGCTTCCCCCCCCCCCCCCTTGGCCCCCGCCTCCCCCCCCCCCCCCCCCCGCCCCCCCCCCCCCCCCCCCCCCCCGCCTTGTAAGCTGTTATTTTTCTCAGCAAGCTCTTATCACAGTTCCCCGATCTGTGTTTTCCTGTTGGATACCAACTTTGTGTTAACGAATTTTCGGAAACCTACATAATGCACAGCTAAGTGTAACCACCTACCACACACAAGACGCGGGTTCGAATTTTGGAACTGAAACAATGCAAGTAACTACACAACCCGTCAAGACGAGAAAGGAAACAGACAAGTTTCTGACTTTCCTTAGAAACTATCATCAAGTTATGATGACGTAACAGCGGGTATTTGTGTACTGAAAGGCCCATATTTCACACAGACGGTGATGGGCACACAATCCTGTATTCCGCTTACGTAGTTCACATTTTGAACTCGCTCAGAACGCTGGTTTGACATCAACTTCCGGTTCCTTTCACGTGTTTAGTTTTATGAAATGCATTCCACACCGGAAGTGCTTCCTTTACACAGCTAAGTGAAATCAACGCTTTAGAAATTTAAGACATCCGCTTAACACTTTACAACGTTTAAGCTGTTTTATGAACACGCGATAATATTCCAGGCCAATGTTTACTGGACTCTATAAACTAGAGGACAGTCAAGACATTGGTAAATGGAATTCAAAACAAGAAAATATGTGCGCAGTCGAAAGAAGCGAGGTGTGAGGTTGTCACAGCTGAAGAATCAATTCTTCCGAAATATTACGCCGTATCGACTGGTAAATATTTCAAGACGTTTCGAAATATCGCAGTGCCTTCATAATCTTCAATGCCAACTAATGCAAGACACACTGAAGATCTAGGCACTACGATCCTTCGAATAGTCGTTAAATATTTACCGTTCGACAGTACCCCTGTGTTTATCACCTGATAAACCTCATTTCGCCCAATTCAGTCACTCAAGTACCTACATCCCTGGCATTTTCACCTTCAGGGGTCTTCAATTTGGGAAGTTATCAATTAAAATTTCGACACTGCAATACGAAAGTACAATAACAAGACACGTCATTAAAATATTCTTAAAATCAGTGTGTTATATTCGCATACTACTTAATTTTAGAATAAAGAGTTGTAATCAGAGGGTGTGCATCAGTGTCGTTGAGACTATGTCCATAAGATTATCTCCCCAACTTCCGAACAAGCTTCACATCCACATGAAACAACGGCCAGAATTACACAGTGCAGGACGCTTCGTACGCCCATAGTGTACGTGCTGAACTAATGCAGCAGGCCTTCTCGCTTTTACAAGCATATATGCCGCGCCACAATTTGAAAAACCACGTAGAACTGTGTAGGCCTCATTATAATCTTCAATTCTTACAGCGCACTGCAAGGCAGTCCGTCCGTTACAGTCACAATACACTGCAGGGTAATCCGTCAGGGAGCGTCACAAGTCACCGCACGGCAGTCCGCGCCAAATCTCACACAAACTCGTACTGTTGGGGCAGAAAGTGGAAGACAAAAGGCATTTCTGCGTAACACATATCGCGGTGGGTGGAGATTCTATACGCTGCAACCATTAACCGCTTTTCAGTCTTTTCAATGGAACAGATCCGTAAAAGACTCAGCCCATTACACAAAAAACCATGACTTGCTTTAATTTTACGGAAACCTGCTATAAGAAGTAGGGAGGATGATCATTTTAACGCAATGGCCCGATTCAATTATTAGTTACAAGATCGGTGCAAGGTATTACAAAAGAATGCTACTTTACTTTACCTACTTTTGCGGGTTCACTTCATGAGAAAGAACAAAAAAGGCTTTACACACGTACAACTCCTTTCATGTAAATATTTTCAATGGTACACACGACCGTCACAAACAACATGAGATCAAATGTAATACTACGTAAGGAAATTATCAAGGGCTTTGCCAGGAGCGCACACGTTAAATGGAAACATAATAAAGCCACAGGAAGTGCCGAAAAACACGTTACCGAAAAAGGAACTGAATTATGATTTTTATTTATACACCGCAAATATCTGGAAAAAAAAAAGTGTTATTTAAAGCATATATGCAATTTAAAGCTGCCACGCGTCCATTCTCAGCGCATTAAACTTTCACATGAGAAACAGTCTGTTAGCTTCAAGCTCTGTCCGCTTCACCAAGGCGGAACGAGTCAGCTGTAACTTAAAAAAAGTCACAGTGCGGACCTTGAGCCCACAGAGCAATTGAAATGCAGTCACGTAACTTCTTTGACTAAGCTAGTCCGGCGAACATCTCTGGACTCACGCCACAGCACGGCTGTCTATGGACACCTTTCACAAACAGGCATGATAATCACGCATTCTGTACCCTATGTCCACATGGGCTTCATTATCAACAGAAATTGGTCTATACCGCTTTATTTCAGTGGCTCAGATGTTCGCCATCTTGTTTAAAGATGGAGGGAAATTTACCCACGATCAGCCGTGACAAAGATGAGGTCTGCTTAGCGATAATGCGCCTGATAGCTGTTCAGGATGTACCTCGTTTGAATCTCAGGCAGGTAACTATCACGACCTGAAGTTTCACATATTTTCGTCAAACCTGATCATTACCGATGCTGCGAGTACTTTACACGAAGCTGGAGATTTCCCAGTACCACACTCAAAAGGTGGAATGAAAAGTGGCAGAATTCTGCAGTAGGCAGCAAGATGTTCATCAGACACTATTAAATATGATTCGCGAAGGAGTTCAGTTGCAGATCAAGTCCCAAACCTACCACTATTCGGTTCAGAATATTTCATCTTCCATTTATCGGTGCAAAACGTGGTATCTCGCCTTGGGGCAAAGCACTCCGTTCAACACTTAAGAAAACTGAAGGGTATACTTCATTAGCACATGCAGTGAAACAACGCAGAAAATTACACCATGAGGAGTTTTGTAATGTGTACTTCTCTCCGTATATTGCCAGGACGCTCACATCAAGCGTAACGGAAAGTAGCCACGCGTTCATTCCGCAGTTTGTCTTACACGACTGGTCCATTGTCTTTTCCAAAGCGAGTTCTCCACAGAGTGCGAGCTAGTGCTTCGTCTTTCAATTTCCTGTTTCCTCGCTTTTCCTTAAGGTAGCCAAGTAGCTGTCTACGTCTTCTTCCTCGTCTTACCGTCACGAATATCCTTGGATAAATCCATTTTACTCGCAAAATACAAGGTAACATATCTGGAGATGTACGGATGGGAAGAAGAAAATACAGGCTTAGATAACTGTAGGAGGGTGTGGCGCCGATGCCGTACGTCTGCGATAGGTCCACTGGTGGATACCGAGAAGAAGGTAATAAACCCTGGAATTCCATAAAAAGCCCATAATATCCCGGACAGCTGACACATACATCATCAGTTCCACCATAAGTACTCTGCTCCATCGAGTCAAGTAGTACCCCCCAACCTCCTTCTGTTTTGTTACGTTGGCCTTGTGTAAAAAATGGGCAGGTTTGGTGTAATACTACAGCAAAATACGGGGGTTTCAAATTACGAAGCTGCAAACATGCTTGAAAAAGAGCCGACCTGTATTTACGTCACACAATAAAACCCGTACCTGAGTCATGTCATACATTTTAAACCAGTTTAAATTTCAAAATGGCAGGAACCGCATCATCACATTCGAGTCCTATCTGTGTTAAGTTCGGAATGCGAACGTTGCCGGAATGTTAGGTATTTTCGTTATCAGGCCAATAAAATGAACCCACGATGGAATATTCTTTCCTATCACAAATTTCAACTTCAAAACTACTGAAATTTCTTGGCGGTGGTCTATACTAAAGGTGCCGCACAATTTTTGTTCTGTATCGATTCAATATAAACCATATTTTGCAAGAATCTGAAACTTAAACATCCTAACTTCAGTTTACACACCTTTGATCAGGGGTCAGCACATTTTCCAAAAAATTTGGAGCAACTTCCAAATTCTAAACGCAAAAAGGGCGATATTTAGCGAGTTCCATACTGAGGACCCATAATTCTGGAGTGACGTTTGAACCCCACTATTATCAGGCTTTTTATGCTGAGTGCACGTGCACCAATACGCATTTTTGTGTGTAAAAAAAAACTACAGCAATTATGTTGAAAATATTTGGTTCCACCGTACAAAATGTAGCCGAACCCCCGTTGCTGTTCGCTACGCAAAGGAAATGTACGTAATTGTTAATAACCCCACCTGTACTGTACTAAACGTATTAACGGATGCAAACATGCTCCATTTTAATCAAGCAACCCCGAGTAATTGCCGCTTGGTAGAAACATATTGTGTTTGAACCAAATGACTTCTGTTTGATGGTCATGTGTATTTTATCAACTGAACATTAAGAATCCTATCTTCTTCTTCTGAACCTCCACATGTTTAGGCTATTGAGCCCAATCCTGTTTTTGACGATGAATTTGGTCGCTCCATCTTATTCTCGGTCTCCCCACCCCCCGATCTCTCCTGCCCGTTGGTTTGTATTGTAGAGCTTGCTGTGACAGTCTAGTGTTTCTCATTCTTTATACGCCTTTTACCATGCAATGTTCATATTCTTCAATTTGTTGGACTGTATTTTTTGACGTCCAGTCTTCCTATAATTTCTGTATTTCTAATTTTTAATGCTGTCAGTCCGAGGACTGCTCTTAAAAATTTCATTTGTGCTGCGTCTTTGTCTGCTTCTCTGTTTCAAAATTCAGTTCTTACTGCCGTATTTTAAAGCTGCTTTAGATGTAACATTAGACAACCTTAGCAGAGTTCTTTCATTTATTTGTAAGAACTCCTAATAACACCCATTCATTAATCTTTTTTGATGTTTTGCTGACCGCGCATCTCAGTATATTTATCTTAGTAATTAACCAACTGGATGCACAAAATTTTGTTTTACAATAAGTTTTATTTCATGCCTCTACATGTTTCGAGCACCATGTGCTCATCATCAGGAGGTCAGAATTATATTATACAGCCTCTGGTATCATCACACCTATAGATGGCCGTCCCGTACACAACCTGTGCACCGGACGGCCATCTATAGGTGTGATGATACCAGAGGCTGTATAATATAATTTTGACCTCCTGATGATAAGCACATGGTGCTCGAAACATGTAGAGGCATGAAATAAAACTTATCGTAAAACAAAATTTTGTGCATCAAGTTGGTTAATTACTAAGATTAAAAAAAACCATTCATTAAATTCATTATATATTCTAAATACCCATCAGTATTTAATGTGATATAATGCTTCCTAAGTATACTTCTCCGTTGAATTCAATTTTTCTTACAATATTATTCTTTGACGAAGAATGTTTGGGCCGGTTTCGTTATCGTGCAAAATATTTACATTTCTGAGATAACATTAGAATAAGATACAGGCATATAACTTCAAATTTTTTTACGTTTCGCTTCTGCACTTCCGATTAGCCTCACTATACCACAGTCGCATGCACAGTAAACAGCAGCCAGATAAAGATACATTTGTAAAGCGGCACATTTTTTGTGTATAAATATAACAATCATTTCATAACGGTTTCCTTTTTCCCACCACGAATCGTTCCGTTCCACGTTAACCATTATCATTATTTTTTTTTTTTTTTGAATGCACGTGTGGACCGATCGGCCATATTGAACTTTCAAGAGTCTTGCTCCATTGAAGTTCCCTATGTGGTACTGAAGTACAGCTATATGGTTAGTACATATAGTTAGTACACAGCAGCAAGTGTAATGAGCTCTAAAAAGAGTGAGATGTATTTCAGTACGAAATACGAATAGCTATATAATGAAACCCGACGCACGCACAACCGTTCAATCAAGTGTTGTTACATTCAATCTCACAAGGATGCGTGAGATTTATAACAAATTTACTACGTATGGGCTAAATAAAACAGATGACCAACCAGATGCATCTCGTTGGTCATCTACTTTATTTATGTCAACAGTACACGGTCAAACACACATCAAATTTACGGGCGTGTTAAGGCCATCTCCTCCTCCCCTCCTCACAAGACACAAAAGTTTCATTATTACTCATCCACCTGTGTTTGTCTGTGACATTGTGTGCATGTAAAAACTTGTTCCTATGCAGTCTATAAAGGCGTATGAGTGGAGGTATAGCGCCACTCATTCCTAACGTCACTGTATGGAGAGCCTTTACGCCTTGGCCGCTTTAGCCCCGCGGAAAAATCTCCCGGTACCTACTGAAGAGGAGACTGGGTTGGAGTGCAGAGCCGGTTGGATTCTTTGCTCAAGAAAACAATCTTTTGTCCCTGCCAGGAATGGTTGCCGGTTGTCCAGTTAGTCTAGTCACTATACGGACTACGTACCGAGTGCTAATAGAATTTTCAATAGAACACGCATAAATTCGGAGGACCTTCGATGTAATACCACCGTCCGAAGAGAAAACAAACCACATTTCACTTGAACTTCGATGCTAATACAGTCTGAGTTAGTGACACAGCTGTTAAAGAACTCCGCGTCAAATATGAAGTATTCGTTGCCAACTGACTCCTTTAAGCACAGTCTTTCTTGAGAAGCTGACAGTTCCTCAGCTAGTCAAAAAAATTCCATGGATTTTATATACCCTTAAATGACTGTGTTCACTACAGCCCGCCACTTGTGACTGTCCTCAGCCAGACGTATTCAGTCAGAGTCCTCCCATCATAATTATTTAAGATCTGCTTTAATATTATTCTCCCACGTACGCCTATGTCTTCCAAGTGGTCTCCTTCTTTCACATTTCCCCACCCAATCGATGTATGCGTTACCCTTATCCCCATCTCATTCCCATTGCCCCGATCATCTGCATAATACTTGGTGAGCAGTACGAATTGCGTGGCACCTCATTATGCAATTGTCTCCAGCCCCCTGTTACCTCGTCCCTCTTAGAACCAAATATCTTCCTCAGCACCCTATTCTCGAACACCATCAGCCTACGCTGTTACCTCCTAGTGACAGACCAAGTTTGATACCCATAAAAGCAACAGGCAAAATTATAGTTCTGTATATTTTAATACATGTATATTTTAATACATGAAATAAGGAAACGGAAGGCTAACTGGATTGGTCACATTCTGCGTAGAAACTGCCTTCTACAACGGGTTACTGAAGGAAAGATAAAAGGAGGTACAGAAGTGACAGGAAGACGAGGAAGAAAACGTAGGAAGCTACTGGATGGCCTTAAGGAAAGGTGAGGATACTCACAGTTGAAGGAAGAAGCTCTAGATCGCACTATGTGGAAAGCTCGATTTGGAAGAGGCTTTGGACCTGTCGTAAGACAGACTACTAAATGAATGAATATTTTAATCCTTATATTTCTATGTAGAAAGCATAACACAAAACATTCTGCACCGAACGGTAGCAAGCGTTCTCCGAAATTATGCTCATCTTAATTTCTCCCTGAAAGCCATTTTGGTCTCCCAGTATCGTTGCCACTTTGCCAAAGGACTTATCTATTACCTACACTTATATTGTCCTACATTCTGCTAAGACACGAATATATACTTAATGTTCTCAGCATTTATGCCTACATCAAATTTCTTACAAGCGACAAAGCCTGCGCTTTCGTTTATAGTACATGTATTCTTGCCCGATAAATACAAATAATCGGCGTAGACCAGAAGCCACGGTGTCCCAGTGAATTTAAACCCGTTCTAGTTGCAACGGATCTTCCCAACTGCGGGCTCTAATTTTGAACAGCAATACCGGCTAGGCACCTCCTGTTTTCAGAATTACTTCACGGGAAGTACATCTCACAAATGTTCACCTATCCCGATTTCAATACAGGTTTCATTTAAATACATTTTAATTAACCTAACGTTATCGATACACCAAACGCAACGAAAACATAGACTATACAAAACTTCCCTCCTAACCGAATCACACGCTTTCTTGAAGTCCGCTAATAGCCGAATGTATGACCCCACTGTATTCTCATCTCCCCCGTTGTATGAAAAATGGAGAATATTTTATCAACAGCAGAACTACGGGGCTGGGACTTCTTGGTACTTGGAGATGAGACCTACAGGTTGTCCCGAAACGTCGGTATGGAATTACCACTCTATGTTGCTTAATATCCCATAAGAGTGCAGTTATCACGTACATCACGGCGGAAGCCTGAAATCACGCATCATCGTTTTCAGGGATATTCCCCTGTGTTTCCTGTGGCTGTTTCTATCACCATGGATCAGTTACTACACTCTAAATATTTCAGGAACATAATCTGAAAGAATGGGTACAAAATACAAAGAATATCGGCAATGAATGAAGAGTTATAAACAGTCAGATTAGTAAAGGGTCCAAAATTTGTATGCAGAATACTGATAAAATGAGGATATAGGGCAAAGATTGCACATGCATGGCACAGTGAACGGAATAACGAAAAATAATGTTCATAAAAGTATGTAAAACAGCGAGGTTAGTTTTAGGCGCCACAATGAAGTTTGCGTTGTAAGGAAAAGAGAAACACAAAGAACAGAAGCTTAGGTCACCGCTGGGAGCACCTCTGAGACACATAAACCAAATGATAAAAGTGAGAACAGAGTAGACAAAAAGACATATCAATTACACTGGAAATACGTTAGCAGATTGCTGGAGTGTAAACTGCCAGAAACTAACTTACTTTGGCATACATACATACTCCCAATGTGCATGTGACATAGGAAGACATGTTCAAAAAGTTCTAGAGATAGCTATGGACCTGTAGCAGTCAGCCCCTGAGATGGAATTAGAAGCTACTTCGACCAGCCGAAAAGTTAGTTTAGGTGGTCCTACCTTCCGCAAAGTTTGTAGGCTCTCTATTGTACTTTTATTGTTGAGTTGGTGGTCAGCAGTTAAAGAAAGTTGGCCGTGTGTATTGTTGTAGTTGTCCTGTGTGTGTGTTGTTATCTTATGTGTATTTGTTGTATTATGTGTGCATTGCTGTTTTTTTACTTTAGATGCCAGACTGCTGGCTAGAAGTCAGTATTCAGAAGGTCCTGCGACCGGCCACCTCGACACAGGGTTTTCTTGGTTTCCCTCTGTCTAAAAGCAAATGCTGAGATGGTTCCCAAGTTGCCACTAAATGCTTCTCATGTAGCCCTCCCGAGTTAAATTCAGTAGTAACCGATTTCATGTTTTGTATACATGTAAAATAACCACTGCCACCGGGTGACAACCCAATTGCAGTAAATAAATATTATTATTAAATGGACATCACATCTAAAACAAAAATAACGGCAGTCCACTCACAAAATTTCATTGTGTCACTTCGAAGAACCTTTGAAACGATAGGGCTATGCTTGAAATTCCCCACACAAGAAACTGTGTCAGAATAATTATCTACTCTTGGAAGAAAACTGTACCACGGAGTTCGGCATTAAACATATGAATTTTTCCCTAACATGGGATAAAACTTCCCTAGACACATTCCGCCAAATGTGTTTCATATTTGCAGATGCGTTGAGAGACCTATGGAAATAAACAACCATGTTTCATCTGACTACTTCAGTTTGTCACTTACCGAGGTAGCTCAGGCGTGCGTCGGGCGGTCACGTTAGTAAGGTAAATTTGTACGATAAACAAGCCGACAGGAAGTAATAACCCATCGCTGTCAGATATAATAATGACCCTATACATATGGAGTAAAGTTAGTTGAAGAAATTGGATATCCCTGCCCAGCATCACTTTGCCCTCCCTCAATACCCCATACACTACCTAACAGTTCGAGGTTATAATTCGAGATCAAACAGCCTTGCATCTTATCACAGACTTTGGACATATTCGCATGAGACGAACTTAAATAATTTAGTTCCTCTGTGTGTATCATATAGCCATAGCAATTAGGAAATCCTTAGTTTTAGCAGTTTAGAGACAGTAGTGTCGGACCCGATTTATCCCATATGTATGACAGTAAGAATGGTAATATTCATGTATGACAGTAAGAATGGTAATATTCGAAAGTACTTACGACGCTGCGTATGCCCAACATAAGAGATGAACCAAGACTAGGCCGGCTCGCTTCACATGCACATTCGCAACGCGTTGAGAAGAAAACCTCGAGCCCGAGCGCGGGTGTTTCTTGGTCCCCATATCAACAACACAAAACCTTACTTTGAAAGGCAACCAAATGCAGTCGAAAGTAAAATAACGGGAATTTTTTCGCTGTCACAAAACATACAAGGATAAACCGTTATATATAGAACGTTTTGTGCCTCTATCCACGGAAGAGAAAAATAAAATAAATGTCTTTTATCCTTTGTTTTAAGTAAGCAACAATCAGATTTTTTCAAATGTCCGTATTACTGCCGATCCTATTACGAACTCTGGAGAATAATAATGACAACTGTGATAACGCGCATAAAAACAGACCAAATTTGGCAACTCCGGGTACACACTCCAGTATATCATTTTGAGTTCTAGGGTTAAATCTCTTAAGACAGATATGAATAGAACCGCAACAACTATCCCAGTCAATGGCAGTTAAAAATATATCTCAAGAAGTGCAATACAACTAGACTGGTATGCTATTCGCATCGTGTAACATTGGCCTCTAGGAGCCTTGGGAGAGGAAAGCTTAGAACTGCCAGCCAAGTCACTTCGTTCTTGGCACATGGACAAAATGCTCTTTACTATCAGAACGACGAATGTTGACCTAAGAGGCTAATGGAGTTCCATTCCTCATTCAAACTGAGAGGAATGTAAGGTGATAACATGTTTCCATCAGGGTGCAGATAAGCTTACAATACCACTAATGATGCCATTTGATTTATGGATTATAAAACAGTTTTGAAACAAATTCCACCCCAACCTTAACGTTCTGGAAGGCAACCAGCTCTATATAACAATCAAACTTACGCTTCCAATGTCGAAGAAAACACTGCATATGCGCGAGCTATACAAAGCTATAATTGCAAAAAGCGATCGTCCTTCACTCTTGAAACCTGACTAAATATGATATTAAAAGGGTTAATACTCTGTCTCTCACAGTATCTGTAAGGGCAACTTCACACGGAAATGGACTTTTAGACTTTTTATACGTGTGTAGACTTGTTGCGGATCATGGCATGGCTTCCATCTAACGCCGGTTAGCTTATTTTGTATCCGCTGAATGCGTACACACTAAAGCGTATATACAGTCCTGGATCCTTAACTTACAAGTCGGACGGAAGAGTATCGTGTGCTTAACTGAATGAACTGACGTTAGAATGAATGAATTGGTGAATGAGCTCGCTGAGACTTTCACAATCCATGTGACCTGGATTCCCATTTTCATTGACGAAACATGTAACAATTGATACAGTGCGATTAATCTAAGAATAAACACTCAGAGATTTGCTGCATTAGACAGATAAACTTCGCGATAATCTCTACTTACTTTTATTCATTGGCGTTGAGTGAAGCAGGGCCTGTGAAACGTTCCTCTCTTCGGCATGGGTTAAACAAAAACATGAACTAAAACTCAATTAACAAGTTCGTTCCTTTTTTTTTTTTTTTTTATTTTCTTTTCTATTTTACTTTACCCCCTCACAACAACTTTCTTTCCTGTTTTATTTTTAAACACTACAACGAATTCACTCTTTTTGCCCCTCGTGAAAAA
>Ga0123355_10016579_pt1 | contig 11618 bp, 11 predicted proteins | sample TergutEmb28metaG_3_FD_89872 | JGI IMG/M metagenome (GOLD analysis project Ga0123355, IMG submission 89872) | Embiratermes neotenicus P1 segment gut microbial communities from Petit-Saut dam, French Guiana - Emb289 P1 | ecosystem: Host-associated > Arthropoda: Insects > Digestive system > Gut ...
ATCAACCCGGCCACGGGCGAGCACGCCATGCCGACCATCGGCACCTTCATGCAGCTGCTGCCGAAGGAGTTTTCGACGGCGCCGTACCGTTCGACCGACAGCACCGTCTATGTCTGCGTCGAAGGCCGCGGCCTGACCCATGTCGGCGATCAGTTCTTCACCTGGGGCCCGCGCGATGTTTTCGTCGTCCCCAGCTGGCACCGGCATTTCCATCATGTCGACGAGGAATCGGTGCTGTTCAGCTTTTCTGACCGGCCGGTGCAGGAAAAGCTCGATCTGTGGCGCGAGGATCGCGGCAACCACTAATACTGGCGGGCGCAGCCCCGGAGGCCCGCCGCCGACATCCTGGAACCGCCAATGCTCCACTTCGCGAAGCGCTACGGGACGGCTCTCGCCACGGCGGTCGGGCTCGGTCTTGCGGTGACCCTGGTGCTCTCGACCGACGTTGCGGCGTTGCGAGCGGCCATCTCAAGGGTTGGGCTGGCGGCACCGGTCGTGGTCGGCATCCAGCTCTGCGTGGTCGCGCTCGCCGGATTGGGGTGGGCGCCGCTCGTCATCACCTGGGGGCGTGCCCGCCTCCGCGTCTTCGTCGGCTTGCGCTTCGTGCGCGAAGCCGTGAACGTCCTCTTGCCGGTGGCGGCCGTGGGCGGGGATGTTCTGGGCGGCCGCTTGCTGACCCGGTGGTCGGTGCCGCCCGGAGTCGCAGCCGCGAGCATCCTCAGCGATCTGACGGTTCAACTGTTCACGCAATTGCTGTTCGCGGCGCTTGGGATCGTCGTGCTCGCGATCAGCGGCAAGAGCGGGATCGTGGTCCTGCGGGCCGCCTCGGCAGTCGGGATCGGGGCTCTGGCGTTGGCCGGGTTTTTTGCCGTTCAGCGCCTCGGCTTCTTTCGCTTGACCGAGGTCATCCTCAAGTGGGTTGCCCGGCGCTGGCCGGCGGCGACGTCCGGCAATGCGGTGCGACTGCACGAAACTCTGCGCGCCATCTACGCGCGGCCGCGCAAGGTCGCGCTGGCCACGGGGCTGCATCTGGCGGCGTGGCTTCTGGGCACGCTCGAGTCGTTCGCCGTCCTCACGGCGATCGGAGGGGTCAGCAGCCTCGCCGTGGCGCTCGTCGTCGAGAGCCTCGGCCAAGCGTTTCGCACCCTGGGCGCTCCCGTGCCCGGGGCGCTCGGGGTTCAGGAAGGCGGCTACATCCTGCTCGTCGGCCTCTACGGGATGCCGCCCGAGACGGGGCTGGCGCTCTCGCTCACGAAGCGGATCCCCGACCTCTTGATCGGAATGGCGGGACTGACCGCCTGGCTGGGCCTCGAGTCGGGCCGCATCGGCCCGGCCGGCGCCCGGCGGGCCGCTCTCGCGCAACACGCCGGGGAGGACATCTCCAGATGAGCGCGGGCGGCATAAACAGGCTCGCGAAGCGGGGCCGCTCCCGGCGCTGCGCCCGGTATCGTCCGCGCAGCGATCGGGAAGCTCAAAGCGTATCGGTCCCAGGCTCCCATTCGGCAGGAGGTCGGCGGCATCGGCCATGACACTCGGGCAAAACATTGCAAGAAGGCGGAACCACACCTATCGTCCTCACCGAGGCCGCGGAACCGACGGCCGGGAGGATGGCGGTATGAATGCGCGACTGATGCTTGCTGCAGCGACCGCGCTCTGCGCTGCCCTTGCCACATCGGCACAGGCGCAGCTTCTCACCCACCGTGACCTCTCCTATGGGATGGCACGCACGATCGCCGAAGCCGCGATCGAAAGCTGCGGCGCCAAGGGCTATCCGGTTTCCGCCGTGGTGGTGGATCGGGCCGGCGAGGTGATCGTGGCCATGCGTGCCGACGGGGCGGCGCCGCACACCATGGAGAACGCGCGCCGCAAGGCTTACACAGCGCTCAGCTTCCGTGTACCGACGTCGGATTACGCCAAGCGCTACGCCGACAACAATCCCGTCGTGCGCCAGCAAGTGACCTTGCCGAGCGTGATCGCGATCCCGGGCGGCGTACCGGTGAAGGCGGGCAAGGACGTGATCGCCGGCGTGGGCGTATCGGGCTCGCCCGGTGTCGACGAGCCTTGCGTCGAGGCCGGCATCGACAAGGTAGCGGCCGAGCTCAAGTGAGCGCCGGTGTCGCCCGGCGCAAAATCTGGCAACGCGCAAGGTGCAGAGGCCGCTTCTGTGGTCAAGGGGGGTGCCCCTTGTGACCGGGAGCCGCCGGCAGGCTGACCTTTCGCGCCGGCATGCTGTCTCTCTCGCCGCTGCCTCCGCCGCCCCGGCGGTCGCCGACGCCGCCGGCCGCAAAACCATCAATGCGAAAGCCGCGCCGCTTCCTCGGCCAGCAAAGCTTTCTTGTCGGGCTTGCCGATCGGGGTCATCGGCAGAGCGTCGCGGAACTCGATCACGCGCGGACGCTCGATCGGCGACACCTTGTCCTTGAGAAAATCGAGCAGCTCCGCTTCGGTTATGGCGGCGCCGGCGCGCGGCTGTACCACGGCTTTCACCGTCTGCCCGCGATAGCGATCGACCACGCCGATCACGATCGCCTGCGCCACGTTCGGGTGCTGATAGAGGGCCTCTTCGACCAGGCGCGGATAGATCTTGTAGCCGCTGGCGATGATGATGTCCTTGATGCGGTCGACGATGAAAAGATAGCCGTCCCCATCGAGATAGCCGATGTCGCCGGTGTGGAATCGCCCGCCGGCCATCGCCTGAGCGGTCTCGGCGTCTCTGCGCCAATAGCCAGGCATCACCTGCGGTCCGCGCGCGCAAATCTCTCCGCGCTCGCCCGCGGCAAGAACGGTGTGCGCATCCTCGGTCGAAACGATCTCGATCACGGTGCCCGGCACCGGCAGGCCGGCCGAGCCCGTCCGGGCCGCGTCTATCGGATTAATGGTCAGCACCGGCGCGGTCTCAGACAGGCCATAGCCCTCCATCAGCCTGCACCCGGTCGCCGCCTCGAATTTGGTTTTGACCTCCGCCGGCAGCGAGGCACCCCCCGAGACGCAAATCTTGATGGACGACAGGTCGACACGCTTCGACTTGGGATTGCTGTAGATCGCGGTATAAAGCGTCGGCACGCCCGGAAGATAGGTCGGGCGCTTGCGCTTGATCAGAGCGAACAGCCCGTCGATCGTGAAGCGCGGCATCAGCAGCAGCTCCGCGCCGCAGGCGATGCCGAGATTCATGGCGCCGGTCATCGCAAAAACATGAAAGAACGGGAGCACGCAGAGAACGCGCTCAATGCCGCCGTCGAGTTGCTGCAGCCAGCTATGGCATTGCCAGGTGTTGGCCCACAGATTGCTGTGCGTCAGCATCGCGCCCTTCGGCACGCCGGTGGTGCCGCCGGTATATTGCAGCACGGCGACGTCGCGATCCGGATCGATCGCCGCCGGCTTGGCGGCGCCGTTGTTGGCGGTGAGCCCGCGGAAATCGAGATGACGCTGATCATTTGGCCAGGCTGCGGTATCGCCTTGCTTCATCCAGCCATAGAACAGACCCTTCACCGACGGCAGAATATCGGCCATGCGCTGCACCACGATGGTCTTAAGCGTGGTGCTGCCGATGAGGGGGGCCGCCAGCCCGTAGAGCTGCTTCACATCGAGCGTCACCAGAACCTCGGCGCCGGAATCCTCGACCAGCCTGCGGACTTCCTGGGCCGCATAGAGCGGGTTCAGATTGACGACCGTGCCGCCGATCATCGCGACGGCGAAGTAGCAGATCACATAGGTTGGCGAGTTGGGGAGGAGCAGCGCAACCCGCGTTCCCTTGCCGACGCCGATGCCGCCGAAGCCCGTGGCGGCGCGGCGAACCTGATCGCCCAGCTCGCGATAGGAGTAGGAACGGCCGAGAAAGTCGAGACATGGCTTGTCGCCATGCGCCGCGACGGCATCGAGCAACAGCGCGTGGATCGGCCGGCCCGGATAGCTCTGGTGCCAGTCGATGCCCGGCGGATAGGACTTGAGCCAGGGCCAGGCCGTCGATCCCGCCTCGTCGATCGTCATGCCCCGACTATAAGCCGATATCCCCCGACAGGGGAGGCGGGGGAACCGGCCGGACCTTCGCTTCGAGGAGGCCCCCTCGCCCCGCCGGAAGCCGCCGCTTATGAAGCCGCGGGGTCGGAAGAAGGGTGCTTTCTTGCGGTGCGCCGTCGCTGCCCGCGGCGACGCCGCGCGCCCCGCCTTCGCTGGCCGGCGAAGCGCTATTTTTTCGCGCCTTTTGCCGCCGCATGATCCGCTTTCGAGAGGGTCAGCTTCTCGGGATGGCTGATGCTCTTGTTGACGGCGGTGCGCGCGGCGCTCAGCTGCGGAAACTCGGTGTCGACGCCATCGCGCCGCACCACGTAGGTCGCCGAAAGCGTCCGCGCCGCGCGCTGATCGGCGGTCGTGCGCTTCAAGATGGTCCAGTCGACCCGCCGCGTCGCGCCCTCGGTGGCGGGATCCGGCACGTCCTCGAAGCCGCGATCGACGATCGTTTCGAGATGATAGATCTTGGGCTCCGGCTTCTTGCGCAGATCGTTCCGGTCCCGATCGCGGCGCCGGTCACCGGGCCGGTTGGCATCCCGCCCGCGACGCGGCTTCGCCATCGGAGCGCCCCGGCCCTCGTCCCTGCGTCGATCGTCCGATCGTCTGCCGCGGGCTTCGCCGTCGAACCGTTCGTGGCGCGATGGCCGGCGACCACGCCCGTCGCCGCGAGACTGTCCGCCGCGCCGTTCGTTCGGCTCGCTCGCGGCCGGCGCCGGGGCCGCGCCGTCCGACATGCCGTGCTCCGGATTGCCGCCTGCTGCCGCCGGACCGGCGCTTGCCGGGCGGGGACGACGGTGCCGGCGGCGCCGTTTGCGCGGTGCGTCCGCGGCCGGCGCCGGGGCGGGCGGCGCCGTTGCCTCGCCCATGGACATGGATGACGCATCCGCTCCGCCCTCCTGCTCCGAGGGCGGCCCCGCGGCCGCGGCGGCCTCGCCGGACGCCGCGGCGGGAGGGCCGAGGCGCCGATGACGGCGCCGGCGGCGCCGTTTGCGCGGTGCGTCCGCGGCCGGCGCCGGGGCGGTCGCCGCATCACCGGTCGCGGCGGCCAAGGACGCATCCTTGCCCGCCTCTTGAGGAGAGGTCTCCTCGGTCGCGACAGCGCCTTCGCTGGGCGCCGACGCGCGCTCGTCAATGTGTCGATGACGATGGCGGCGGCGGCGCCGGCGCTGCGGCTGATCGCCGCTCGGTGAGCTCCGGGGCATGTCCTGGTCCCTCGTCTCCGCGCCAGCCGCCGGCAGCGCCTCTCTATCAGGCGCGGTCGCCGCGCCAACGCTCGGCGTCTCGGGGTGGGTCGACTGCTCCGGTCGACTGTTGGGATCGGGCGGGACCATCGACATGGATCGGACGGTAGCACACGCGCCGTCACGGTCAAACGGGAGCGCATGACGGGGATCGAAAGCCGACCATAGGCGGGCAACCGCTGCGCCCGGCACCGGACATCGACGCGCCTCGCCCTCAGACTTTGCTCTTCCTCTGCGCCTCGTCCGGGAGGACGGGACCATCCCAAAGCCAGGCGAGGCAATCAAACATGTGCGACGCGCTCCAGTCCGCCACCGTTGCGTTGCGCACGTCGCGTGCAATCGCCTCGGGGTGAATAAGCCAATCCCAGATGGCGCGTGACTCGAGCTGCACGCGCGCGGTCCGCGTCACGCGCAGCGCCTCGAACCGGCGGAAGGCGATCTCGAAAGCGCCGTCCGCCGCGTCAATCGCTTGGGCGAGACAGAGGGCGTCTTCGATGGCCATGCAGGCACCTTGCGCGAGGGATTGCAGCGGCGCATGCGCGGCGTCGCCCAGCATGACGATGCGGCCCCGGTGCCAGTGCCGCACCGGATTGCGGTCCGTCACCGGCCGGCGCCAGCGGAAGTCCGTCATCGCCGCGAGCGCGCGGACCGTTGCATGGGCATCGCGGCAAATCCCGTCCAGCTCGGCACGGTAGCTCGAAACATCCGCCTTGTCGGCGTGGCTCGCGGTCCGGTACACGGCGACGATGTTGAGCTCTTTGCCGTGCCGCAGCGGGTAGTGAATGAGGTGGTAGCCGGGCCCGCCCCACAGCAGGACGCTGTCACGGGGAATATCGACCTTGATCTCGGCGATCGGCACGATCGTTCGCACGGCCGCATACCCGGACGCACGCGGCTCGCCGTCGCCGACAAGGCTGTGCCGGAAGAAAGAGCGCAATCCGTCCGCCGCCACGAGCGCCGGCCCCCTCCACGTCCGTCCGTCCACGCTCGTCACCGCCACGGCATCGCCCTCTTCTTCGAAGCCGCAGACCATCGCGTCGGCAACAAGCTCGATACCGGCGCTGCGCCGGCAGGCATCGAGCAGGACGTTGTGCATGTCGACCCGGTGAACGATGATGTAGGGGTATCCGAACCGTCTCTTGAGCGATGCGCCGGTCGGGATCCGCACGAGCGCCTCGCCGGTGAGCGCATCCCGCATCAACACGGCCGCCGGCGAATCGGCGACGGCGAGGACCGCTTCCATCAGTCCCAGCCGGTCGAACACATGAAAGACATTGGGGCCGAATTGGATGCCATAGCCGATGGCGCCGAGCTCCGGCGCGCCTTCGAGGACGCGTGCAGCGCGCCCGCGCCGGGAGAGCGCCAGCGCCGTGGTCAGCCCGCCCAAGCCACCGCCGACAATGAGGATGGGGTCGCGACCCGGCATGCCGCATAGCTAACACCGCCCATCGGGGACGACAACTCCATCGCCGCCGCGCCCCGGCGGCGTCAGGCGCCGGGCCGCAGCGGCGGCGCCGCAGGCGGCTCGCCGTCGGAGCTCGATTTGCACGGCCGGCATCGCCGGACGTCGCGTCTTGAAGAAGGTGTTCAACGCTTCCCCATCCGCTTTAAGCTCCCCGCCATGCGTTTGCGTCTTGCCTTCATGGGCACCGCCGATTTCGCGGTGCCGAGCCTCGCCGCCGTCATTGCTGCCGGCCACGAGATCGCGGCCGTCTATTCGCAGCCGGCGCGCCCGCGCGGGCGCGGTCACCGGCTCCTCCCCTCGCCGGTCGCAGCGCTCGCTGCCGAGCACCGCATCGCGGTGCACACGCCTTCGCTTCTCGACGCGGCGGCGATCGCGGACTTCGCCGCTCTCGCGCCCGACGGCGCGGTCGTCGCCGCCTACGGCCTGATGCTGCCGCCGGCGCTGCTGGCGGCGCCCCGCCTGGGCTGCCTCAATGTGCATGCATCGCTGCTGCCGCGCTGGCGCGGCGCGGCGCCGATCGAGCGCGCCATCCTTGCGGGCGACACCGAGACCGGCGTCACCATCATGAAGATGGCGGCGGGGCTCGACACCGGCCCGATACTGCTCGCCAGGACCGCGCCGATAGGTCCCCGCGCCACCGCGGCGGAGCTGCACGACCGGCTGAGCCGGCTCGGCGGCGCCCTCGTGGTCGAGGCGCTCGACCAGTGGTCGCGGGGCGAGATCGCTCCCCGGCCCCAGCTCCTGACCGGCGTCACCTATGCGAAGAAGCTGCGCCGCGAGGAAGGCGCGATCGACTGGCGGCAATCCGCGGCCGCGCTCGACCGGCTGGTGCGCGCCCTCAACCCGCGTCTTGCGACCTGGTTCATGCACGGGGGCGAGCGCATCAAGCTCATCGAGGCGGAGCCGGTGGCCGGCAAGGCCGCGCCCGGCACGGTGCTCGACGACAGGCCGGCCATCGCTTGCGGCGAAGGCGCGCTCCTCCTGTTGCGCTTGCAGCGCGAAGGCCGTTCCCCGGCGAGCGCCGCCGCGTTTCTGCGCGGCCATCCGATGCCGCCCGCCACCCTCCTGCCATGCCCCGCTACAAGCTGACCATCGAGTATGACGGCACCGGCCTGGTCGGCTGGCAGCGCCAGGCCGCGGGCGAGTCGGTGCAGGCCTTGCTGGAGCGCGCGGTCCGGCTCTACTGCGGCAGGGACATCACCGTGCATGGCGCGGGCCGCACCGATGCCGGTGTTCATGCGCTGGGCATGACCGCGCATCTCGATCTGCCGCGCGGCGATGCCCCAGAGAAGATCAGGGGCGCGCTCAATCATCATATGCGGCCCGCCAGAGTCTCGGTGCTCGGCGCCGAGCCGGTCGCCGACGATTTCGACGCCCGGCGCTCCGCCAGGGGCCGCGTCTATCTTTACCGGATCCTCAACCGCCGCGCGCCGCCGATGCTGGACCGGAACCGCGTCTGGCACGTGGCGCCGCCGCTCGACGCCGATGCGATGCGCGACGCGGCGCAGCTTCTTCTCGGCAAGCACGACTTTTCGACGTTTCGCGACTCGCTGTGCCAGGCGCGATCGCCGGTCAAGACACTGGACCGGCTCGGTGTCGTGCGCTCCGGCAACGAGATCCGGGTCACCGCCGAGGCGCGCTCCTTCCTCCACCACCAGGTGCGCAACATGGTCGGCACGCTGAAGCTGGTGGGCCTCCACCAATGGCGCCCGCAACGCGTCGCCGACGCGCTCGCCGCGCGGGACCGCCGTGCCGGCGGTCCGATGGCGCCGGCCTTTGGCCTTTACCTGGTCGAGGTGATCTACGAGGGGCGGCCGCCGGGCGCCTTCGCACGGGCGACAGACGGGCACGGCGCGTCGATGCCCAACGGGTGACGGCGTCAGTACCCGAAATATTTGAGCGCGTAATCGACGATCCGCACGCCGGCGATGACGAGGCCGATATTGAACAAGGTGGCGAGCACGCCGATCACGATGCCGGCCGTCTCCACCTTCTCGTCGCCTTCGAAAATGCCGAGCGCCAGGATGCAGATGGCGAAGGCCGCGGGGCCGTTGCCGAGAGGAATCGGCAACGCCAGCACCAGCGCGAACAGAATCGTGAAAATGCCGAGCGCGCGCGGTCGCCGGCCGGGCTCCGTCAGAAAGCGGGTGTCGCGCGGCTTGAACCAATGCTCGAAGCGCCGCAGGGCGGGCTCGGCATAGCCGACGAAGCGGCGGAAGCGTGCCCGGGAGATCGCGCGCCGCCGCAGCCAGGGCGGCAACAGGGGCCGCCGGTGACCCCTGAGGATCTGCACGCTGAGGACGATGATGCCGAGCGCGAACGGCACCGAAAAACCGGGAATCATGGGTCCCGGGATCGCATTGGGGAGCGCCAGCATCAGCAGCAGCAGGCCGAACGCCTGGTTGCCGAGCCCGGCCAGCAGCTCGTCGACGCTGATATATTCGCCGCCATGCGCCTCAGCGAGGCCGCGCAGCGTCTCCATGGCGCTGCGCCGCTGCAGCACGGCGGGTAGCAATGGCCGTCGTCTCGGGTGCGCGGTCAATAGAGGCTCTGTGTCACGCGGCTCAGCCCGGCGCCGAGCACGAGGTCGATCAACACCAGTGCCGTCGCTGCCGCGGCGCCGGCGCGCGTCGCGACCCGCGCGATGAACCATTCATAGGCCAGCACGAGCAGCAGCACGATGAGCGACAGGAGGCTGAGCGCGTCCTCCGGCAGGATCTGGAGGACGCTCACGAGCGCGACGACGAGGAACACGCAGGTCTCCAGAATCTGCGACCAGTTGTAGGCGGTGACGTAGTCGTAGCCGCCGCCACCGATGCCGAGGACGCGGCAGAACAGCAGGACGGCGAGAGGATAGGCCGCCCAGCCGACGACATAGCCGATGCTTTCCACCAGGAGAATATGGGCAACGCCCGCCGCCGCCCACTCCTGGGGCGCCACGCGCAGCGCCAAGAGCGCGATAAAGCCGGGAAAGCACAGGATGGCCGCCCAGAACGAGCGCGCGGTGCCCTCTAGCCCGCGGTCGAACCAGGCCATCGCCTTGGTGTCGAGCCGGGCCAGCCGCCAGGCGCCGTAAAGGCCGCACGTCACCTCGTGCAGACTGGGAATCGCGGTCATGACGACGGGAAATAGCCCTCGAGCACCAGCCGGTAGATCTCGGTGAGATGCCGCAGATCGGGAACCGGCACGCTTTCATCGGCCTTGTGCATGGTCTGTCCGACCATGCCGAATTCCGCCACCGGACAGTAGCGATGAATGAAGCGCGCATCCGACGTTCCGCCGCCCGTGCCCAGTTCCGGCGTCCGGTTGGTGACCCGTCGGATCGCCCGCGTCAACAGGTCGCTGACCTCGCCCGGCGGCACCAGAAACGATTCGCCGCTGACCTGGACCGCCAGATCGTAGCGGTCCGCGGCCACGGGATCGAGCTTCTTGCGCAGCCAGGCTTCGACCGAGCCGCTCGACCACTGGTCGTTGTAACGGACGTTGAGGACCGCGCCCGCCCGCCCCGGGATCACATTGGTCGCCGGATTGCCGATGTCGATGGTCGAGATCGCGAGCGTCGACGGCTGGAAATGCGCGCTGCCGCGATCGAGCGGCTCGGCCAGCACTGCCCCCAGCATCGCCACCAGACGATGGGCGGCGTTGTCGGCAAGATGCGGGTAGGCGGTGTGGCCCTGGGTGCCATGGGCCGTGACGGCGGCGTTGAGGCTGCCGCGGCGACCGATCTTGATCGTGTCGCCGAGCGCGGCGGCGTTGGTGGGCTCGCCGACGAGACAGGCGTCGAGCCGCTCGCCGCGCGCCGCCAGCCATTCCAGCACCTTCCTTGTGCCGTTGATCGAGACGCCCTCTTCGTCGCCGGTGATGAGAAGGCTGATCGATCCGGCGAGATCCTTGCCGCAGGCCGCGAGAAATTGCGCCGCCGCCGCCGCAAAGCAGGCGATCGCGGACTTCATGTCCGAAGCGCCGCGGCCATAGAGCATGCCGTCGCGGATCGTCGGGCTGAAGGGATCGCTGGTCCAGGCCTCGCGCGGACCGGGCGGCACGACGTCGGTGTGGCCGGCGAAGCAAAAGTTGCGCCCTTCCTTGCCGAAACGGGCATAGAGATTGAGGACCGGCTCGGTGCCCGGCTCCGCAAACGCCTTCAGCTCGCAGTGAAAGCCCAGCGGCTCCAGCACCGATGCCAGATGCGGCAGCGCGCCCGCGTCCTGCGGCGTGACGCTCGGCGCCCGGATCAGCGCCTCGGCCAATGCCAGGGGATCAATCGTTGCGGCCGCGTTCATACTCGTCGCGCAGCAAATCGTTGATCGAGGTCCGGCGCCTGGTCTGCTCGTCGACGCGCTTGACGATCACGCAGCAGGCAAGCGAAGGACCCGGCGCGCCACCCGGGGTGAGTGGCCGGCCCGGCAGGCTGCCCGGCACCACTACGGCATAGGCCGGGACGCGTCCTCTGTGGATCTCGCCGCTGGCGCGGTCGACGATCTTGGTCGACGCGCCGATGAAACATCCCATCGCCACCACCGCGCCCTGCTCGACGATCACGCCTTCGGCGATCTCGCTGCGCGCGCCGATGAAGCAATCGTCTTCGATGATGACCGGGCTCGCCTGCACCGGCTCCAGCACGCCGCCGATCCCGACCCCGCCCGAGATATGGCAATTCTTGCCGATCTGGGCGCAGGAGCCGACTGTCGACCAGGTGTCGATCATGGTGCCGCGGTCGACATAGGCGCCGACATTGACGAAGCTGGGCATCAGCACGACGCCGGGCGCCACATAGGCCGAGCGCCGCACCACGCAATTGGGCACGGCGCGGAAGCCGGCGGCGTTGAACCGCGCGCGATCCCAGCCGTCGAGCTTCGACGGGACCTTGTCGAACCAGGTGGCCTCGCCCGGGCCGCCGCCGATGA
>Ga0123355_10016580_pt1 | contig 11618 bp, 11 predicted proteins | sample TergutEmb28metaG_3_FD_89872 | JGI IMG/M metagenome (GOLD analysis project Ga0123355, IMG submission 89872) | Embiratermes neotenicus P1 segment gut microbial communities from Petit-Saut dam, French Guiana - Emb289 P1 | ecosystem: Host-associated > Arthropoda: Insects > Digestive system > Gut ...
AAGATCGACGGCAGTGTTCTCGATCAGCAGGTGAAGGCCACAATGGATTCTCTATCGACAGTTCCGGGCAAGCCGCTGGGGTGGCAGCCCGAGCAGGGCTGGAAGTCGAACCTCGAACTGCTCAAGGCCGCGCACATGACCGGCGAGATCAAGGAGCCTGATTCCTACTTCACGAACGCCTACTTGCACTAGAGTGACGCCCGGACCCGCCATCGTTTGAAGAAGGCTACCTCGGTATCGAGCGCCGAGCGAACGGGAATAGCCGATGGGTGCGGATGCGACGCTTCGCCGCCGAACCGCTCCGCCGCGCCGCCGTCCGCCCCCGGCCGATTTCTTGACAGGGCAACCACTTGTGATCACAGTGTGTGATCATTGAGCGACGGCGGTACCACCAAGCAAGCCCGCGAACACCGGCAAACCATCCCTGAGCCTCGGCACGCCGCTTGCATCACGGGCGTATGCTCTGCATGTCCAACGGAGGCGTGGAAGTGACGAGCACCCATGGTCGCTGCGTCCGTGCTGCGACGCGGCCCGTGTCGTTGCAGACCACTGGCGCATGGTGACCGCATGACGCGCACGGAAACCTCGAATCAGATGGAGCTGGAGCGGCAGTCGCGTCGCAAGCGGCGGAACCTTCAACAACTTGCCGAGTCCTTGGCCGCGCCGACCGTCACTGTCGCGGTGCTCGCCCTCTGGCAGTTCGGGGCACCGCTTCTCGGGTTGTCGGCATTTATCTTGCCGACGCCATTGCAGATCGTCGAGCGCATTGTCACCGACTACAAGTTGCTCCTAAACAACACGCTGGTGACGCTCCTGGAAACATTGGCCGGCTTCTTCCTCGCCGCGGCTTTCGGCATCGTCACGGCGCTTGCGATCTTCTATTCGCGGATCTTCGAGCGCGCCGTTTATCCGCTGCTGGTCGCGATGCAGACCGTCCCGAAGGTCGCATTGGCGCCGCTTCTGGTGCTCTATCTCGGCTACGCCTTTGCACCGAAGGCTTTTCTCGCCTTTCTGCTCGCATACTTTCCGATTGTCATCGCCACCGTCGTCGGCCTTAAGGCGCTCGACAAGAGCATGGTTGACCTTGTCCGGTCGATGGGTGCCAGCGAGTGGCAGACCTTTATCAAAATCCGCCTGCCGGCGGCTTTGCCCAACATCTTCGCTGGGCTGAAGGTCGGGATCAGCCTTGCGGTCATTGGCGCGGTCATCGGTGAATACGTGGCCGCGGAGCGCGGGCTCGGCTATCTGCAGCTGCAGGCGAGCTCGCAATTCGACACCACGTTGAGCTTTGCTGCTCTTCTCATCATTGCCGGCATCGGCGTGGCGACCTTTTGGGCGATCGAGGTCGTCGAACGGCGCCTCGTGTTCCAGCGTGAGGCGGCAAAATGAACACCGCCCCTGCTGTCGCCGCCGCGCTCAAGGGCGTCGACGTTGCGATCACTCACTTGACCAAGATCTATGAGACGCGCGACGGCAACGAGGTTCGCGCGCTCGACCCGATCACCGTGGGCGTCACTCCCGGACAGTTCGTCGCCATCCTCGGGCCGAGCGGCTGCGGAAAAAGCACGTTGCTGTCGCTGATCGCCGGCATCTCGCGGCGAACTTCGGGCAGCATCACGATCGACGGCGAGGAGGTTCGGCGACCGCATCCCAAGGTCGGCGTCGTCTTTCAGACCGACCTGCTGCTGTATTGGCGCACGGTGACCGACAACATCCTGCTGCCGATTGAGATCAAGGGGTGGGATCGCAAGCGTTATAGCGCGCGCGTTGACGACCTCCTGGGCCAGGTCGGGCTTGCGGGCTTTGCACAGAAGTTTCCCAGCGAACTGTCGGGAGGCATGCGGCAACGGGTTGCCATCTGCCGAGCACTCGTGCAGGAGCCTGGTCTCTTGCTGATGGACGAACCGTTCGGGGCTCTCGATGCCCTGACTCGGGAGCAGATGATCAGCGATCTGCAGACGATGTGGCTGAATGTGAACAACACGGTAATTTTCATTACCCACAGCATAGAGGAGGCGGTGTTCCTCGCCGACCGGGTGCTGGTGATGTCACCGCGGCCCGGCCGCATCGATCTCGATCTTCCCATCGAAATCGAGCGTCCGCGCAGCTGGAAAAACCGGATCGAACCGAGATTCGTCGAATACATGACGCAAATTCACGAGATCTTCGAGGTGCGCGGCGTATTTGGGAAGAGTTAACTAAATCAAACCGTGACTGCGCACGGCTGGAGCAAGCCCGACCGGCGTGCCTCCCGGATTAATATCCGGAAGAGTTGAACACACTGATCCCGAGCCGCTGTTCAAGGGCGCGGCCGAAGCGATACTTCATTTCCGGACCCTCATAGGTGACCGGGGGCGTATTGATGTGGCTCGGCTCGGGGTCGACCCGCAGCACCACGAATGTTGGCCCCGGCTCGGCAACCAGGCCGGGTAACTGCTTCTGCATGTCGGCAACGTTGTCGATGGTGTGGGCGCTGGGGATGCCCGCCGCGCGCGCCAATCCGGCGTAATCGGTTCGCCCAGCATTGACCATCGGCACGGCGCCCACCGTCTGATAGACTTGATTGTCGATGACGAAATGTTTGAGGTTGCGCGGTGCCTGGGCCGCCTCGGTGAGGAGGCAGCCGGGGTTCATGCAGAGCGATCCGTCCGAATTGATGATCCAGATGTTCGCGTTGGGCAGCGAGAGTGCAAGGCCGAGCCCGAAGCTCGCGGCAAAACCCATCGCTCCATGCATCTGGAAGCTGTCCTCGGACTTGGTCACGTCCCACCATTCGTTTGCGGCGACTCCCAGTGCGCACACTGCAATGGCGTCTCCACGATGGGCGGCCAGGACCTCGATGGCTTCTCTCGCGATCATTACCAGCGTCTCCCCTTCAGCAATGCGCGTGTCAGAAAGAGGATGAAAGGCCGCTTCTGCAACCGGCACCATTGATAGGCGTCGGGAATGCAGCCGATCTCCTCCGGTCGGTCGATCACGCGATAGGGGAAATCATAAGCCTGCAGCAACGGGATGGTGCGGCGACCCTGCACCTCCTGGTAGATCTGATGATCGTCGATCGATCCGCGCATGCTAACGATGCAGAACACGGGTATCTGATGGCGCAAATTGAGCGTTGCGAGTTCGCCGGTGCAAGTCAAAAGCCCAGTATTGCCAATGACCGCCACCGAACGCACGCCGCCGAAAAACGCCCCCGACGCCACCATCACTGCTTCCGACTCGCGCCCGACCGGCACATGTCGAATGTCGCTGTCGGCGGCGAGCTTGCGGATGATTGGCGCGACCCAATCGTCGGGCAGCGAGGCTGCGAGCCTAACCCCGCACTTTTTCAGTTCGCCGTGAATCTGTTCAGCGATGTCCATCGATCCTCCGTGCAGAATGAGCGCCGTGCGTCCATTCACCCGCCTCACCGCGGTCAAGTTCATTGTGCGCTCGGTGAGACGCCGGCGATGACATCGTCCGCTCTCGCCCTCGCGCCGCTGCGAGCGGCAGAGCTTGACAGTTCACTGGCGAGATCACAGCATGTGATCACGAAAATTTAGGGACAGCAACACTTGCCGTGACAAAAACGATGGACGCTCCGGCCACGCTGATCCGCGGCGCCGCGGCGATCATGAGCGGATTGCCCGCCGCGTCGCGTCCGGCCGGGCCGGACATACGCATCCGCGGCAGCGTCATCGCCGAAATCGGAGCCCTGCAGCCCACGCCAGGCGAAGCTGTCGTCGATGCGGCCAACTGCGTCATCTATCCCGGTTGGGTCAACACGCACCATCATCTGCTGCAGGCGCTCATGAAGGGTGTTCCGGCCGGCATGGCCGCCCCGCTGCGCCAGTGGCTGGACGTGGTGCCCTTCGCGTTTCGCATGCGTCTCGACGAGGACATGCTGCAGACCGCTGCGCTGCTCGGGCTTGCCGAACTTGTCCTGTGCGGCTGTACGACGGTTGCCGATTTTCACAACCTGTACTTTCCCGGCATCGCTTTCGATTCCTCGGGCGTGATCTTTGCGGCCGCCGAACGCCTCGGCGTGCGCTTGGTGTTGTGCCGTGGGTTCAATGTGCGGTCGCGCGCGAGCGCGACGCCGCAACCGCTGAGCATGCCGCCGGAAACGATTGCGGCCGTGCTTGCCGATCTCGAAAGGCTGGTCGCTTCCTGGCACGATCCATCGCCGGCGGCGCGGCGGCGCGTGGTTGCGGCGCCGTCAAGCTTTACCCAGTCGGCCCGGGCAGGTGAACTTAAAGAGGTTGCCGCCGCGGCTCGCCGGCTCGGGTTACGGATGCATTCGCATCTTGCCGAGAGCCGCGACGACGTGATGTTTTGCCGCGAAATGCACGGCATGCGCCCGCTGGAATACGCCGCCAGCCAGGACTGGATCGGCCCGGATGTCTGGTTCGCCCATCTCGTACACGTCGACGCCGACGACATCCGCGTCCTCGCCGAAAGCGGTACCGGCATCGCCCATTGCCCCGGCAGCAATGCGCGCCTCGGCAACGGGGTGGCGCCGGTTCTGGATATGCGTGGGGCCGGCGTGCCGATCGGCCTCGGCCAGGATGGCGGTGCCGCCAACGATCCTGGCGACATGATTTCCGAGGCGCACTTCGCCTGGTACGCGCACCGCGCCCGCGGCAGACCCGACGCGCTCTCGATCGAGGACGTGATTCACTGGGGGACGCGGGGCGGCGCCGCGGTCCTGGGCTTCGAAAAAGTCGGAGCAATCGCGCCCGGTTTTGCAGCCGATCTCGCGGTCTACGAACTGGATGACATCCGCTTTGCCGCCTTCCACGATCCGGGGATTGCGCCGGTTGCCACTGGCGTGCGGCCGCGGCTCAAACGCCTGCTGGTCGGCGGCCGCACGGTGGTCGCCGACGATCAGATCATCGATCTCGACCTCGCCGAACTGCGCCAGCGCGCCAAGGCGGCGGTGCGACGGCTCATGGGGCCCTGATCCGGACCGGACGAGTTCTGCCCGGACAGCTTCATCAATCGTAAAGCGTCGTCGTAGTCGGGACATCGCTGCGGGTAAGCCCCGCCCGCTCGATTGCCGCCGCCGCGAGTTCCCGCGCCCTGCGGCGGATATCCCTCTCGTCCACCGTCTGCACGCGGCCGTTGCAAAACAGCACCTTGCCGTCGACCCATGTTTCCAAGATCGAAGAGCTCGATGCCGAGAAGACCAATGCCTGGAGCGGATCGTAGAAGGGCGTCCATTCGATGTGATCGAGATCGAACAGCACGAAATCGGCCTTCTTGCCGACTTCCAGCGAGCCGATCTCGTGGTCCCACAGCAGCGCTTTTGCGCCCTCGATCGTCGCCGCACGCAAAGCCTGGCGGGCGGTGAACACGTCCGGCGTGAGCCGTGCATCTTTGAACATGCCGGCGACCACTAGCATCTGCCGCATCAAATTGAGGTTGCCGGCCGCCGACACGCCGTCGGTGCCGAGGCCGACGCTCATTCCTGCCGCGATCATCTCGGGATACTTGCCGATGGCGGTCGCACCCTTGCCGAGTTTGAACGACGAGCAGGGGCAAAACGCGACCTTCACGCCGTGGCGCGCCATCATGCCGATTTCACCGTCCTGCACCGCGGCGCAGTGGGCAATGACGAGGTTGTCGGAGAGTCCGCCGGCCTTTTCAATGCGCGCCACGGGCCAGAGCCCGTGCCGTTGCTCGCTCACCTTGGCCTCTTCGATGGAGGTGGCCAAATGATAAGTGGTGCCGACCCCGAGCTGCTCCGCGAGCTTGACGGCGCCGACGTGCAGTTCGAGCGTACATGGCTCCTTGCCCTCGATATTGACCCAGCAACGCACCCGGCCGTCGAGCGCCTTGTCGTATTTGCGCACGCACTGTTCGAGCACCCGCAGAGCGTTTGCCGCATCCTTGAAAAAATGATGCTGCACCATCTCAGGTGTCCAACCGCGCGGCAGCTCGGCCGGTGGGTTGTCGGCGGCATGGCGCCCGGTGACGCCGCGAATTCCGGTCTCTGCCATCGCGCGCACAACGATGCCCGGGTCGTACTGTGACCCCATGTCGAGGAAACAGGTGGTCCCGGCGCGCAGCATCTCGGTTATCCCGAGCAGCGCTCCCCAGTATTCGTCCTCCTCGCTTATGAAGGCATAGAAGGGCTTGGCCCAATGGAACACCCATGCGCGCGTGTTCAAGTTGTCGGGAAACACGGCGCGCGACAGCGTCTCCGAGAGGTGCACGTGGCTATCGATGAAGCCCGGGCAGATCGCCATCATCCGTCCATCGATCGTTCGCTCGATCGACGCACGGTCGTGGCGTGCAGCAACTTCACGCGCCGGCCCGATGTCGGCAATCCGATCATGGTCGACGACGACGCTCGCGTCCCGCAGGACGGTGTCGTCCTTGTCGACAAGAAATGCGACGTTCAGGTGTTCGATCAAGGTGCGCATGCCAACTCCGCAGTGATGAGGAAGTTCAGGACAGCTTCATCCCCTCCTGAAACAGCTCGACCTTGTTGCCGTCGGGATCGGCGATGTAGATCGTGAGACCGTAGATGCCATCATGCAGCTCGTTGAAGAATTTCACGTTGGCGGCCTTGAGCCGCTTCGCCACAGCGCGAACGTCGGTCACACGGAACGCCATGTGATCGATTTGCAGAGCGTTGCCCGGTCCGCCGCTGGTAAGCGCCAGCCCCTGCTTGAACGGCACGAATGGGCGACCGTCGGGCAAAGGTGCGGCGGTGCGCGGCGTGAAGCCGAGCAAGTCCGTATAGAAGCGTTTCGATGCTTCGATATCTCCAACCTGCAACAACATATGGGCAAAATCGATGATGCGCGGCGCGGTCTGCGCGTCGATCCAGGCATGAACCTCGGCGGCGCTCTGCAAAACGCAAAAATACTGCGCCCACACCTTTTGTGCGGCGGCCTCCCAATCGGCATTCACCCCCGATATGCAATCGGTCACCGCCACAACATCATAGTCGCGCAGATAGGCCTCGCGAATTGTCGTCTCCACGCACGCGTTGGTCGTTGTCCCGGCGATAAACAGGGTGCGCACGCCGATTTGCCGGAGCAGCAGTTCGAGCCGCGTCTCGTAGAAGGCCCCGAAACGGTGCTTGCGCAGCACATACGTCGGGTTGAACGCGGCGAGTTCCTTGAGTTCGTCGATGATCTCCGCATCCCACGTGCCGGCAAGACATGATACCTGCCGCCGCTTGGCCGTGTGCGCCGCGAGCCGCTTTTGCGCCCGGCTGGCGTCGGCGGCGAAATGCTCCTGCACCGTCCAGATTACGGGAACTCCCGCCTTTTGGCAGCGTTCGATCAGCCGCTTCTGCTCGGGCACCACGGCTGCCAGCCGACGCGTGTCAACCCCGGAAATTCCCAGCGTGCCCTTCTCGTGCACGAAGCCGTTCTGCATGTCGATCACAAGCAGCGCAGCGCTCCCGATGTCGATGGCATCAAGGGTCGTCATCTCAACTCTCCTTCTCGTCTATGCCGAGCTTGCCGGACCGACCCCAACTATCCTTGGGAACATCCTGGATGATTACATGCAAGTGATCCGGCTTGCAGTTCGCGTGCTCCACCATGGCGTCGGTGATCGCGCGCACGAGGCGGCGTTTCTGTTCGGTGCTGCGTCCCGACCACATTTGAACGGTGACTACGGGCATGTTCAGGCTCCTCAACGAATGGTGCCGCTCGGATGCGGAGCGCCGGCATTGATCCAGCGTGCCGCCGGAAGAGAAAACCCAGTAGCGAAGTCGTTGCCGCGCCGGTCCTCGCCCCGCACCAGCCACAACGGACGCTTCGCATAGTTGACGAGCGGCCGCACCTGCGCGGCACGGCGATTGGCACGGCTACGCGGATCCCGGTCGAACAGCGATGTGGAAGGCATGTAGCGGATGACGTACCAGGTACCGTCTGCGCATCCTCGCAGCACGCTGCTTTGCGCCTGGAGTCGACCAATGTCGAGCATGAGAACGGCGCCGGTCTCCACGGCGACTGCGGCGATGACGCCGGCAAGAGGATCGGCCGGCCAGATTGAAGCCTCTTCCGGCCACGGCGTCAGCCGATGGAGGTAGAGTTCGCTATCCCACAGGATGATATCGGGGCCAACCACATCCTCGACGCAATCCAGCAATTCATGGCTTTCGCCGACGTCGAGAAAGGACCACGCCTGTGCCCTACAGGCGTGGTAGCCGAACGCGTTGTGGATACCCGACAGCATGTCCTGGGACGGCGCCGTGCAACGCAGCCCCTCGGCGGCCTCGCGAAGCGGCCGCATGGTCTGGTCCGGCAGCACGGCGGCGATGTCCAACCAGCCGGAACGATCGAAACCGGCCTTCTCGGTTGCGGTCAGTCGCTTCAACATTTTAGTTCGGCCGGATGATGCATTCCCCGCTCCCGAAGGCGCTCTCGTCGGCATTGCCGTTTTCGTACACCACACGGCCCCGGGCGATGGTCATGACCGGCCATCCCTTGAGGGCCCACCCCTCGTAAATACAATGTCCGTGTCCCGTGTGATGCACCTTTCGCTCCTCGTCCAAGTCGACGACGACGAGGTCGGCATCGGCTCCGGCGAGCAGCGAACCCTTGCGCGGCCATAGCCCGAACCGGCGGGCCGGATGATATGAGTTGAGCTGGACGAGTCGCGAGAGCGAAAGGCCGCGCTGATGCACCCCGAAGTGCAGCATCAGCGAGAGCTCCCACGGGAAGCTGACAACGCCGGGCACTTCTTTCCACAAATCCTCGCCCTTTTTCGGAAAGAACGGAACGTGGTCTGTGCCAAGACTATAGACGGTCCCGTTGAGCACGCCGCGCCACAGACCCTCGAGATCGGACTTGTCGCGAAGGGGCGGTGAGATCTTTGCCTTCATATCGAGGTCGTCGTCATAACAGGTCCGCGTCAGATAGTGCGGGCATGTTTCCACTGTGACCTCGATGCCGCGGCTGCGGGCCTCGGCGGCGAGCACCGGTCCCATTCCGACCGAGGTATGGACGAGGTGCAGGGGACATTTGGTCCGCTCGGCCAGGAACAGCATGCGTTTAATCGTCTCCTCCTCGCAGAATGCGGGACGAGACTCCGTATAAGCGCCGAGATCTTGCCGGCCGGTGGCCTTCAATTCGTCCTTCAGCCAGGACGCAATCCCGGTGTTTTCGCAGTGGACGCTGATGACACCGCCGGGCACCTTGACCAAGTGGCGCATCGCCGCATAGACCCAGCCGTCGGTAGCCGGAACGATCCCGATGGGATTGTCCGGCTCGTAGCCGAAATAACATTTGAACGAACGGACCCCGGTCTCCTTCACGATTTGCGGGATCTCGTGGATGTGCTCCTCGCGCTGGATTCCGAAATGAAACCCGAAATCGATCATTGAGTTCTGTTCGCCCGCGGCGCGCCGTTCCTTGTAGAATGGCACGTAAGGGCCGCTCTTGTTGCGGATGTAAAGGAGAACGGTGGTAACTCCCCCGCTGGCTGCCGCTTTCGTCTCGGTGCGCATATCCTCGTTGTAGGGATAATTCACGCCGAGATGGCAGTGCGGATCGATGACGCCAGGCATGACCACTCGGCCCTGCGCGTCGATGACGCGCGTTGCATCCGGCAGCGCATCGTTCGCGCCGGTCAAAATGATCCGGCCGTCATTTACCGCGACGCCCCCCTCGAAGCTGCCTTCGTGATCGATCACCCGCGCGTTTCGAACGACCAAATCAACTTTCATGACTGCTCTCCACAAATCGCCTCGATACGCTTCCTGATGCCCGACCACTGGCTGGCGCCGACGGTGACGGGTGCCCGCGAACCCATGCCGCGCGCCCAGATGAATTTCAGACCAAGCTCCTTTGCCGCGTCACGATCGATGCCGCCGGGAGGGGCGGCAAGGTCGACCAGCAGTGCATGCCCGGGAAGCCCGGCAAGCACGCCGCGGCCCACTATCTGCGCCGGCACGGTCGAGATGATGGTGTCAAGCTCCGGCGCGAGCGAAGAAAGCTCCTCGAGCGGATGAGAGCGGGCGCCCATGACATGGGCGGCGGCCCGCTGCACGGCATTGCGTGCCGCAACGTGGGTATGCGCGCCGAGGGCGACCATCCAGCGCGTCACCAGCGATCCGATCGTACCTTGGCCGACCACGCACACACGGGATCCGTGAATGGTTATGTCCGTATTCTCGATGATCGCTCTAAGCATGCCTTCGACGATGGCCGGCCCGCGCAGCAACATGAGCTCCACGTCCCACTCGTATTCATGCAGCTTGATCGACAATGATTTGCAGTGCGCCTTCAGCGCGTCATTGGCCCAGCCGAGAATGATGTGAGCGGGAGGGCGCATTCCGGACAGCATGGCGTGGTCGGGTACGATCGGCGTCTGCGCAGTCGGCGCAAATAACGCACCTTCCGGGGACATACCGGGAATTGGGAATAACGCGATGTTGGCACCTTTGAGCGCCGAGCTCGCGTCTTTCGCGCGCGTGACGTCGGCAATGCCCTTTTCGGGCCAGGGAAAACCGAACGCGCGCACGTCGGCCCCGGTCGTGCCGGCCTGCCGTGCGATTTCCTGCTCCCTCCGGTCGCCTCCCACAATAGCGATCGTCTGCTGCTTCCAGTCCAATGTGGTCTCCTATAGACTTTCAGTCCGCACTCGGGCGATCAGCTCTGCTGACGTCATGCCGGAAATGCACATGCGTTCGGCAGTTCGACCATTCGCGCGGAAATCGATGTCGGTCAATGCACTGCCCAGCTCAAGCAGAGCATCTGCAACCGGTGTACGCACCCCCGCAATCCCGGCAAAGGCAAGGAAGGGCAGCAGCCCGTACGCGAAATCTTCCAGGTAATAGCGATGCGAGAGCGTATCCGGGGCCTTGATCCGCTGGTTCGCCTGACCGCCGCTGATCGCTCCCACCAGATCGCGCTCGTCGGCATCGTCCTCGACGGTGCCAATGACTTTCATCTCCGCCACGAGCGACGGCAAGGCGTGTCCGAATGCCGAAGCCACCGTCCGTCGCTCGTCGTCGAGGGCGCGCATCACGCGGGCGACCCCCGGCGTCATGGCTTCCACGTAAAAGGTGAAGTCGCCGTGGCGAGCTTCGACCCAGCTCGCGGCCAGCACTGCACCCGGCGGGTGCAATACCATGTTGACGTTCGACAGGCCGCTGGCGAGCACGTCATCAACCGGAGCGACGCTGTCGAACAACGCGCAGGCGGCGGCAAGCGCGGCGTGTCCGCCCGGCAGGGCGGCGCCGCGCACGCGCTTGGCCCGTCCGGTGACTGTCACGCGTTCCGGCTGATGCTTGCGTGCGACGTAGGTCAGCGTTGAAAGCTCCGCGATCGGCGGCGCGCTGCCGGCCGCCTCGCGAAACGCCTGCTGGAATTCCAAAGCGCCGCCGGTGTGGCCCGGATTGAGCACGACCGGGATCCCGGCTCCGAGCCGCGATTGGGCCAGCACACGGGCCAAGTCGCGGTGCGACGAGGTGGGAGCGCAGACGAGCACCAGCTCCGCTCCTTTGACGGCAACACTGGCATCGCACGTCATGGCAGCAGGCCGCGCCACACCATCACCAAGAACTCCTTCGTAAGCGAGGCCGCCGGCCGTTTCGAAGGGTTTCAACGTGTCGGGTGAACGGTTCCAGAGCGTGATCGAATGACCCGCGTGCGTCAGCTCTACCGCCG
>Ga0123355_10016581_pt1 | contig 11618 bp, 8 predicted proteins | sample TergutEmb28metaG_3_FD_89872 | JGI IMG/M metagenome (GOLD analysis project Ga0123355, IMG submission 89872) | Embiratermes neotenicus P1 segment gut microbial communities from Petit-Saut dam, French Guiana - Emb289 P1 | ecosystem: Host-associated > Arthropoda: Insects > Digestive system > Gut ...
AAAAAAATTTTGTTTATTAAAAATTATTTAAAAAAATATTAAATAAAATTTAAAATTTTAAAAAAAATTTTTTGCAAATTTTTTTTTTTTTTTTTTTGCGTTGTATCCTATAAAACGCAACGTATATTAAATCCGAGAAATGTTCTCTTCTGTGTCATTACACAGTGAGCAATGGTAATATTTGTGGTCCCGGTAGCTCAGTCGGTATAGTGACTGACTATGGGCTGGACGGTCCGGGATCGAATACCGGTGGGGTAGAACTGTACCTCTACCCAACCTCTGGGCTCCATCGGGCCTGTAACGGGATCACTTTACATTATTTAATGTTAATTTCTTACCGACGTCCCATAATCAAGGTTAGAAACATGAAGCTGGCACCGATTTTTGTCCCCAAACGTTGTAACAAATTACCGCTACTCGCTGCGTAATAAACTAGAAGACGCGCAGTTCTCAGTTACTTCGCGGCGTAAGCCTGAAATCACGCATTGATTAAATCCAGATGGAGTAATAAGGTCTTCCAAAGAGAAAATTAAAAATTCAATTAAGGTTCATGCCAAGCTGACTCAAATATGACTGCACCAACCGTGGTCATATCATCACTTTCAATTAATTTAATTTCATTATTAGAATATAAATTTCCTTTATTCCACTAAGACATTTAAAATAATTTGAAGTTTTCCCAGCTGTATGCATGCCGGTTAGCTCAGTCGGTATAGCGACTGGCTATGTGCAGGACGGTCCGGGGATCGAATCCCGGTGGGGACTAGATTTTCCGCACCTGTCCAGACCGGCCGTAGGAGCCACCCAACTTCCTGTACAATGGGTCCCGGGTCTTTCCCGGGAGGAAAGAGCGGCCAAGGCGTGACGCTGACCCCTCACCCCGTTCTAGTGCTGTGGTCAAGAAAGAGTAGAGCTGTACCACTACTACCCCTGTGGGCCGTACGGCCTGTAGAGAGCCTCAGTGCCTCTACAAGGGTGCAATTTACCTTAACTTTTACAACGGAATGTAGTCCTTCTGAGATGCGAATCTTTGTTGTTGTGTCAGTGATTCTAGAAGTTTCAAACCAACGTCTGGATTCACTCTCCCCCAACACTGTCAGTACCCCAGGCGACCTGTAAGACTGCACCAGGACTTGGCCTGAACTCTACCTTTATCTGCGTGTAATTTTTAGACCTATCACAACGGATACTCACAGATTGTTCTTATAATAAAACCAACTAGGTACACTAATTTCTCAAATTTATTTTTGCAATAAATCTCTGTATATTTCGGACAGTTTCTATGGCCATCATCAGGTGTCTAGCACTATACACACAGCAAAAGTATATGTCGTACCGAAATTTAAAAAATGGGTGAAATTACTAGTGAATATATATATATATATATATGCTGAACACTCACTCCTCCTACTGCCGCAGTCATGGAAGAGTAGACCTATACTTCTACTCGCCCTAAGGGCCACACCAGGCCTGTAACGGTAACACTTTACCTTATATATATATATATATATATATATGTATATAAGTTAAAGTTTTCGCGTTACAGGCTCGATGTGGCCCAGAGTGTGAGTTGAGGTTTACGTCTACTCTTCCATGACCGTGGCACTAGAAGTTTTTTAGTGGTCAGCGTCACGGCCCGGCCGGACTTTAACCCCAGGGAAGACCCGGTACACATTGTACAGCAGGTTGGGTGGTCCGCAGGGCCAGTCTGGACGGGCAGAAAATCTCGTCCCCACCGGGATTCGATTCCGGACCGTCCAGCCCGTAGTCAGTCGTTATACCGACTGATATATATATATATGTATATATATATATACTAGTAATTTTATTAATTTCAAGAAATTGGTAAAATTGCAAGTGTGTAGGTATATATATATATTCAATTGTAATTTCACCAATTTTTTAAATTTCGGTACGACATATACCTATTGCTGTGTGTATAGTGCTAGACTCCTGATGATGGGCAGAGGAACTCTCCGAAATATGTAAAGTTTTATTCCAAAAACAAATTTGAGAAATTTGTGCATCTGGTTGGTTTTATTACAAGAATATACGATCATGCACGGTCACCTGAACGTCAAATTCCCCACAGATTGCTTTGACATCCCTCCTCATGCAAACAAAAATCTCTAACTGTAATTAGTCACAGCGCCATGAACGTAAAATATAAGTAAAACTACAAATTCTTGGCCTTGATACTGGTTGGAGTAGTCTGCCCTGTTATCGGAATCGGTAGGGTGAATACGACCTGAAAATCGGGGTTCATTTCTTGACATTGCAAAGATTTTTTTTTCACCGCGTGTGTTTAAAACTTCCATTGCATTTGGTAACGGAAGCCTACCTGGTAATAAAGCTGACGTAACGTGGCTATAAAAACTACGATCCTGTATTCTATAGGGGTAAGGAAGGCCGGAGCTACACCTACACAAAAACTCCGACTATCTTATTATTTACATCAATTACATTTTTCGTGTTTCGAACCACGCAATGAGCTTCATCTTCTGGACACATTATTCCCGAAGGAAGAGTCTGTGGTCACAGATGGGGCGCCAATATTTGATATGAAAGTTGTGTTGCGGAAGGAATTTCTAATCGTTTCGGGTGTCAAACCTTGGCTGACCAAACATTTCCTTGTCAAATTTCTTACAAAAACCTCGCCCCATATTCCTGTTCTCCATAATTAAAAATTCCAGGAATGATATATGGCTGTAATTCTAAGAGCTGTCAATAGTTAGTATCATGCAATTGGGCATTTCTATAATGTGTTCATCCTGATAATAAAATTTAATTTATTTTAAAAGGCGGGACTAAATTCTTTTAATTTTCAATTATAGCCAACAAATATACAATCAATACCATAACCGTACATATAACAACAGTCTCTTTGTGTAACCTACATTCCTCCATATTTCGACATTTTGATGTTACCATCAGACAGTTTACAATCAACGCCGTGCTAAGTTACTTAAGATTCTGTAAATTGCATCTGTTCAAAATAAAATTTTTAAAATTAAGCTGTTTCACCTCAACTTTATATAAGTTCTCAGAATGAATCCGTTGAAATAAAAATTTTATAAAATCATTTTCTTCAACAGTTACAATCTAAGAACTTATATAAACTTGATGTGAAATATTTTAATTTTATGAACTGTATTTGAAACAGCTGCAATCTGAAGGACGTGTGTGACTTGGCAAGTTATTGGTTGTAAACTGTCTAATGGTGACATGGAAACTTCGAAACATGTAGCAGTGTAGATTACGCAGAGAGATTGCTCTGATAGATACTCTTATGGTATTAATTGTGCGTTTGTTGGTTATAACAGGATATAATAAAAGATGCATCGTAGAGGTATTAGATGTAAAGTAAAAAGTAAAGTGATCCCGTTACAGGCCCGGTGTGGGCCATAGGGTGGGTAGAGGTATAGCTCTACTCTTCCATGACCGCGGCACTAGAAGGGGGTGAGTGGTCAGCAGCACGCCCCAGCCGCACTTTACCCCGGGGAAAGAGCCTGTACCCATTTTACAGGAGGTTGGGTGGGCCCCAGGATTAAAAACAAAGTGGGAATGAATATTTCGTTGTTCAGAATTTGTTAGCGCACGGTACACAGACCCAACTCATAACAGGAATATTGTGATTAGGCTCAAGTATAGAATTTTTTTCAAAGTAATTTTCCAAGGAACTTAATTAAAATATTTCGAGATTGTGCCAATTTTAAATGAAATTTTGTTAAGTGCGCATATAAATATATTATATTAACTTTCGTACAAACATTGTGGTTAGGTCATAGCACAGATTTCTTTTCAAAATAACATACGAAGAAATTTCATGAAAAAAAATGTATTTGTGCTCATTTTGAATGAAATTTTGTTAAGTGCTCATATAAATATATAATATTAACTTTCGTACAAACATTGTGGTTAGGTTATAGCACAGATTTCTTTTCAAAATAACATACGAAGAAATTTCATGAACAAAGTTGTATTTGTGTTCATTTTGAATAAAATTTTGTTAAGTGCTCAAAATATATTATATATTATATTAACGTTCATACAAATATTGTGGTTAGGTTATAGCACAGATTTCTTTTCAAAATAACATAAGAAGAAATTTCACGAAAAATTTGTATTTTTGCTCATGTTGAATAAAATTTTGTTGAGTGCTCAAAATATATTATATATTATATTAACTTTCATAAAAGAAACTGTGCATTGCGCAGAATTTACTGCGGTGCTCAAAACAAAATCGCCTTAAAAATCCACAACTATTTACAAGGATAATACTGAAAGCAATATAAGTCGGTGCGATGAGACACCTGTAGAGCTGTGAGATGTGTAAACTGTGAAATAATTCATTTTAATTCCTATAAACTTCACTCTAATACAAATTCCTATTCTTGTTTGCATCACTTCTGCAGGCAGCCATTTTTAATTTCTTACCAACTCCGAGTTAAAATTAGCGGAAATACTATTCCTACATATTTCTTACATGAAGTACCTTTTATGAACGAAAGAACGAAAGAACTCTTATTTCATTATTGGTCAGTAGAATAGAGGTGATTTCCTGTCAGTTCAAAACAACCATCATCACACAATTTACAAATGTCAGAGAGAGTATCAACATTTCATAAGTTTATGTTATAGCCGCTAAGACTCCTCTCGAATCACGACTCTATGGCACAACACAATGTACCAGCGCACTACACAACACACCCGTTCACCACCATATACGCGATGACACTGAACCGTTTCGCTACGCGGAGGTGCGTTGAAGTAGGTCGATCCTGCGCCGAATATGACCTGTAGGCGGGACTGCGCGCTTCGCCACATTTCAGCGCAATTCCAAAAGGAAGCTGATTTCGTAATGGATGACAATAGAAATTAACACTCCACATATCTACCAGGCTTCCTCTATTTCAAGAATGGGGCTGCTCTTCCGTAAGGATCTGTCTCCACTTTCTCTGGTTTAAGAAATATTTGTTAATACACAGAGTGGTCGCATTTTATATGAACTTCTTATACTGAGCTACGAAAAGTTTTAATAAAATTTAAATTTATGCGCCAAGTTTAAACTAATTAGAATTATTAAGTTGATTTTTATTAAGGTTATATTTATTACCATCTGAAAACATACATGGTTGGCCAAAATTAGATATACAGTAGGTATAAATTAATTAACTATATATTTTATACTTACTTTTGGCTCACTTTTTATATAATCAATAATATGAGAAAACTTTATAATTAATTCATATAATTGATTATATATGTTGTGTTTTTAGACGGTAATAAATATAACTTTATTATTACAGCACAACGGGATGGCTCGTATTAAACAATTACAAAATAAAAAATAATAAATTGATTTTTATTATTTGTTTATAATCATTGTGCCTATTACTATTATTATTTATCAGGTTGCACAATGTTTCTACACCTTCCTACGCCCATTTGACAATAATATTATCTTCTTCCTCCAGGTGCTTCTGTCATTCCAATCTTCTTCCATTAATCCCTTTTCTCCCATCAGTCCTCTAATCCCTTCCGCCCAGGTAAGTTTAGGTCTACTTGGTTTTCTTCTTCCTGGTGGGCTCCATTTCATAACTTCTTTTGGTAATCTCCCCTCTTCCATTCCCTGAACATGTCCATAACATTGAAGTTGTTTGGCTTTAATATCGTCTAAAAGAGACCTTGTTACATTCATTTTTGTTTAATAATAGTGTTCCTAATTTTGTCCTTCCTGGAAATTCGAACTGAGCGTCGCCAAAAGTCCATTTCTGTGATATTTACTGGTTTTTGCCTACATTACGTTAAAAAGGAAAACTAGAATAAGGTACTTGTGGATATTTGTGCCCCAAGAACATATTTCCCCCAAATTATTCTCATTCTTTGAAAAAAAAAATATTGAATTAAGTGGTGTCTTCAGGAACGCATTCCTGTCACGAAATTCTGTCACATTGTTCGTTTACTTACTCGATCCCAAGTTAGAGGAAGTCGAAGCGGAATGGGAAATACCCAAACATTTTATTCTGATTCAGACTGGAGGCTTACATCCAAAAATTTTTGCAATGTATAGGTGGATGCTTTCCGGGCATAAATAAAAGTGGAAGTATTTCCGAACAGTGTCCAGAAAAACTGCGAGAAAATTCGAGGGATTTCTGTCAGGGTAGACACCCTTTTTATAATAATAATAATAACAATAATAATAGTTATTAACTGAAATTGGGTTGTCACCAAGTGGCAGTGGTTATTTTACATGTAAACAAAACATGAAATTGGTTACTACTAAATTTAAGTCGGAGGGGTTATATGAGAAGCATGTAGTGGCAACTTGGAATTTTGGGAACCATCGCAGCATTTGCTTTTAGGCACAGGGAAACCAAGAAAAACCTGTGTCGAGGTGGCCGGTCGCAGGACCTTCCGTATACTGACTTCTAGCCAGCAGTCAGACATCTAAAGTAAAAAAAAAACAATGCCCACGCAATACAACAAATACACGTAAGATAACAACACACAAAAGAAAACTACAACAATACACACGGTCAACCAACAACTATTAAACAAAAGACAACTTAAAACTAACAACAAAACACACGAGACGAATTAGAATTATGGGAACATCCTTACACTCACTTGTGGTATGTTGTTTCATCAGCGTGGTAATGTAATTGCAGTTGCTCTCTTCCTTGTGTTTCTTTCGTGGGTTTGTTGTTTTGTCTTATCAGAGGTGGGTGGCGTTTAAAACAGGCGCATTTCAATCAGGCGAAAGGTGCAAAATTATATCGGTCCTGTAGTCCAAAGAATTCCTTCCATTAACGACTGCTGAACTTCCACTTTATGAGAGACGATCTGTTTATTTGGTGAGCTTCGGGTGGGATTTAATTGGACGGTTAATTGTGTAAGGATCACGACTGGTTGACTGGTTACTGATAATGTAAAGAGGACTGTTTGACTGGTTACTGATAGTGTAAATAGCAGGACTGGTTGACTGGTTACTGATAGTGTAAAGAGCAAGACTGGTTGACTGGTTACTGGTAGTGTAAAGAGCAGGACTGTTTGACTGGTTACTGATAGTGTAAAGAGCAGGATTGGTTGACTGCTTACTGATAGTGTAAAGAGCAGGACTTGTTGAATGATTACTGATAGTGTAAATAGCAGGACTGGTTGACTGGTTCTTTGACTGGTTACTGATAGTGTAAAAAGCAGGAATGGTTGACTGGTTATTGATAGTGTAAAGAGCAGGACTGGTTAACTGATGGTTTAATTATCAGGAAAGAATGAATAATGGTTTGAGAATGACTGATGCTTTCAATGTCAGGACTGGTTGACTTACAGTGTAATTTTCAGTATTGGTTGAATGATTTTATAAGGATCAGGTCTGGTTGGCTGATTCTTAAATACCAGGTCAGGATTCCTGACAGCTTAAACATTAGGTGTGATTGAATAATTCAAGCGAGCTCTCGTGAAACTTAGAGTTTTACTGTTAGAGGCCAGTTGAAATGTGATGGCACACGCGCAGGAACCAGATTTCTTATTTCGGCGAAACGGACGAGTCCATTTAAATCGGCGGGGTCGTCAGTTCAGTCGACTACTGGCAGCTGAAGTGTGCGCATCAGCGCTAGTAATGCTGGATAAACCGTGTTTCGAGGTGGTGTGAAGGGTACTGGCTACCCAATCAATTCGCCAGTTTCCCCTTCATTTCCCCTACTTGCGTCACTGTGTGCCATCACATTTCAACTAGAGTATACCTGATTATATTTTCACCGTATTTTCTACCGCCCACTGCCCTCAGTCTTTCCAGGTCAGCAAAGCGTTTATGTCGCTAACGTTCATGATCGTCCTATATATTTCAGAGTTTCCTGCGAAAATTTTAACAATTGCCTCGAAATATCATTTACGTACGCGAGGAACAGCAGTGGACCCAACACGCTCCATTGCGGTAACGCTGATCTTACTCTGACTTCCTCAGGCAATTACACTCCTGCTCTAACTTTCTGTGAACGACATAAAGAAATTCCTTTACCCACATAACTAACCTCAAATCCATTGGAGTGGCAGCAAATTTAATTCTAGAGACCGCAGGACCCTACTTACTTACTGCATGGTGCAGAGTCCTTCTTGAGAAGCTAACTGGTTTGCAGCTAGTCAAGAAATTCCCCGCATTTCACGGAACCCGAAGGTTCATTACCTCACCCACAAACTTCCGCCACCTATCTCTATCCTGGGACAGCCCAATCCAGTCCATATACCCACATCCCACCTCCTTGAGATCCATCGCAAGAATCTAACTGGTTGAAATTTTACAGACTCTAAATTTAGTGTCTAGCAAAACCTACTGACTTTAGACTCCAGTTGAAACATGATGGCACACGGTGACGCACGGGAGGGGAAGTGAAGGGGAAACTGACGAATGGAGTGGGTAGCCAGTACTCTTCACACTACCTCGGAACATGGTGTATCCAGCATTACTACCGCTGATGCGCACAACTCGGCTACCAGTATTCGACTGAACTGACGTCCCTGCCGATTTAAATGGACTCGTCCGTTTCGCTGAAAGACAAGTTCTGATTTCTGCGCGTGTGCCATCACATTTGAAACGCAATCTACTTTATGTCAAGGCTGAACTTTGTAGAATTGTTATTTGTAACATTTTCTTTTGTACCATTAGTTTAAATAATGTAGGTCAAAAATAATTGTGCTAGAATTTGAAAAGAACGATTCCGCAGTATCAGGACGTGCTGGTATTGAAGCATTGGATATCAAATTGTTTTTAAATGATATCAAAATATAAAGTCATCTCAAAAATTAAAAATGTTCTGGTGGTGTGCAAGGTTTTGGGCCTGTGAAATTTTCAAACATTAGGCTAGAAGCTGGTCACTAATGAAGCGATTTCGTCGTGTCTGGCCTAGAATTTCTCTACACCTAGCGTTTGAAATGTGATATCACGAGCAGAAACCAAATTTCATCTTTCGACGAAACGGACAAGTCCATTTAAATCGGCAGCAGCGTCAGTTCAGTCGACTACTGGCAGCAGAAGTGTGCGCATCAGCGGTAGTAATGCTGGATAAACCATGTTCCGAGGTAGTGTAAAGAGTACTGGCTACCCACTCCATTCACCAGTTTCCCCTTCACTTCCCCTTTCGTGCCTCACCGTGTGCCATCACATTTCAACTGGACTCTACAGCTGTCCTTTTCACCCTGAAGTTCCAAGCGAATAAACTCCCACCACTCGCCACTTCACCACACTTAGTACGCCCGCGCGCCACCTGCGCTGACTCCTCCACCGACCAAAAACGATGCATTGCGCTATACTACAGGTTGAGTCTCTCGCTAGTGGCCTCAAACTATTGTCTAAAAAAATTATGTTATTGAGATAATTCTTGAAAATTTATATACACATACCGGGAATGATGCAAAACAGGACCTGCTCATAATCGATGCTGAAACTCGTCTCCTTTCACATCCAAGCACACTTGAATGCGTTTCTCCAAATTCTGGAATACTTTTCCCAAAGTGTCGAAGTTGACAGCTTGAATCTCTTGATGTATAGAGTCTTTGAGTTGTTCGATTGTGCGGGGTGTATTTTTGTATACTTTGCCCTTCAAGAAGGACCCAAAGAAAGAAGTTGGCTGGCGTTAGATCGGCTTCCCCTTGTCTCTAACTTTTTAACCATTTTCTGGATGTAGCACTTCGATGATGCACGTCTTTCATCAAATTCCGTTCGAAATGCCGTCTGGCATGCTTTAAATGAACCTGTTTGCCAGTATTTACGAACGACAAACCCGTTCTTTTAGACTGTATACATAGACAATAGATTTGGGCCCCTAGCGAAAGACTCACCCTGTATATCTCAGGCGAACAGCACACGCTCTACCAAACCAAACAATACAGTGCCATGTAACAACATTACGGATTTAAAACAATCAAATACAAGAGAAATGGTAAGGAAAATTTCACCCTAGAACAGAGCATGTAGGCCCAGAAAGGGAGTAGAAGTATAGCCCTAGTCTTTCTTTAACCACGGCACTAGGTGGGGTGGGTAGTCAGCGTCACGCCTTGGCCGCTTCATCCTCGGGAAAGACCAGGTACCCATTGTACAGGGTGTGCCCCAGGGCTGGTCTCGACGGTTGCGAAGAGACTCACACGTACCGGTATTCGATCCCTGGACCGTCCATCCCGTACGGAGTCGCTATACCGACTGAGCTATCGCGGCCCATACAATAGAAATGACAGACGTGAAATGCAGACTGACATAAGAGAAATATGCTTAGGCATTACGCAAATTAATAAGCCAGATTTAATTGATTATAATAAATATGCAGACAGAGGAAATATCAAAAACCTTTCACACGTCAGCTTTTCAGGCATCTACTTTTCTCCTTATCTTTCAAGAATTCCAAAAATATTTCTTCCTTGCATTTATCAATTATGTTGCTTTCTCTTTCTACATGTATTTCTAATATCTCACATTTGCTCCATATATATACACACACATACACAAACCACACACACATTCACACACCACACATACATAAATACACACACACCACACATACATACATTCATACATATATACACAATTACACACACCACACACACAACACACATACACACACACACATACACACCACATATACACACACATACACACCACACACACATCACATACACCAAATACACACAACAAAACACACATACACCCACTACACACATATCACATACACCACATATACACACATACACACACCAAAAACACACATAAACACAACACACACACATATACACCACACATACACACACCACACACAGACACACAAACCAAGCACACATACACAAACCACACACCACACATACCCACACCACGCACACATACACACACCACACACACCACGAACACATACACACACCACACACCACACACACATACGCACACCACGCACACATACACACAGCATACACACATTACGCGCACATACAAACACCACACACCACAACACATACGCACACCATATACACACCACGCACACATACGCACACCACACACCACACATACACACACCACACACAGACACACACACCACACACACACACCACACACCACACATACGCAAACCACGCACACATACACACACAACACACACCATACACACACCACGCACACATACACACACCACACACGCATACGCACACCACGCACACATACACACACCATACACACACCACGCACACATACACACGCCACACACCACACACACACATAAGCACACCACGCACACATACACACAACATATACACACCACGCACACATACACACGACATACACACACCACGCACACACACACACCATACACAAACCACACACCATACACACACCACGCACACATACACACACCACACACACATAAGTACACCACGCACACACATACGCACACCACACACACATATACACCACACATACACACACCACACACAGACACACACACACCACGCACACACACACATACAAACACCACACGCACATACACACACCACACACACACACGCACACCACGCACACACATACACACACCACGCACACATACACACACCACACACCAAGCACACACACACACACACACCAT
>Ga0123355_10016583_pt1 | contig 11618 bp, 7 predicted proteins | sample TergutEmb28metaG_3_FD_89872 | JGI IMG/M metagenome (GOLD analysis project Ga0123355, IMG submission 89872) | Embiratermes neotenicus P1 segment gut microbial communities from Petit-Saut dam, French Guiana - Emb289 P1 | ecosystem: Host-associated > Arthropoda: Insects > Digestive system > Gut ...
CCACATATTCCTGCCAGTTTCAATATGTATTTGGTAATCAATAAGTGAGTAACAGCTGTCAAAGTTTCAAACTTCTCTGGCCATTATCTCCGTAACTGTTCCACTTTGGACATAGGTGTTTTGAGTTATATCGGTATACTTTAGCATAAGGAACACCCTCCCGAAGTCTGGCACATTCCTCCTGGGACACCCTGTATATTGTGGCATCTGGCTGTCATACATGATGGATGCTTGACCCTGGTGGAATTTTAAATTCATTCTTATATATAGGACACTTGTACTTTTAAGTTAATATGGGCTAGCATAGTCATTTATTGGTGTGCTGTGGCCTGGGTGCATGTAAGGAATTGTGGTTTAACCCTTAGCCACCAAACGTCCTATATATATGTCGCACAGTGAGCCCTTTAAATAGCTGAACGGCCACTGAAGTGACCGGGGTGGAGGTGGGGATTTAATTCTGGCATCAAAGATTTGATTCCAGCGTCAAAGGGTTAATATCCAGCATGGCCAGGGCTATGTCTGTCCAGTGTCTATACTGGCCGTGGAACCCACACAGTCCCTTGTTATTGGTTACTGGACGCTCTTTCCTGGTGAGGTTAAGCAGCCAGGTTGTGAAGTTTACCACTTACCCTGTCTGGTGGTGAGGGTAAGAGTGAGTGAGACTTCACCCTGTATGCCGTCATGGTATATGCAGGGACAACTTTATGTTTATTAAAAATGGACTTCAGGAAAGTATCAGGAGTGGATCACTATATTTGCCAACAAATGCACTCTGTGGTACAACACACACTTATTTACTCCATGGTGCAGAGTCCTTCTTGAGAAGCTAACTGGTTTGCAGCTAGTCAAGAAATACCCTGCATTTCACAGAACCCGAAGGTTCATTACCGCACTCACAAGCGTCCGCCACCTGTCTCTATCCGGGATCAGCCCAATCCAGTCCATATACCCACATCCCACCTCCTGGAGATCCATCCTAATATTATCCACCCATCTACGCCTGGGTCTCCCCAGTGGTCTCCTTTCCTCCGGTTTCCCCAGCAAGACCCTATACGACCCCTCTCATCACCCATACATGCCACTGTGATACAACACATGTCAAACTTAAACTCCTGCATGTTTCAGCACTGAGTTGCTATCATGGAGTTTTTACAACAGAGGTGTACAAACCGACCTACCAATATACACCTTGTACATCTTTGTTGTAATAACTTCCTGAGGATGGCATCTCATTGTTGAGACATGTAGCAGTTAAATATGTCACTTGTATCACAAAGTGCATTTGTTGGATAATATATTGATTGTAAGAACATGCATAGTATGATTAACCCTTTGACGCCTAACGACCGCTATAGTGGTCGTACCGCACCGCTAACCTCTAAACGTTGCATTTTATATATTTATTCAACAAGTACAGGTACTGAATATTTTAAACATGGTATATACTCTCCGTTTTTTCTCTTCAAAATGGAGTTTCATAATTTTAATGTATTTGGTTCCTGTTTCATTCACATTTTATATACAGTGTGTGCTAAAATTTAAAAAAATTATTCCGGCGCCAAAAGTTTAGCATAAAAAATCTGAAGTGACATTTTCTGTTTGCCAAAAAAATCTTCAGCATTAACATGAAGTTCTTAATACAGGTGTTAGGACTACACACAAAGCAGGAGGCAGCATTTTCACTGTTCATGATATGTGATTTGCTGGTTTATTAGTTCTGCTAGCAGTACAAATATCAGGGGTCAGCTCAACAGGCAAGAAGTACAGAATTTATATGGAGAAGACGTAGGATTGCAGGGTGAAGGGAAAATGGATTGCACAAATGTGGCATGTAATGGGTAGGATGTGGACCATTGGTGGGCTGTTGTGATCACTGTAAAGAATGCAGGTTGAGTGAAGCACAGGCATGTTCTTGATTAGCCACTGCATGCAGTTGGAGGTATTGTACAAATGCACTCATCTTTTGTAGGTGTCTTATGCCATTGGAGTGGCAGAGCCCCTCTCTATAACGCTGTTTGATTATGGCACCTCTCAGAAGACACAAAAGGAATTGCTGGCAATTGTGGAGAAGAACTTTGATCTCCGACCTGGCAGAATTGTGAAGTAAGTGGTAAATCAGGCCCACTGAATGCATTGCTAGTAGGCATTGCGTTGCCTGTGTCATAGTGTGTCACATACGGAGAAATCAGTAATCAACTTTTTTTTTTAAACTTTTCCTTTGCAAAGCCGAGACTGAAACTCGCAGCAGTTTTGGAAAATTTACGAGCTGTTGATTTATGGATACTTGCACTGCATTACAAATTCATTTTATACAAATGTACTAAAATAGAGGCACCCTGGCCCACGGCTGGTGAACCTGTAGCATGCGGCATTGACTGCTATCCCAATTATTTCTATTTCGCCTGACTAGCATTTCTGTATTGTGAAGAATATGTGTGTGTATATACATATATCTGTTTAGAGATTGTATATGAATTACCGTTGCTGCCAAATAATACTGCAGTGAAACATATTTACCAAAACTGGGAGCAGTGCAGAGTGTTGACTGGGTATTTATCACTGGAGTGCAGGCCTTGCAATGACTGAGTGAATATTTGACAAAACATTTTACAGTCTTCTTTTCAAATGGGAAGTATTAGAAGCCCCCAGGTGCTTCAAGATTTTCTTCCTTATTGCGTTCCTTGACCAGGCCTTTATTAGGAAACATAATTATACAATATAAATAGAATATACATTAATAGTATTATTGCAGTAATTAATAATAATTAGGGAAGGCATTTTTTCTCTCCAAAATTTCCATGGGCATGCGAACGAATTTCTTTGAAGTTTATAGAAAATTGGGGCGAACACCCTCAAAAAGGTTTGCCAGCCCCGCCCTAGCCTATGTTTAGAAATATATTTTTTAAATATATATTTTTTATATAAATATATTTTTTAAATATTTTTCTCCTGTTTTTTTGGCACTTTATATGTAGGAAAATACAGAGGTAAAATACTTCCATGTACTTTATACGAATGTGTAATTATTCTTCATTTTGTGTGTTGAATTTCATGTTGCCTGCATGCAGACAAAATTTGCAAAATCACCTGCACCACATACAAGGTTGATCAGACCTGTGGTGAATGATCAAGTGCTTGAGTCATTCATTTTGGCCATCTCCAGGCATTAACTGTCTTAGCACAGTATCTGGAGTGGTGTGTGCTGGTGGTTGATGCCATTGTGTATATGCACTCACAGTGACATAGGAGCTTTAGGCTGCAGACTCGATAATTGAGGAATCGTGGTTTGATTTGTGACAGTAGGCAAGAGATTTTTTGTCCATTCCCAAAGTTCCAGATTGGCTCTAGGGCAAGTCGAAATCTGTAGAATACGCTACTAGACGTAAGGGTTCATATTTTTGAAAGTTTGTATGTTGAATGTTTGTAAGTATAGGAGCACTTGTATTCTCAAATAAATTTTGAGGTGGTTCATTTGATCCCACATATAAAAATGTGAGTTGGCGGAGAATATGCAGTATTTGCCATGAAATTTTATGTGTGTCTACGCATTCATATATATTACATAATGTATAATGAATATGTTTCTACACATTTTTAAATATTCTGCTCTTATTGTGTACACAAATTTCGTGTTAGATTTTGTGTTGAAAGTTTCATGATTATAACATGAATAACTGATTGATCACTGATGGTGGCTCTGGCAGATTGTTGTTTGCATATGCAGCAGGATAGTTTGCCTTAATTCATTGACACTTACAGGTGCTTCATAACCATAAGAGGCTTACGTTGAAGCTTACCGCACTGTGTACAGGCAGTTATCTGTTGCATTATTCTGAATTGTGTAAATATTGAGACTATGCAAGCACACGCACCAGGCCACAAGTTTTGCTTTTTACCATAGTTCAGGGTTCTAAGTAACTTTTATAAGAATATGAATAAGGTTTTAATTTAAATTTTTTTCTGCCTTTCAGGGAGCTTAATCTGCGTAACCCCATCTACCAACAGACGAGCACATATGGTCATTTTGGTCGCGACATCTTCCCATGGGAGCAACCCAAGAAACTGATTGATTGATGAAAGAGGAAGGCATTGTCTTGTAAGGCTTAATAGAAGTTTTAACAATTCCTGCCAGTTCTTCCTCTTCAGCATTTCTTCTCTTGTACCTTAATTACTCCTCATAACTTCTAAAGTCTGTTTGTGTTAGTGTTGAATTGTATACACGCAGGCAGTAGAGAAATATATGTTGTAACCCAGATGTGTTTGTGTACAACGCTGCTGTAGGAAAGAGTGGAATGTCGAGCAAGACACAAGATGAAGTCTTCTGAATATTTAGTGGTATTCTGAACCTTAGCTTCATATCTTCAAGGTTATACCATGCCGTGCACATGGGACAAGGTTGTCATGAAGAGTAGAAAGTTCACCCGTGTGCTTCCTGTTTTCCATCCCTCAGCTACTCCCAAGTGGACAATTCCTGGATGCTGTGAAGAACAGCTGTTTTTTTTTTTATAAACATCTCACAATTTTCCTGACTGCTGTGAAGAATGGCTGTTTTTTTTTTTTTAATGAACATCTCAACACATTTTTATGTAAGTTATGTTTTAAAGGTGTGTGTGTGTGTGTGGTGTCTGTCTTAGCTATAGTTGAAGCACGTAGTGACATGGGGCCAAGTTCCCAGAGTTTCTGCGGCGTGGTATTGACTTTGACAAGGTGTTACTGTTCCCCAACTGTACAAACATGGCGATGGGTGGTTGGGGATCTGTCGGGCAAAAGGGGAAGACAAAGCCTGGCTCTAGACAGATCACAGTGAAAGGCAATTGCGAACCTTTACTGCAAATGTGTGTGGCACCAGAAAGCACCTTTCCCACTAGAGTTTTTTCTCTGAGTGGTAAAACTTCACACATTTTGTGTTGTGTTTACGAAAAAGTCTATTGGAAAAGAGCATTTCCGAAAACACTCCGGTCTGTCCAGATTCCTGGATACCATAGCAGTTGTTACTCTTTTAATGATCTTATGTCTCGCGCATTTATCATGTAGATCTTGAACGTTTGTGTGTGATGTAGGTGTTCGTGACTGCTTCTGATAGTGAAGTTATTTTTTATTTGTAAGACTTCTGCTATGTCTTTGATCTTCCCCATATAAATTATGTACATTTATTCTAATGTGCTGTATTTCATACAAATGCATGTGGAATGATGAACTGAATTAACAGTGAAATATACATATTACTGCCATTTTGTGTGTGGCAGTTACAAGTATTGTGGTTTTCATATTTCTTAACCTGGGTATCCTAATTTCCCCCAAAGAACTCTGAATATGTTCTGGGCTCTAAAACCATGGTTTCCTACTGAAAGGAAGTAACATGCATTCCTATGTCTTTGTGGTTCAAGAAATCAAGGAATTCCCCCACCCAAAGAACTTAAGTTCACAAATATGAACTATTCATGGGGGTGTTAGGGTTTCATGTCAAACAGCAGAGTTCTTGTGCTGTAACCTCGGTAAATATTGTTGAAGGTGAATGCAGTTGCCATGTTGATTCCACCGCTTGTGTGACACTAGATCTACTTACATTGACTGGTTGGGTCTTACATGTGAGAAACATTTACACTTGATATTTAAAAAGGGTTTGTATTGAGTCCCATGGATGTGAAGTTGCATTGACAGCAGAATGTGAAGGAAATAGAATATGGAACACACATTTGCCCAAGTTGTTAGTACTATTTATTTGTATCAAATGCAAAACCCCTGAACCCAGTTCTAAAAATTTGAAATGCAACTGCATGAGCGTGTATTCTATTTTGAATCTTGACATCAAATTTTTTTAATAATTTGAGGCTGGTACACGTGATGGTTAGGATGGTTGTGACACAGATGGTTTGCAGTTGGTGCACAATTTATGTAGAGTATATTCATTGTATTGAAAATGCTGTATGCAGTTGAGTTGGCATAAAAATTTTAAAAGTTGTCTTTAATGACATTCATTAATTGAGATGTGTTTTGATACAGAAGAGGTAAAATTTTTCAGTTTCGTAAATTTCACAATTCCCTGCTTACGTAGCAGTCATAATTTTGACATTGTGAAGAAATAAAAAAACAAATTTTACGGGGTTTTTTAACGACTTAAATCACCTTTACGAAGTGGTACTTTAGTTCAGAATTTTAGCGGCATGTGGCGCGCACGGCACCACGACTGAATTGCCGCGTTATCCGTGGTAATGTGCACGCCACAAGCTGACGTGTTTAGGGGGGTCCCTGGACTGAAGTGTCGAGTGGGGTGCCGGCGAGTTACATAGCGACATGACCGCGATGGAGGGGAGATAAGGCGCTCCAGTCCATGGTTGTAACCACAGTTCATCTATCTAGTTTTACAACGATGCCGATGAAATCGGTGAAATGGTCCGCGTTGTCGGATCGGCATACTGCTGCATACATGTGGGCTAGTTGATAGTTGTTATCCCCCGGTCCAGGCGGAGGGACTGAGGAAGGCCTTCACTTGCCGCCACGTGCTCTCGATCATGTTCGTAAGAGCGAAAGATGTACGTGAGGGACAAAACCACTATGAAATTGAGGCCATTCTGCTGAAACCATGAACCGTGCCTGGTTGACGTACGGAAGATGTGATCCTCCGACATAGCCATCGGTAACCGTCCTTATGAATGGTGTTAACTCACCAGGAAATTTGGGATCCGCACTTACAGCAAACCATACTTAAAATACTTACTTACTTTCTCCATGGAGCAGAGTCCTTTTTGAGAAGCTAGTCAAGAAATTCACCGCACATTATGGATGGAACCTGAAGGTTCATTACCGCATTCATACCTGCCCGCCACCTGTCCCTATCCTGAGCCAACTCAACCCAGTCAATACCCCCACTTCCTGAAGATCCATCTTAATATCCTCCCATCTACTCCTGGGTCTCCCCAGTGGTATCTCCCTCACGTTTCCCCACCAAAACCCTGTACAAGCCTCTCCCTTCCCCCATACGCGCTACATGCCCCGCCCATCACATTCTTCTCGATTTTATAATCCGCACAATATTGGGTGAGGAGTACAGATCATTAAGCTCTTCATTATGTAGTTTTCTCCACTCCCTTGTTACCTCATCCCTCTTAGGCCCAAATATTCTCCTCAAACACCCTCAGCCTACGTTCCTCCCTCAATGTGAGCGACTAAGTTTCACACCCATACAAAACAACAGACAAAATTATAGTTCTATATATCTTAATCTTTAAATTTTTGGATAGCAAACCGGAAGACAAAAGCTTCTGCACCGAATGATAGCAAGCATTCCTTGTCTTCAATCTGCTCTTGATTTCTATCTGAATAAAACTTTGATTTGTTAAAGTTGTTCCCAAATATTTGAACTCGTTCACCCTTTCAAATGAACTTTTATCAATTTTCATACTGTGACTTCGTCCTGCATTCTGATCTCGAAACGTGACCATGTACAGTACTTAGTTTTATAAACATTTGCTTCTAGTCCAGCCTTCTTACTAGCTATTACCAAACCTTCTGCGTTTTCCTTTATAGTATGTACGCTTCCTCCTAATATATTAACATCATCGTCATAAACCAGAAGCTGATGTGTACCTGAACCCTCCTAATGGCGTATTCTAATGCAAAGTTGAAAAGCAATGGCGATAAAGTATCTCCTTTTTTCAAACCATTCCTAATATGATACACGTCGGACAAAGTCTTGCCTACCCGGATTCTGTTATACGTTTCAGCCAGACACATTTTTATTAGCCTTACCAGTTTCATGGGGATACCACACTCAATGAGAATATTACATAAGACCTCCCTCCTAATTGAATCATAAGCTTTCTTAAAGTCTATAAAGAGCTGATGCACTGCTTCATTGTATTCCCATTTTTCTCAAGTATTTGTCGAATGCGGAATATATGATCAGTAGTTGACCTGTTGCGTCGAAATCCACGTTGATGTTCCCCAATAATTTCCTCTGAATATGGAGTTAACCTTGAGAGCACGATGATGGATAAAATTTTGTACGTATTTGGCAAAGGCGATATGCCCCTATAATTACTACAATCTGTTTTATCGCCATTCTTATAGATGGGTACTATTACCGACTCCTTCCACTTCTCAGACAATTCCTCCTTATTCCAAATAGAAATAATTAGTTTATGAATCTTACAGCGAATTGTTCTCACCCCTGCTTTAATCAATTCTGCTGGTATTTGATCAATACCTGGTGATTTGTGACTTTTTATCTTTTCAATGGCCAACTCAATGTCAGAGGCATTTGGCTCAGGTACTGAAGGTTCTGCTGTGTGTATTTCTGTCTGCCTAACGTTCTTAACCCCATGTACATTCAAAAGCTTAGAGAAATAGTTCCTCCACTTAGCGAAAATACTGTGGGAGTCTGCAACCAAATCACTTTTCTCATCATTTTCTATCTTAGTTCTAAGCTAGTAACCCTGACTAAAATCATTGATGCCCCCATACAAGTCCCTAATATTTTTGATCTTGCTGTTAGTTTCAAGTTCCTCAAGTTTAGCTTTCAAATATTCCTTCTCCCCTCCCCCCCCCCCGAAATGTCAGCTATAATCACGTCTTACATTGTTCAAATTATGTACACAGCTTTGGCTTGGACCCTGTACCCACTGCATTTTAATCTGCTTCCTTCGATCTAAAAAACCTAAGAATTCTTCATCAAACCATGGTATCAGTCCAGGTCCGAGGCTTTGTCTGTGAATATACTGCTTCGAATTAGCCCCACATCCTGCAAGAACTGGACTCCGACCTCGTGATTGCTGAACAGGAATGCCAGAAACAAGTTATTAGCAACACCGTTGGCGCCCAGCGTCGCAAGCCCGAACGTCGTGGAAAGAACGTACTAGCTGGAATTGAGGCGCCGTTGGTATGTTTCAGTTACAGAAGTAACACATATATCCTCCAAAGGCGTTATAAACTTACAATTTTTGTACGAATGCCAAAAACAATTCAAGTCACAAAACAGCACAGCAATCAGAAAAAAAATCATAACGATTGTTGCGTCCGGCGCGAAGAAGACGAAATGTAACGGAAAGCCCGGAGGGGAAGGAGGAAACGCTATGAATATATCAAACGGCTAACCGTTTGCCTTGTCGTTATTGGAATATCAGGAAAAATTGGGAGGGTGAAACGAAAAGGCAATGAAGCGCCATTACGTTGGTGAGAAATGGGAGAGAAAGACACTATATGAAACGCTGGGAATAACCCGAACGACTAATCTAAGTCAGTATGGACAATGCTCGAAGGAAGCAACAGACTAATATTATGAATAGGACCAACGACCAACCTTAGTCTCAAAAGTGATATATCTGATGGAGGAGACTAATGTGCTGTGGTTGTGTTAGTGGGTGTGCGCGCGGTGGAACAGCAGCGTCACACGCGGCAGACCTGTGTTAATACCACCGATGGATAAGAGGGCCAAATACGACAGACGCACAGAAATAACTAACCGAAACCGAAAGGAGAGCTCCTGATCTCTTTTATCAGTGTTGTCTTTGCAATCTCTGATCTGTTGTTCGTTACGCGTAGCGCGATCTTATCCGTGTTTAGGAGCCATTGGCATACTAGATGATCTGTGATTGGCATGGTCCATGGGTATGATCGTTATATATGATCTGTGGGTATGATGGTGTTGTAGCGCTTTTGGCCGTTCCAAAATGGCAGCTGTTCTAACGGGAAGTAGAGTTTGTGAAACTCCTGGTTGTAATTCTGCTGCGAAGTTACAGTGTCCGACGTGTATAAAATTGGGGATTCAAGGTTCATACTTTTGCTCCCAGGTAACATGTACTAGTATGACTCTTAATTTCACAGTATTTGTTGATGCGGAGACTCCGGTGGTAAACTGGAAGCTCGTTCTGGTGGGGTTAGGGGTATGCATACTATGCAAAACGTCGACTTGTAGGCGTGTGTAAGGGAATGTAGACGATCAACAATGTTAACAGATCTTCTTATACGTATGCGTGTGGAGTTGCCTGACATTTATAAATTAATTGTTTATGAGTCGGACTCTACCTTAGTTGTCCTATCAGTTTCTCTGTCACTTTTGTGTCCTTACAGTGCCGAGGTTAAGAAAGAGAGGAGCTATAGGTGCACCTCTACACCTCGTATATGCTTTCGTGACGTGGACAGGGAAAACTTTACATTTTTGTCATTATTTATGGCGTGGAATGAACTTAAACTTGTGCTTACTGTTTTCAGGATTGTTTCAAAGGAAACTGGAAATCACATAAGGTTCTACATAAAATAGCAAGTAAGTATTTGAGATACTTGTATGCCGTGTGTTAAGTTTGTAATGTCCTAGCATTTACATAATACAGCGTCATTTGATCGACCAATACCTTTGTTACTTCCCTCCCTTATTCCATCGCGCGTTTGAGCAGACGTTGTTTGCGCTACATTTTATACAATAAGCGAGGGGATAGGAAGTTATGTTGGTCAGATAAAATAATGCCCTTATGTAAGCTAATAAGGTTTTGTAAAAGTACGTTTTTTTGTTGAGGATGCAACGAATAAGGGGTATTTGATTTTAGAGAATAGTACCCAAGGAGTGTGAAAGCAGTTACATAGAAGAGTTTCAGGAATTAAATGTCTGTCATGTTCAAGTTGTGTTTGGATTGTTACTACCTGATGCTGGAAGTGTATGCTGTAGTTCTGGAGGAAAATACTGCTTCCATCTTCAGGTTCAACCAACCATCATCATGGAAATGTGAAGACTTAAATTTCAGTCTGAGACACAGGGTCTTTATCTTATCACTGAGAACACATTCAGATTGTTTCCTTCCAAAACACAGATAGATATAAGTAATGAGGAATTTTTCTGTGACATCATATTTGCTGTGCTGAGGCATTAAGTGACATTTATATTCCATACTGCATGTGCATTTGTTAAATGCAATATAATTCTCCCATAAGTCTTAGTAATTTTCATAAAGAATATCTGATGGGGAAAGTACCCTGGTTTTTGAGCATCATATAAAATGGCATTAGTGGGAAAGTTTATACCTCAACTTCCATGCACACAGCACCGGGCATGTTACCAAAAGTGTCATTAAGAGCTCTTTGCTATCCAAAGTGGTTTATCAGAAAACTCATTTGACATCCTAATGGACATTTTTAATGTTCCAGCATCTTACATAAAATACCATTCATTTTGTACAGCCTTGAATCCTAGATAATTCTAAGTGCGTAGAAAATAACCCCATACCATGTGTGATACCATTGTAAGTATCCAGGAAGACAGTATACAAGAGCTCATTATAAATCGTATATTACCCTGTAAATATGTAGTGATTTTTTGATGCTGAGCATGTACTGGTGTTTTTTGGATTGCAAGACCAATGTGATTTATGATTTTTGGGTCATGGACAGGAAAGTTATACCAGTGAATATAAGGAGTTAAATACAAAGCAGTCTCATTAATGGTGCCTTGAACTTTGATTTATTATTGTTACATTCTAGAATTGCTGATGGTGAGCTGTTTGTATTTGTTCATTATGGAATGTAATCATCAAACACGATGCATTGTATCTGTTTTTGGTTCAAATGGCCGGTCATGATGCTCCAATTTTTATACTTAGGTGATAAGAATGTGTGATGGCGCTGCTAAC
>Ga0123355_10016584_pt1 | contig 11618 bp, 7 predicted proteins | sample TergutEmb28metaG_3_FD_89872 | JGI IMG/M metagenome (GOLD analysis project Ga0123355, IMG submission 89872) | Embiratermes neotenicus P1 segment gut microbial communities from Petit-Saut dam, French Guiana - Emb289 P1 | ecosystem: Host-associated > Arthropoda: Insects > Digestive system > Gut ...
AACAATTAAAAACAACTAACCCAAAAATAGCTCTAAAAAAAAAGAAAAAAAAAGAACCCACCAACTCCGGAATATTAAAAAAACCCGGGAAATACCAAAAAAAAAAAAAAAAAAAAAAAAAAATCCACCTGTAAAGAAAAAACCCAGCACATTAAGAAGTAACCATGCTTAAACTTTTTACAGTTTCACGTGTACACATACTCGCAAATTTTCTGTGACACAATGGAAACTGCAATAAAGACCATTAATGATGGCCTACACCAAACACACACAAGGTGTGGAACAACGTCAGCGCAGATAAAGCAGCAGTGCAACACAACACAATGCATGCATGCACATACACCAGTATACACAAAGGCAATATGCCTGCAACAGTGTGCATGATGGGGTCATAAGACAAATGGCATATATGAAGAATAATGACATTTAGCTACGTATTCTAACAAATTTAAAGAAATAAATGTCATGTCCATAGAATGACTTCATGCAGTGTGTCATGTGTAACCACTTCTGCCAATGGACAAAATCTACAGAAAAGCAATACCTGCTGAAGACAGTCTCAAGATGAGCAAGGAACTGTGATTCCATTCCCATTGCTGGCAAAGATATTTTCTTCTTCTCGGAAACATGCACACCAGCTCTACAGCCCATCCTGCCTCCAATACAACCAGTACTAGGCATAAAAACCTACTGCCATGCTGCCTCATTGTTATTATTTACACAAAACTAATATGCAAAATCATACAAATAAAGTTTCCAACTGTCTGCATCAGTTTCATACTAGTCTCTTCCTAGTCAATGGCCCTCACAGCTGCAGTATTGCAAATGGCATGTGACAGAGACAGGGGACAACTGCTACATCAAATGCTTATCCTGTTGCAGCGCAGGTCAGTGTGTCATTTTGCTGTTGTGACAATTCAGATCAGACTTCCATGTAGGACACATAGTTCACAAATCAGTCTTGTCTTGTCTTGCTGCATGTGTTGCCATATACTGAGTCCAAGCCACATGTCCTGTGTCCTTATCTGATATGGGTTTTAAAGAGCACTGTCCCACAAAATTCTGTTCAGAAATTAAAGCCCCAGGTTTTTACAAGTCATAAATTATGACATAACAATGCAAGCAAGCATTTTTGCCTATCCATGGTAGGCGAAAACATCTATAGGAATAGGACAACCATCAACTAGCCACCAGGAAAAAAAGGGTGATTATAGAGTCTAAAATGAGACTGTGAAGGATGAAGAATGGATGTGAAAAGAAAAATCAGTAAGTTAACTATGTGAAATGCCAACTTGATGCAACAAGGTAATTTTACTGATGCATTCTTAGCTCGACATGTTTCGGGCACATACGCCCATCATCAGGAGCATTAAATGTTGAATTGCAGCATATGGTTTTCTGCACCAAGTTTGTGGATGAGTGGTGGTCTTGAAAGCCGCTGCGTGGGTCATGTGTGCGGTGCGGATGGGTGTATGCGCCGGAAACATGTCCAACTAAGAATACATCAATAAAATTACCTTGTTGCTTCAAGTTGGCATTTCACATTATTTCATGAGGAAGACGCATGGTCAAACAACCCTCAAGTTAACTATGTGTCTGAACTTTGAGTAGTATTCTTCTTATTGTTTTTTTTTTAATCTGTATGTCATTATTCTTTATCTGAGTTATCTCACTGTAGTCACATTAATAATTACTATTATTTTTCATCACTACACTGGTTAAAGATTTTGCCCCCCCTCCTCCTCCAAGCCCTTACTGTTATCACACATCCTTGACTTTGGTTTTTAAAAAGTAGGATCCCTATACACAGCCTTGAGTTATTACAGCATCATTAAGTAAAATACCAATAAATAAATAATGTAATTAATAAAAAGTATATCTCATGCATATTGTACTGGGTCTGTCAACTCCAAAGACCTACAAACTGTACAATTTGTCACATCAAGCGTTCACAGTTTATACACCCTCTATGGTTTGTATACATTACCGAGAGAACACCTTGGCATGGCCCACTACAAAAATAAAATTCTAAGATCAATACAATGAGGAATGGTCAATTCTTCACTACATCTACTTTAACCTGAGCAAAGAATAAGCTTAACGGGGATGACTCACCTAATGATCTCCTTTAACCTTTTAAAGCTTAGTGGTTTCTTTATGTGCAACCAGGTTTAACACTAAGTTACACTCCTACCCAGCATTAAACTGAGTTATAACAGATAAAGCAAGCATTTACTGCCCAGCACAAAATGCACCTTTAAATATAATTGACACCATAACTGAGTCCTCTGCTAGCAGTGTACGGAATAGATATCTTTTATAAACGCGTATTTTTATAATAATTTCAACATTCACAACTAGTTTCAGGTTTAGATCAAAATATGTTCAGTATGTTCACAATTGACCGCAAGCTCACTGCCAGGCACGGTGGCCCTGCATATTGCCACTGCATGATTCCCAGTTCATTTCTATTACCAACAGCAACTTCCTTTATGGCCTTCAGGAACTGATGACTTCCTTCTGGTTTACCAACTTGACACACTCTCAACTTCATTCATCCCCAAAGAAAAGAATCTAATGGGATCAAGTTGGGTGACTGATTGGGCCAAGTCTTTGGTCCAACTCTTCTTATCCACATTCCTTTAATATTTTCATTCAGAAGTTCTGTTACCTCTCAGGTAAAATGTTGGGGGTTCTCCATCATGTTGCAGCCACATTCATTTGCAAGAACCACATCCCCTATCAACAGCAGTTTATTCACTATCTAGAAAAAAATTCTGTAATAGGGTTGTGTTAAAACATCCCTTGATAAAATGTGGTCCAATCACATTATGGCCTAATATTCCACATCACATGTTAACTGAAAATTTATGCTCAACAATACAACACTGTACTACCACATGTGAACTTTCCTGTACCCAAGAGTGCTAATTCATTGCGTTGGCAATACCATCCCAAGTAAACTGAGCCCCACCTGTGAATGGAATGTCAGGCAGAATTTGTAGCAATGATTGCGGCCTTTCACAAACCCATACACAGTTGGCATGTTCTCCTAGTAAGAGATACTGTACTGAAAGAGGCCATCATGGCACAAAATTTTCCCAACCTGTGCCTGTGCTACACCAGTCATGCTTTAAATTCTCAGTACAAGTGAAGTTTCATGTCGTGCCAGAACATCAACTTTTCCATGCTACTGTTACTAATGTTCCTCATTCACACATGACAAGGAAGCAGTCATACTTGGAATTCTGTGCACATTCTAAATGTTCTGCAATGTGAAATTCCATGAAGTATTGCCAATATTCCACCATAGCAGCCCTATCATTTCCATTCCACAAATTGTATAGGTAGTGAATGTCAGCATGTTCTTAATGTGTAAACAAGTTCAGCAATTTTTCACCCCACCATATCGCAACACTAGGCAGCCAGAGTCACAACCACTCTGAGAGACAGTGTATAAACAGAAGCTTATTCTCAAGTTAGCCTACTGCAGTGCCACCATACTTCACTAGCACAAAACTTGCTATTGGTGTCAAAAATCTACAGTCTAATGATCTTCTCTGCTCCAAATTATTTGTAGAATACGCTCCTGAAGTTTGATCACTACGTCACGGAACACCCAATATATCTGTGTGTGTGTGTGTGTGTGCGCGCGCGTGTGTGTGTGTGTGTGTGGGGGGGGCAAGCGTGAGTGCATGCTCTGGGTGTTCCACTGCAGACCAAAGGTGAGGAAAAGGCCAAAAAGCTTATTCTGGATATAAGATACAAAAGGCACAAGATAATCTTATGCCATGACAGCACATTACAAGCAGAAAATTTATGCTCTGTCAACACAGTAATCATGGATGATTACAATGCAGAATAAATTAGAGGAAACAAGAAACCAATAATACATTCAACATCAATGCTCAGAGCTAACAGCCTTTGACCCATAACAGAAATCTGTTCGAAAACCAGTCACATGATTAACATAATTTTTACAATGGCAGTGTTCCACCCTTTGTCAGCACTTTCTCAGTACAGTGTTTAAAAGTATTCATCACTATAAACCCTGAGCATGCAATAATTTTATACTACAAGTCAATGTGTAAGCGGAATATGTTTTCTGAACTTATTTCTTTCATATTTAGACTTTAAATTCTTAATTAATATAGCTTTCATTTACAATTCCTAATGTATAACCAGAAACCAAATTAGAAAACATATTCCTATTACAAATTGTCTTACAGAATTAAGGTATTGCAGAGAAAGCATGTCAGTGATAAGCACTCTCTTGCAAACAAATCAGGCATATATGATTTGCGTGAACAATGTAGTCTAACTCTTACAGTAAGCCAGTAAAATTATTTTCTCAATTAAATGCCTCACTGCAATGGCATGACACTATACACCCCATTATTCCAACACAGGACAAATCATGCATGCTCAGCTCCATGACTTGACAGCCTTAAGAATATGTAATTACTACTCTATAACACTGTTCACAGACACTGAAAAAAACACTACAGTATTCTTCAGAGGAATGTACAGGGGATGGACAAATCAATGGAAACACTAGACAATATAGAAATAAAACTGTATTGGCTGCACTGAAAGAACACTAGTGGTGAGTATCTTTTCTTATTCATCCGTTTGTTGAAGCTATGTAGTGCCAGTGCCACTGCAGTACAGACTGTATTTACTAAGAGTTCATATGAAAGTACAGCAAAAAGGGAGACCTGTCAGATTTTCAAAAAGGATGAACTGTTGGTGCAAGTTTAGCTGGAGCACCTGTAAATAAAATATCCACTTTATTAGGTGTATCCTATGTAGCAGTCTCCAAGGCTGTGACAGCATACACAAACCATAGGAAGACATCATCAGCTAAGAGGAATAGTGGCCAGAAACCAAAACTAAGTGAAAGAGATCGTCATACACTGGAGAAAGCAATGGCAAACTACCCCCAAGAACTTGCCCAGGATGCATTGTGCCAGAGCTATACCGGTCACATGACTGGGCCTGGTTCCTGCCAAGCCCGGCCTTCAAGGCTGAATACTAATGAATGAATGAGTGAATGTATTGTTCTATGTTGTTCACAACATGAGAATGGGTTTATGTTTGGAGAATGGCCAATGAAGCCTATAATCGTGAATGCCTGGTCCAACTGTGAATAATGGAGACAGATCTGTGATAATTTGGGCACCAATATCTTGGTATTCTACTGGTCCTATAATTACTCCAAATGGTCGAAATACTGCCAGTGACTATATGGACATTTTAGGTAACCAGGTGCTTCTTATGGTCCAGATGTTGTTTCATAACAATGATGCAGTTTTTCAAGATGAAGTTTTACCCATACACACAGCCAGAAGTGATCAGTTTAGGTTTGAGGAGGATGAAGATGCACTTCAACATCTTCCCTTGCCAGCATAATCGCCAGACCTAAATATCATTGAATTACTGTGGTCAGTTTTAGAGAGCAGGGTAAGATGCAGATTCCCTCCCCCATCATCTCTCAAGCAACTAGAAGATGTTCTTCACAAAGAGTGGTACAGTATTATACAAGAGACTATTCAGAACTTCATGAGTCTATTCCAAGAAGGATACAAGCTGTATTACAGGCACTGGTGGCCGAATTGTGTACTAATATAGAAAAGTGTATCTTTCACAACTGTTTCCATTATTTTGTCCATCCCCAGTACACATGCAGCCTTCTTTTGTGACACTTAAAAGAATGCTGGAAAGATTGTAGACTGGCTGAGATTATACTTAAGAGAAATCAACCTAGTCCCTGTTCAAAAATATTCAAAAGGAACAGTGATGCCGTGCAAGGAAGGAACATCAACACAGCTCCAAAGATACATTATTTATCAGGCACTGTGACATCATGTTAACGGGAAATAGGTGTGGGACTATATCAGTTGCTCACAATACAGACTAATCACAGATGATTCTAAAGTTCAGTCATCAGTACATTGTGCTTCATGACAAACTACTAGCAGAGCTCTCTTCCACACACAGACAACTAACAGCCCCAGTCTGTGACAGCTTTCAATAAGGAAACAACACTTTCAAAAATAAGTACTACGCAAGTATGTTACATACTAATCTTGGTTCATGACACATGTAATGAGCAAAGGAATTTAGGAGTGTATCATTTATATTTGAAATTAAATGTCTTTGAAGGTATTTAAAACACAGCACAGTACTTCTTCATACAATGAATGTGTATGAATCATTGCTCAACTATATACACATGAACAAAAATAACAGATGAAAGGAGCCTTGCCTTGCCATGCCAGTTTTGAAACAGCGGCCCCAAGTTTCTATACCCAGTTATGTGGCTAATTAAAAAGTTTTCTTTGAGGTTGTTCACGTGTTACTAGTTATGTGCAACTAATTTTCAATCACATTAACAACCACCTCAGATGTTTCTACTTTGTTTCATTCTGTTCACCACACACACACACACACACACACAGAAAAATGTGAAGAGAAATGGGACATGGAGAAGTAAGACACTTTCGGGTAAGTTCGAGCTGTCACTTAGTCTAAATCTGTTAATTAGTCTCACTACCTTAACAACATTGCATTATCGTAATTTTAACCACCACGGCATAGAATAAACGTACTACAGACACATATTTAGGTCAGGAAAAAGAAAGCATGCTTACACAATTTCAGGGCCACTGCAATCCCCACAAAAAATACGTGAGTTCAAATCAAAATAAATATTTTAATTTTTCAAATCACACCGCCTACGTACTGGAACTGTACCTGACAACAAGCAAAGACGAAGAATACACCACAACGGAAACTTCACAGGTGGCAGTGATTGAACTACACACTGTGGCCTATTTACAGCATATATTAGAATTAAAATTGAACGTTACTAAACACATTTCTTAGCCCACAATATTTCAAATGTGTGTCCATTTAATATTCACAATAAACTTTTCATATCTAGTCCCACGCGTATTTAAATACGAATAAAATGACAACCACGCAATACTTATTTTACTACACTAGCGCCTTCATTTCCGAAGTTATACGGGACATGTGAAAGCACATTTTCTTTCGTAATTACTAAATGAAACAATACAGAAATACAACTCCAATTAGTACTTACGTAAACTAAAACTCGAAAACCCTACACATTCACTACAATTACATTAATGCTCAATCACACCAGCACGCAATCCCGGTACACACAACACCGTCACGTTCGCTGACACCTCACTGACAATATGGCCGCCACCATAAAGGGTGGGGCGTTCAACCATAGGTTCATTCATGCGCGACAGCAATGCGCATAACGTATGACGATGATTCGCGCCTTCCCAAATTGCTAATGAACTGGACATGGTCGGGACATAAAACAAAACTCAGTTTGTGAAAATACACATTTTACTACATATTTCTATTCATGTCCTTCAGTAGTGCGTGGTTAGTAGTACAGTTTATAAACGTCAAGTATTATCCCATTCGAATCTAGGTTAAACCACGGCACTCCTGCATGCGAGTTTTGTAACTTTCCCATCTAGTGTTTGCTTTTGTAAGTAAACGACGTAGATGTTGACAGTCACAGATTACAGGTATTCCCTGATAGATGGAAAAAAATTTGTATAAGGGGTCATAAATAATGAACGCCTATCATATTTTCTCAATTTCCGTCCTCATACGGCAACAAGTAGGTACCTGTGAATATGATGCTGTTTCCCACGCCTCCATTTCTACTCTCGAAAACTTGTTTGCCGATTTGCACGAAACTTGGTATGTACGTTATGCCATTAAAGACAACCCCAACCACATAGGGTTCATTATTATACAATCAGTAATATCGGATTTCGTGGATGTGTAAAATTGTAGGCGAGACACATTTCAGGGTTATGGTAAAATATCTTGGAAAAATACACAGTTTTTATTATGGTCATATCCTTTTTTGCTGACTGTAAACTATGAATATGACGTGCAATATTTATTCAGCATTTGGACTATCTGTGATAAGAACCCACTCAAACTGTGCATGTGCAACGCAGTACAGACATATAACAATACAAATACGGTGTTGAGCCAAAACTTTGAAATTGTATCACAACCAATTTAACAATAATGGATTCTGTACATAAGTAATTGGCACTTATCATGAATAAAATAAAATACTAACAATAATAATTACATGTTTTTGTTCAAATAGAAAATTTGCATCAAGAAAGTAGGCTCCATGGTCTTATTACTATGGACTTAGGTTGCTGTTCCTTTACTCCAGGAACATCTGTGAAGAGATCAAATATGTATTTTAACACCAATTAGAATATACGCCTCACATAGTCTGATATGGCTGTGACCCTTTGATTGCCGATGAGGACATGTAGCATGGAGAATTAAAAAACGTATACAGCTTGCATGGGAAACTAACAACCTGCCATCTGGAGACAAAGGCATGTGTCACAGAATATTACACTGGATACAAAGATGTAAATGAGAAATAATTATCATAAGAGTGTTGACATATCATCAGTTTTTTATGATGATAATTATGGGCTCTCACATTGCAGTCACATATTGCCAAAGTGTCAACCGACCATATAATCTGCATTCAAGAAATAGTTGAGAAAAAACTTACAGACTTCAAAAAAGCCTATAATTCATTAAGAGAGGGGTCTATTACAATATTCTTATCGAGTCTGGTATCCTTGTGAGATTTGTAATGCTAATGACACCTAAAGCAGAGTCTGGGTAGGGAAACATTTGCCTGACACATTTCCTACTAAGAATGGGTTTGAAACAAGGAGATGTTTTATGCCACCACTTTTCAACTTTGCATTAGAATATTCCATTAGAATGGTTAAGGCAGACCAGGAAGCCATGAAGTTAAATGGTACACAACAGCTCCTGAGTCCGTCGAGGCCAAATTAACCACAGTTCCACCAGCTGTATAAGCCATTTTATTTTAGCCAAAAACAACTGCATGTTTTAAAATTTAAGAAAAATGTAAATGAAATGAATCAAGTCCTGAAACACTCTTGATGGACATACAAACTTCAAAACTATTGCTCCCCACAGCCCGTATGAATGTGTCAATAGGGAGGTTCAGTCAAACCAGGAGGGCTTCAAACTAATTGATAAGAACCAGCTTCTGGTTTATGCTAATGATGATAACATATTGGGTGGAAGTACAAACACTATAGAGAACAGTACAGAAGTCTTAGCATTTACCAGTAAAGAGAATGGTATAGATGTAAAAACTGATTACATGGTCAAGGCTAAAGACCAGCGTGTAGGACAAAATCATAACAAAAAGGCAGGTAATAAATCCTTTGAAAGGGTGGAATAGTTAAAATATTTGGGAACAACCCTAAGGAATCAAATTTCCATGCATGAATAAATTAACAGTAGAATCATTTGGTGCAGAACCTTTTGGCTTTCAGATGGCTATCCAAAAATACAATAATCAAGATATATAGAACACTAATTTTGCCCGTGGTATTGCATGGGTGTGAAGTTTGGTCTCACACTAAGGGAGGTACATAGGCTGAGAGTATTCAATAACAGAATACTGAGGATTATACCTGTTATTAAGTGGGACAAGGTAACAGGGGAGTGGAGAAGACTACATAAGGAGGAGCTTGATGCTTTGTACTGCATACCCAATATTATTTGGGTGATCAAATCAAGAAGAATGGGATGGGCAGAGCATGTGGCATGTGTTGTCGACAGGAGAGTGCATACAAAGTTTTGATGGTGAGACCTGAGGGAAAGAGCCCACTTGGAAGATCTCAGCCTAGATGGGAGAATAATATTAAAATGGATCTTCAAGATGGGGGTTTAGCAGGCATGGATTGGGTGGATCAGGCTTCAGGATAGTGGCAGGTTCCAGGTACTTTCGAATGTGATAATAAATGTTCATGCTGGTTACATTTGTAGTAAGTATTTGGGTCTGAAGACATTGTTTTAACACCAGAACATGTATATGGATAAAAAAATTATTTTCAACATATGGGTGTGTTAAATACAATGACATGGCATTTAATTAACTTAATACATAAACAAGGGACAGAGTAGTTTGGTATAGTGACTTGCTATGGGTTGGACAGTCTAGAGATTGAATTCCGGTGGGGGCGAGATTTTTCGCACCCATCCAGACTGGCCCTGTGGCCCCGCCAGCCTCCTACAAACTGGGTACCAGGTCTTTCCTGGGGGTAAAGTGGCCAGGGCATGGTGTTGACCACCCACCACCCCCATCTAGCGCCAATGTTAAAGAAAGAGTAGAGTTATACATCTATTCCCCCTCTGGGCCTTTGTGGCCTGTTCCAGGGTGAACATTACCTTTACCTTTAACACATAAACAATTCATACATCATTCAAATTGTTACACAACTGTTTGAACCCCTGTACACAATTATTAAAATTTTAAAAAATAATCTTTCCAACACAACTACAAAATTTGTTACGCACTACATATTAAATAGGTCTAGTTCAATTTTTAAAGTCTTGATATAGTATGACTTTAGTACTGCAATAACTCAGTTATGTGTGGATGCCTCATTATGGGAGTGGGGAGGACCCCCCTATACTACATAAACTGCATTTTCATCTCACTTTGATCTTGAGGATGGAGGCAGCATGTTTCCTGAAAGATCAGCAAAACAGTCCCGTTTTGCATGGCCCAAGACCCAAAAACAGGATCAATGGAAATTCCTGATGTTATCACAATAATGCAAAAAGAAACAATTCTTCATTTTTGAGAACAGGTTTATTGCAATCATTGATTAGAATATCATTATTTCCCAGTAGATGAAATGCATGATACAATACCAAGTATTACACCATTCCAATATTGAGAACAATTTTATAACTATAAAATCTACAAATATACTGATATATATATATATATATATAACACATACTACATATATATTACATATACATATATACAGCGAAACTTCTATCCACTGTCTCTGAAGGGACCAAGGAGGGGGAGGGGGGACAGAGATAAATGCAGAATAGTGATTTTTGCAGGAAAGCTATAAAGGTGTCAGATTTATTGGGACCACAATAAGTGAATGGTACTTGCAGGAAAGCATGCAGAGGGAAATAACAGACAGATGTTTCACTGCATATATCTGTACATGTATGTATATATATATATATATATATATATATACACATACACAGTAATACCTTGGCTAATGAGTGACCTTGCTAACGAATTTTTCGGCTAACGAAGATTTTTTCGCTGTTTTTTGGACTCAGCTAACGAATGTTTTAGTGGATGCGCGCGCTAACATAAAGCACCAAACATGAACGGTTGGGCCATTCCAGGAGCTTATCTTTTCCGTCTGTATGTGTGTGACAAAGAAATGAGCTAACCACAAGAGGTCAGCTACTGAAGAAGAGGAGACTTACCTTGAATAAACTTTGAAAATTTGGAAGAAGAATAGTAAAAACGTTGTGTACATATTTTCAGTTTAATAGTATAACGTGTATAATATATTTTAAGTATAATAGTGTAGAGATCGTCAGTTTTTCATTCTACTTTCCATTCTCCTTCATCCAATTGGGTAGCTGTTCATCTCAGCCTTTGGTGAGTTTTTGCCCTTTTATAGTGTGCTTTTTACTATTTTATAAAACTTATC
>Ga0123355_10016585_pt1 | contig 11617 bp, 5 predicted proteins | sample TergutEmb28metaG_3_FD_89872 | JGI IMG/M metagenome (GOLD analysis project Ga0123355, IMG submission 89872) | Embiratermes neotenicus P1 segment gut microbial communities from Petit-Saut dam, French Guiana - Emb289 P1 | ecosystem: Host-associated > Arthropoda: Insects > Digestive system > Gut ...
AGGAGAGGGAAGGGGGGGGGGGGGGGGGGGGGGGGGGGGGGGGGGGGGGGGGTGGACACGCAGTACAAGAGGTACTACAGGCGCTGCCTTTGTGGCTAAAGCGCAGATGGCGTACATACGTGCCTTCCAACACGTCTTTTGAACGTAACGAGGGTCGTGCATCGCTGCTGACGGATACCACTTGGTCGAATATTAATATGAATCTATAATCTTGTTAATTTAAAACTTACGCCAAAATTCACCATACTGTACACAAAATTTATAGGATTTAATCTGAAACCCCAGCATGGTCGCCATCCTTACAACTGCCCGGTTATGAACAATATACTCTCATATGGCAACACAATACGTAAATACGTTTGCACTCCGTCAGCGCACCAAAAATCACCTGCCTAGCTTCAATGTTGCACTAGACATTGCCGTCATACTGCAAGCTAGAGAAAACGTCTATACGACTGCAAAAATCATCACGTTAACAATTCAGTCTTCTGCGATGTCACGGTGTTGTCAATTGGTAAATACCGACGTTTCGAAGAATCGTAGTGGCTTTACCTTCAGGGCCAAGAAGCACACGAAATATATACGAAGATTTACGAAGGAAGCTCCAACGTCAGACTGAATACGCTACTAACTAAAGGCAGTGCCCTGCACTATAACAGTGACCGAAATTACAACAGTTTATCAATCAACCAGCAGCACTAATAGACGCCCCACAATCACGGGTTTTACTTTATTCGTAACGTTTGGTGGGAAAATAAGTCTTCAATCTTGGGGGTCCAACGGGTCTATTATCCCTCCCAGGGCTACAAATGAATGAACAAAAGACAACTGGTCGGAGAAAACCGAAGTACAGTAAAACTCCACTTATCCGGAAGCTGGTTATCCAGACCGCCAATTATCCAGGTCGACTTGGCCCTTCCGGTAAACATTTTCTTACCTTAACCGTACTGCATCTTATTACGGCCTAAATTTTTCCCCCATTTGTCAAAAACATATAAGAAATTATGTATTAATGTTTCATTTGTACGCAATTAAATACGTAGCCTAAAACAGCCGTTTGTAGAATTTTTTCCCCTCCACTTCAAACTGCCAATGTAGCCTATTTTCAAAGAAAAATCCAATTATCCGGATTTTCTGCATATCCGGATGCTTCGCCGACCCAATCAATCCGGATAAGTGGTGTTCGACTGTACTAGTAGAAAAACCTGGCCCAGTGCCATTTTATCCACCACAATTTCCTCTTGCAGTGTAACAGAATCAAACCCAGCCTCCACGGTAAGAAGTCAGTCACTAAGCACCTCAGCCGTGGGAAGCCGTAGCTGGTGGTCAGCTACTTAAGCCTTTGTCAGAATATCACGTCACTTTCATATCGTTACCCTGCGGTGTAATGCTGTATATTCACTGAAACCGGCAGTATGAGTTAATAACATCAAAACTGTCAACAAACCCAACTAACCAAGGGTCTCTTTATTCTGTCCATATCATATTAACGTAATGGCAGCTGTTAAAAGCCACTCTGATGCCCACAACGGCTGAAAATAACGTCCACAAGTATCACACATAAAGTTCAACCAGCAATAAATCCGTAGTTGACGCCCCAGTATAGCAATATCCACCCAGGACGACAGAAAACATCACGACGTCGGTCGGGATTCAAAACAATTCTACGCTAAAGATTCAACGCAACAACTGAAGAATAAGAACCAACTAGATGCTACGTATTACAATGCAATAAAATAATAAGTAGCATCTGGTTGGTTCTTATTCTTCAGTTATCACAATGATGCACGGTCCAACACATAAAAAACTCAACAGAATATTTTGTCAAAGTCATACAGTCAGCAAGGATTCTATAAACAGCCCTTTCGCGTATGGACACTAACAGTTTGCAGTCCTTGAGGGAATATTCATATCACAATTACATTACATATGCACGCCGTGAACTTCCAAAAATCTAGAAAGATTGATAAAAAAGTATATTATTATTATTTATATTTATCACCTGTACGCAGAGCAATTACAATTATATACCTGCAACAAATAAAGTTTCAGGCCATATAGTGTTGCAGCCATTCTGTTGTTACAATTTATGGTACATGTAATGTTTTTTTTCCCCAAAATAAACGTTTTGTATTCTTGTAACAAGTACTTTACGAAGCAGATTGAAGTGACCAAATATGGCCTTTTCTTTCCGTAATCCCTTTGATATCGTGCTTTCCCGGTATGTTGCTCAGGTATTTTCTGAACGATTCTGAGACGGTTCCAGTTGCTCCTATTCTGACTGGTATCAGTTTTGTGTTTACGTTCCACAAGCTCTCTGTATTTCTATTATTAAGGTCCTTATATTTTGAATTATATATATATATATATATATTGTGGGCCGAGTAGTTCAGTCGGTATAGCGACTGAGCTACGGGCTGGACGGTCCGGGATCGAATCCCGGAGGGGACGAGATTTTCTGCCCGTCCAGACCGGCCCTGGGGCCCAATCAGCCTCCTGTACAATGGGTTCCGGGTCTTTCCCGGGGGTAAAGTGCGGCCGGGGTGTGCTTCTGACCACTCGCCCCCTTCTAGTGCCGCGGTCATGGAAGAGTAGAGCTATACCTCTACCCGCCCTTTGGTCCACGCCGGGCCTGTGACGGGATCACTTTACCTTATATATATATATATATATATATATTATTTATTATTAGTATTGGTGAGTCGACACGTACATAAACACGAACGTAATGTAAACTGAATTCAATGATACGACTGAGTCAACACTTCATCTGTCTCATTTATTGCTCTAGTGGGGTCTTTTTATGTCCCGTATTTTGTATCTTTATTAATTTGGCTCTATCTTTGTACCTCTGCTGGCTTTATAATTGGCATTCGTGTTGACCAGCTAGCCAAGTTCACATGCTGACAGCAAAGCTGAAGTAGTCCCTGTGCTTAACTAATGCCACGTCACGAAAGCGAAAAGGTCCGTGGGGTAGGGGGAGGGGCAATGTCGATATCGCTCCAGGCAACCTTCAACTCCTGCATTAGAGGAAGATAAGTGATCAGGAAAACGCTCATGCCGCTTTACCCCAGTGGTTCCTGACAGCCGGTGTGGACACTTCGGAAAAGAGAGAAACTTTGTATCCTTACCGCGAATCGAGTCCCATTCCCTTGGTCGTTCAACTGGTAGCCCAATCACTATATCAAATTATATACTGCAACTGACTGAACTATTTGTACTGAAAGTAGCATATGTCACTGCGTACATAAATGTACGTCAAACACAAGGTTAGTAGAGGCCAGTTGAAATGTGATGGCACACGCGCAGAAACCAGATTTCGTCTTTCGGCGAAACGGACGAGTCCATTTAAATCGGCGGGGGCGTCAGTTCAGTCGACTACTGACAGCCGAGTTGTGCGCATCAGCGGTATTAATGCTGGATACACCATGTTCCGAGGTAGTGTGAAGGGTACTGGCTACCCACTCCATTCGCCAGTTTCCCCTTCACTTCCCCTCCCGTGTGTCACCGCGTGCCATCACATTTGAACTGGAGTCTACCTTTCTGCGCTGTGTCCACTGCTGAATGTTCCGAAAGGAACCACAAACACAACAACAAAAGCAACAGCATGACGTTTCGGGAACTTTATATGCGTCCCTTGTCGTAGCAACCACTCAATTCGACCCGGTACAAGCAATTATTCCCCGACTTTACACAATATACGAACTGCAGAAAGCAACGTAAAGACACCTCAAACTACTTCACACCAAAAGCAACATGTTACAAGAACTTCACTGACATCAGGCTTGCATTTATTGACTATTTCAAACTTTCAAAGTTGCCAACTGCGACCAACAACACAAGAAAAAGTTATCGTCCCTGAACAGCTTGAAAACCTGAAGAAGACCACAAACTTATCGCACGTACAGACTCCCTGTCGCTAAACACCGAGTGTCAAGTGACTTTTGCGCCACCCTATATATGTACCCGTAAAGTCAGCAAATGCTTCTCAACCCCTTCACTCGAAGAAGAAAAAAAAATACCAGTTTCCGTACCACCGTGTTGTTTTCTGCAATATTAGGCGGTTCGCCACGCCCATAAACCCAGAAATCCTGTATGTGGTATAGGCTACAATCATCAGAGCCCTCTACAACTAATTTCTGTAAACAGAACACGAACACAAAGTTAAAAGAACAACAAATTCCTTCAGGTCACTGAACACCGAATAGAAGTACATAAAAAAGAAAGAAATGACAATATTTTCTGTTTGATAAACCGCTTATCTCAATTCAATTTTCTTTTTCTTCTTTTCTTGTTATTTCATGACGGCAAAGCCATAATAAACCGAATTAGTGATTCACATTAAACAAGAATTTAATAAACGACCGCAGTAATTCATTTATGTCCGCTTAATAAATTGTACGCATAAGTAAGTTGATTTGCGTTACGCTACACAGAACACATATCCACCCAATATACGGGTATGAATACATCGAGAATTCAATGCACTGTAGACTAATGTTTAAACAATTAAGTGATTGGATGAAATGGTACAGTACGGGTTCGCTGTTTGTGGACACAATGGTCTCTGTACAGTCCAATGAAAGACATAATAAACCAGTTATTCCAACACCGTTCGCCGCAGAGTGCCAGAGGTCCACGATGACTTTCCAGGGGTAAGCGGGGACGCCTCCTGCGATCCCGAATTTTAATCTCAGTAAGTCCTGAATAAGTAAAACCAAGTCAAATGAAACAAGAGGTTGATTAAACTGTGTAAAGAAAGACCGACACTGCGGCTAGTAGTCTGTATTTAACACAACGTTTGCGGAAATAACAGTTCAAAGACAATAACATAATGAAATTACTGATACTAACATGTGCGAAACAATGACGTCACGGTAAACACCACTACAGATCTTGTGACAATGCGACAAGCGAATCATCCCAACGTACACTCTACTAAGAACAAATTCAAATCGAACACTGAAGTGTTCTCAGATGTGAGGACTTATCGACTGGTAATCAGTTACCGACGTTTCGAAGACGTTTGGCGTCTCCATCTTAAGGGTCCGATTCTTGCATAACTCAGTTGTGTTACGACAAATCAGATTACACTTCAGATTAATACAGAGTAACACAAAAAAAACGGGAACTTTTGAAATGCGTAGTGGCAGCCATGTACAGTTGGCAGCACTGCGAAACAGGGACCTTGAGCTACAGACAACCTCGCCATCATTTTAGTAATCATGGATCAGTGGAACGGTCAACAGCGTGCTTTCGACATAAAAATGTTTTACAAAAACAATGATAGTTTGGAAGGTTTTTCAAAAGTTCCCGTTTTCTTGTGTCACCCTGTATAAAAGCCTTGCACCGCGTTTTACGTTTCATCGTACTTTCTATTAGATTGAGTATCTACATTTTTCGTTTTACCAAAACCAAACGGAGGTAAGTTGGTAAATGCAACTACAGCGCAATGCGTTCTGTGCACATTCGATCTGTTAATAAAGTAAACAGAATCCGTGTCAAAGTACCAGTCCATACAAACTCCACGGAGTTTGAAGCAGGCATGTAAAGGTAAAGGTAAAGCAGTCCCGTTACAGGCCTGGAGTGGCCCAGTGGGTTCCGGGAAGTTAAGGTTCCCAGATTTCATGACAACGGCACAGGATAGTGGTAAGGTCAGCCCTACGCACCGGCCGCCTTTACCCCCAGGAAATGCTCCTGGTACTCATTTCTGTTAGAGGCTGAGTCGACCCCAGGGCCATAGTGCGATCGGGAGGATTTTATGTCAATGAAAAATTCCAGTGACACCAAATGGGATCGAACCAGCGACCTTGCGATTTGTAGCACAGCACCTTAACCACTGTGTTACCGCGGTCCCCTGAAGCAAGCACGTGGGGTTGGTAAATGACTAGCTTCACGCTTCAACCGGCAAATATCCTAGTGTTTAGCACGTAAGAAACAAAGTGGAATGACGTTGGTTTGGGCGTGGTGGCATGTAAGTCAGAGTGACGCACCTGGCGCCTGCGGTCCGTTGTCTAACTACTTCAAATCGCGTTTAAGACTTGCTAAGAACATGCAGAGCGCACAAAGCGAGAATTTCACTTTCTCCCCAGCGTTCATTCGGGAAGCTTTCGCTTCAATAAGTACTTATTGAGAACCGCTCGATATGAGCGTATAAACGAGCACAGATTCTCGTGTAGTGTCAATTTTTCCCGACTGAGCAACATTTACGTGCCAACGTCATATTTTACTGGAACTACTCCGCATCAAACTTCACAAGAATACGTTCAGCGGCTGAGACATTACGCGCAAAAGGAACAAACAAAGAAACAAATATGGTAAGCATATTACGCGAATGTTTAGAACTACGCCTCTCAAACGTATAAAGAACTTCTCAATTTTTCTAGACACCTACTGCTAGATCCTCTTGCCATGTCCCTTCTTGATATCGAACGATCTGCAAATACCAATTTTGAGATCCTGTCCGCTTATTTCTGCCACTGTATGTGCACTTTGGAGACTGCTTCCTTTCCTCGTACTGCGCACACTGTTGATACAAGACTTACTATATAGCCATCTAAGCAAGAACTCTCATGTTTATACAGGGTGATCAAAAAGTCTCTGTGCACCTGATCATTACAATATAGAAAGTTAAAAGTAATGCCCAAAGTGTCCCACGCCAGTCTCCAGGCATTTATTGACGCGCCGAACTGTGTTCTCGAAGACCGTGTTCGGTACAGAACGGTCCACATTGCGAATGTATTCTGTGATGGCTATCTTCATGTCATCAATTGTGTGGGGATTGTTCGAATACACTGAGTCAGGTACACAGAGACTTTTTGATCACCCTGTACTTTACACTCGTCTCTTGCCACCATTCGTCACGCCACAGGTTCAACTCAGGAAACAAAGTTTCAGCTCCGAGTGTACCAATGTATTGAATTTCCAAGAACTATCATACTATACAGGCAGTTAGGTTAACTCAGTAGGTATAGTGACTACCCTATGAGCTGGATAGAAGGGACTCGATTCCCGGTAGGTGCAGTAGATTTTGAAGTCCGTCGAAATGTCTACACCGGTTCTGGGGTCCATCCAGCCTCCTGTTCGGCAGGAAACGGAAACTTTTTTGACGTCGGTAAAGCGGCCTGAGCGCAAAGCTGACCATTCACCTCCATCTAGTGCCTGTGTTACGGACGAATAGATTCACTCCCCTATATTCCTTCATGGTGTGTTCACAAAAACCCTTACTTTTTTACCTTTAGCTGCGGGTTAGTTTGCGGGCGAATCGGGGTTGATACCCGACGAGGCCAGACAGTCTTCTCTTCCCCAGGTATCCAGAGCGTCTGCAGCTCACACAGGTTGCTATCCGGTGACTAGGCACGCTCTTTCCTCGGAATTAAGCCGGCCAAAGCGTGAAACCGACCACCGACCTCGATCCAGTATTGAGGTTAAGATGCGTGACCCTACATCTCCACTCCCCCACATGTCGCTATGGCGTGGTACGTAATATTGTAAAGGTATCTCATTACAATATATACGCTATGGTGTAGCCGTAAAGACAGCATCGATTGAAAGAGGGTGATACGCAGTGTTCGTGTGGCCTTCAGCGACATGGCCAGCTAATAGTCCAGTGCTTTTGAACACATGCACAAGAAAACAAACGCAAATCCGTGAATGCACGGCCATGAAATCAGAAATTAATAAATCTGTTACAGGGGCTGCCAGTTTATTATTGACTAGCGTTACGGACTCGTACGTTGAAGAACACAGCAGAAATAAGACACTGTGCCTGCAGTAATACGAGCGGAATACTTTTCTGCGAATGATAATTGACGTAAACTGACAAAGGTTCACCCTAGAACAGACCATGAAGGCTCAGACGGGGAGTATAGGTGTATCTCTACCCTTTCTTTAACCTCGGCTCTACATGGAGGCGGGTGGTCAACAACACGCCCCCAGCCGCTCTACCCCCGGGAAGAACCGGTATCCACTGCACGGGAGCCCCAGGGCCGGTCTGCACGGGTGCAGAAACCTCCCCCACCCCACTGGGATTCAATCCCCGGACCGTCCAGTACGTAACGAGTCGCTATACCGACTGAGCTATCCAGGCCCACGGACGTAAACGGACATCGTATTTAATAAAGTTTCAATTTTTTTTTTATTAATTTCGTGACATCAAAGCCAGTGATGTAAGCGCAGAACATCAATACGTACGGTGTTGTATTTTAAACTACAGCTTCACATGGCAGAACTGAACCCACCAGCAAAATCGTTGCTAGAACCTCAAAAATTGTCATTTCTTTTACGACTCTGCACATAAGCCTACATAACAATATACATACACGAGCCTGACTAGTGTCATGACTTTCACTGCGGCACTGAACACATCTGAATCGGAAATGACATTTCGTATAGCAATAAGCTATCGTTCTGTAACTAACTAACTCCATGGAGGAGAATCCTTCTTCGGAAGCTAACGATACCACAGCTAGCCCACAAATTTCCCGCCTTTTCTGCAAACGGAAGATTCATTCCCGCATTCGCAAGTGTCCGCTTCTGGCCCATATCCTGAGCAACATGAAACCAATCCACGACACCGAAAATATATCTTTAAGATACACTTTAATATTATCCTACCATCCACGCTTACATATTCAAAGTGGTTTCTTTCCCTCAACTTGCTCCCTAAAAACCTTGTATGAACCTCTCATTTCTCCCCACACACGGAATGTTCACCGCCCATCTAATTCATCTCGACTTGATAACCGGGGCAACATTTGCTGAGGAGTACAGCTCATCAAGTTCCACACTGTGCGATTTCCTCCAGTCCCTATTACCTCGCCCCTATTATGGTTATAATTTCTACAACTTTTCTGGAAATAACTCAAATAAGTAACTGTATTGTGGCAGCCATGAAGTTGCTGTGCGTCGATTGTACCACATTTGTAAACAGGAACGCGAGGCATCGCGCTCTTGACAAGGTGGGGTCATCAACGAAATTGATTGACCACTGTTTATATTCCATATAATGTCTCTACCGTCTCTTCTTGTTTGAACTGGCGGTCCCCACTTTTATATATCCGGTACACAAACAAGCGCTGCGCTCTCTCGGCAATACAGAGCAGCTATAAGCTTTATGTCTAGACAATAAAACCGTTGCTAATTCGTTCCAGCCATCATTCATCCACCTGACTTCGCTCCCTCAAAAACACTCTTCCAAAAAGCACGTTTCTCGACATAACACCGAGCCGCACCGATACAACGGTAACATCTCTCAATTGGGAGGGTTCGAAACAAGGCTGGTATATCGAACTTCGTATCCTCTGTCCCTACGGGCACGATAGGTTAGCATATCACAGAGTGCTATAAACACATATTGACTTCGGGTTTCATCCTGGGTTACACACATCTCCGGAGCCTAGTCGTCCCGACAACCAAATTTCGTTAAATTTCTTACGGTGGTCCCACAATTTTCAGCATTATCTTCACAGATTTAAATCTTACATTCAAATATGTGTATCAGTTCACACGCATCGAATACTGAGGTTCAGAGATCAGTCCACATTTATGGGACCTAAATATTGAACTTCCTATGTCACCTTCTGGCGTCTATCATTGGGAGGTGGCCTGTAGATATCTCGAAGAAAGTTACGAGCCCCTGCTGTACGTTACTTTCTGTATATGAACTTCGTCACTTTGCAACCAGCCAAGTGCCAAGTGGGACAAACGAAGCCCTCAAAACGACAATGCAATAATGTGCTGCATGGTAGAGGCTACTGCACACGTCAGGGGGTTGTGATAGGGCACACAGGAATGATGGAATTACGATTCGCAGGGGAATACCGAAAACGCTCGGGGAATCCACGTGTTTCTTTGCCATTTTCTCCATCACGAATCTCACTGGACTGAACCCGCGACTACAGGATGAGCAGACGGAATCCGCGTCATATCACTTCAGCTTTCGCATATCAAGATTACGTTACAGCTGGCCAACTGGGCAAAATATTGGGAAGAATGCTGAGGCTCTAAGAATCGACTGTGAGCGGTTACAGTATTTTCGCTTCTTGTACAAACAAGACGGAATGTGATGGGGGGTGGGGTGAAGTGGTCCTTACAGAGTGGTTTGGAGCGCCAAGGCGTGACAGCCTGGCCAAGGGGTTAAGTGCGGCCTACATACGTTTTACCGAGAGGTAAACACAACGACTTGAGGAAATACGGGAAGAAACAAAAAGCAATTCACATAAATGCGATGAAGAAGAAAAACCCCACAACCATTTGGGGTTAAAGAAATGTTTAAGTAACGTAATAGTATCCTCACACACACACACACATTTGCATCACCGTATGTACAGTATGGAGGTGCACTTATAATATAAAAAATACAATGTACTTTAAATATTCTCATGTATCACATAATCCCACACGTCACAGCCCTTTAGCGACATTAGACAGCAGAGTCTCTGAATATGCACACCAAAGTTTCTGAAAGAAAGCTGGACGAAATAAGGACAATTAGTTATAGACAGATAGCTCAGTTGGCACACTGACTAGGCTACGGGCAGGACGATCCGAGTTTCGATTCTCGAAAAAACAACAGATTTTTTTCTCCTCCAAAACGCACAGCCCGTTCATGAAACCCACACAGCCTCTTATTCAACGAGATACGGGGTAAAGCGGCCGGAGAGTGATAACCACTCACTTCCACCTGAAATCGCGGTTACGACTGAGTGAAGCCACACCTCCACACCTCCATATACCTTAACCCCTTTAACACCGAGTTAAATCCCTTCTGCCATCCGCTGGCATTACTAGGAATTCATCATATTTTCCACGTTAGCGGTTTAAGGGTTAATGGCATTCACGGGTGGCTTTACCTTAATTACACATTTTATCAGAACATTAGAGACCCAAATACCGACAGACATACGTACCTCGCAACTGTTTCGTAATGGCAGAATTTTCTGCAACCAAAGCCACAGGCCAAACATATCCGTATCTACAAAAATATCTCACTACATGGTGAATAAAAGAAGAAACTGCAACCACCAGGCGCTTATCTACACGCTTATATCCAACAGATGCCGATTAAAACGTTAAACTTAAATTTTAAGCTCATGGTTCCATGCATCGTAATTCAATGTGAATAAAAATCCAACCAGATGCAACAGTATGCTGATATTTATTTACTGCAAAGCTAATCTACATGTTTCGGGTGTCACAGCACCCATCATCAGCAGTATTAAAAACTGTAACCGTAGCCTCCGGTACATGTCATAATACTGGTACAGCTACTTCCCTCCAACGTGGCCTGATCGGGACTCCTGATGATGGGTGCTGTGACACCCGAAACATGTAGAGTAGCTTTGCAGTAAATAAATATCTGCATACTGTTGCATCTAGTTGGATTTTTATTAACATCGTTAAGCTTACTGCAGCAATCTATGGCTTCCCGAGGACAGTCCATGACATTAGTTGATTCAAACAATCTTTCAAAACTGAACCAAATAAGGAGACCACTTATGTTTATGGGACCATGCATCATCTTTATAGTTGAGTAAAGAGAAACCAACTTGATGCCACTTATTTTATTATATATTCAATACTCATTCAATGCTCAACATGTTTCGGCCGTTAATAC
>Ga0123355_10016586_pt1 | contig 11617 bp, 8 predicted proteins | sample TergutEmb28metaG_3_FD_89872 | JGI IMG/M metagenome (GOLD analysis project Ga0123355, IMG submission 89872) | Embiratermes neotenicus P1 segment gut microbial communities from Petit-Saut dam, French Guiana - Emb289 P1 | ecosystem: Host-associated > Arthropoda: Insects > Digestive system > Gut ...
CCCGCACAATATTGGGTAAGGAGTAAAGATCCCTAAGCTCTTCATTATGTAATTTTCTCCATTCCCCTGTTACCTCGTCCCTCTTAGACCCAAATACTCTCCTCAACACCCTGTTCTCAAACAACCGCAGCCTACGTTCCTCCTTCAATGTCAGCGACCAAGTTTCACACCCATACAGGACAACGGGCAGGATTATAGTTCTATACATCTTGATCTTTAAATTTTTGGACAGCAACCTGGAAGACAGAAGATTCTGTACCGAATAATAACAAGCATTCCCTGACTTCAGCCTGCTCTTAATTTCTTCCTGAATAGAACTCTGATTTGTTAACGTTTAAGAAATAAGTAAGTGTTAACAAATACTTTGTGCATTTGTTGGTTAAACACAATGAAAATCTTACAAATTGATTAGTAGTTGAAATAAGCACACACAGGCAGCAGCCTTATGATCTCGTCAAGTCTACTGTTTCTTTCTTTGAAGGAAGCACAGTTCGTTAAAAAAAAAAATACATATAGGTTTTCTGTTTGTTTCAGGCCGTCGTTGCAGCCGGTATCAATTTGAATGTCACAGTTCTGGAGAATGTATTGCCATCTACAATGCCTGTGATGGAATTCCACAATGTGCTGATGGAAGCGATGAGGCAGTGGAACTAGACTGTCCAGATTTAGGTAATGGCAGGACATAAAACGTCTATCAGTTTGCAAAATTCACGCCCTGGACGATCCGAGGTTCGAATCCCGGCAGGGAAAAGGCTTCTTTTTCTTCTGTAAAAGGTCCAGACCAGCTGTGGGATTCACCAAGATTCATATTCAATTTGTACCTGGGTTCTTTCCCGGTCGGTAAACCGCCCATGTTGTGACGTTGACCACTAGCCTCTATCTAGTGCCGAGGCTCAGAATGAGTGGAGTTATACCTCTACTCCCCTTATGTGCCTTCACCGAGTGTAAAGGGATAAATTTACCTTTCTTTTTTCTATTTTTTATTTGTTTTATTTTTATAGTCGCACCGCGCATTCTGTAGATTATTTAATTACACACACCAACACATGCATACGTATATATATATATACAGGGTTATTCATAAGCCCGTGAAACATGTTAGAAAAGTGGCTGATGCCACAGTTGAATGAAGACAGTAATGATTACATCTTTTAACAAGACGGCTCTTCGACTAAGTACAAAGGCGTACGAGGGTATTTCAATCGCAACTTGTCACAAAGGTGAATAGGACACACAGGATAAGAAGATGACGCATTAATGCGGTGGCCACCCCGGTACCCGGATTTAAACCCGTGCGACTTTTTCTTCTGGGGGGTTGTGAAGGACACTGTCTTTGTGCCTCCACTCTCCAGATTTTCGCAACCGTATCACTGCTGCTGTGGCTCTGGTCGACCGTGATATGCTGACACGCGTGTGGAACGAGATGGGCTATCGCATAGATGTCTGCCGTATTACCAAAGGTGGACATATTAAGCATCTGTGAAATATTAAAAAAGAAAAAAAAAACTTGGAGTGTTTCTCTCTCTATCAGCGTAAGAACTACCATGATCCGTTGAGTAGTTTATTTGCTGCGAATTTTTAAAAATTTTCACGGACTTATGAATAACCCTGTATTATTTAAGAAGTCTAAAATTTGCATTAAAACATTTAAACCGCTCCTACGTGTTTCGATCACACGATCATCCTCAGGGAGCACATATTGTTCCTTGCACAGCATACGACACACAACCATAACCAGGCTCATTCTAAACAGCGTACGACTCACACACAAAACACGACATGCTGCCATAACACCAAGTTAACATAACGAAGTAATTCACTGAATATTTTAAATTATAACTTTAGCCAGGAACAATGTACGCTCCCTGAGGATGATCGTGTGATCGAAACATGTAGGAGCGTTTTAAATGTTTTAATGTAAATTTTAGACTTCTTAAATAATACATGTATATGTGCATGTGTTGGTGTGTGTAATTAAATACCTTTCTTTCTTTTACTGATATTTGAATGACCTTCATAAATTCTGGGCAAATTATTGTGTTTTCTTAATTAAGAATATTTTATTGGTATCTTCCTACCAAAATACAAAGTGTATTTTAATCGCAGTCCTGAGTACCGCAGCTGTCATCATACGGGGGATGTCCTGAAGGATGCAGGCTTTTTATGTGATAGATGTGTTGTGCTCTGATGAACAATGAAAGAAACACTCTATGTGAAACTGGAGGTATAAAAATCTATCCCCTTTTTATTTTATTTTGTAAGTCCTGTAACTTGAAGCAAGTTTCTTTTTTCTGTTAATCACTGTACCCTATCAGTGGAGATCATGTTACTTCCTTCCTACACCTCATGTACACTTTGGTCATGGATTGCAACACAATTTATCCTTAGGTTTAAAATTTCTCACACCACTCATTACTGTAGCTACAGCAATAACACACGTGTTGTTTTAAGATGGGCTTAGTGGAATTAAAATGTTGACTTGTGTCAAAATAGACTGTAAGGGAATTTTTACTAAACAGTAATCTATCATACACTGTATGGGCTTGCAAATTTAATTATGTACTTCCAAATTCTGTCCAACGTTGGTCTGTTTGTTTCCTGAAATTTTGTGAACATAAACTAGAGAGAAACTGAAGTTTAAAAAACACAACACAATGAAGCACACAGCTATGAAAAGTCACTTCACAGACAGACATTATCTCTCACTTTCTGTAGAATTATTAGTTCGTTCAGAGTAATTTATTAAATTTTTAGTCCTTTACTTACCGTCTTTAGTAATGAACCAGTTAAAACTATATTTAAGAGAGTCCTTCCATTGTGAACAACCAATTACACACAAACACACTTCCAGTTAATATAACTACACATCTCATTCCCAGCATTCCTGCCATATACAATTAAACTCTGACACAGCACCCCTGATATAGCCCCACCCTTACTTAGCATACACGGAAGCCTGTGAATAGAAATTCCCTATTACACAGTACGTTGATGTACTGCCAACCTCGATATAGCACCACAAACTGTGGTAAACACATAGTGGTGAAATATCCCAGTTTTATTGCATTGTGGTTCTAAACAACAATCTTCAGGCACTTAATTGAATTATGTGCAAATCAAGAATTTTTGCAGTAATAAAAGAACACCAAATTACTACACAGAAGAGAAATAAAACCACAAAATATTAAAAATATGTGTACAAGAGAAAATAATAATCCAAAATGTGCCATGTTGTTTGCAGTAAGACCTCTGCAGCAGCATCTCAGTTCCATTGTTGGTGGTTATCTTTGTTCATTTTGTTTGTTATCTATTCATTCTACAGCAAATTTAATTTTTGTTAAGTTGAGATAATTTTTCTCTTTCTTTGCATCCTTTTTTTTTTTTCTAATGCCTTCATTTATATTTCATGATACCCGTGTTCTCCCGAAGTTGATTTGTCCTTGGTGTGTGCAAGTGTACAACTCATGCACCTAAAACTTGTGGATACTTGTGACAAAGAAATGTGTGTTTATGTATACTGAGTTCACAAATAGTGATTTGGTAGTTTCATTGAAAGGTAGGACCCTACTAGACAGCGTGACAGGAACTACGCAAGCACCTCCAGCACTGCCAACTCCGTCAGCAGTAAATGACAACAGGGAGTTGGGTGGAAATGGACCAGTTTCAGTGATCTCAACATACAACAATCTACAGCAGCAGCAACGTCAACACATGAATGTGAACCAGCAAATACCTTCACAAGTAGTGAACTCTGCAGCAGACAGTCAACAGCTATCAGCATACAGTGACACTGGAACCGTATCACTATACCGACAGCAGCAGGGTTGGCCACAAGCACAGCAACCACCAGTATCCTTGCAGCAACCACAACAATACAGTGGTAAATAATCCTGCACAAAAATAAACGTTAAATGTCTAAAACCCATCCTATAGAAAGAGGCTGTGACAATGTGAACTGGTCTGAACTGGCATTGAAGTATGTGTCAGAAGGAAAATACACATGCCAATAAATCAACTTATTTTTGAATGCAACCAGCACACAGTAATACAAATAAGTTAAGAGATTTGAAGTTTCCATAGTGGTGAATTTTGAGATAAATTCTACTGGAGTATGATGTTGCATAGTAGGATAAATGGATGCCAGTGATACACTTGCCACACAACACAGCACCATACACCAAAAGATTATAATTTTAACTTTCAATTAACACTCATTCAATAAAATGGGGCCATTTATTACCCTGGCTGTATCACTTTGACCTTCAATTTTTACTGGATCAGTACAAGATTTGTCCTCTCTACCCTATTCATGGCTCTGAATAGCCACAGTCCTTGCCACCTTCCCACATAACTGATATTTTTCTCCCTTCCATTGACTTCAGCATCCACTGCAACCCAGATCTGTCACCCTGAAGATGGCAGTAGTATGTCCCTCTGAAATATCATATAATTATATTATCCTAAAGTGTAATGATAGTCTTTTGCGCGAAGAAAGAATACCAACAAGATGCAACAATATAGATGATTTATTGTCAATTGTAGATGTTGATTATTGACAACAGTCTCGACATGTTTCGGGCATCTTTTTGCCCATCATCAGGAGAAAAGACCACGTGTTACTGCATATGGAGTGTATTTGCTGGTAGTGTTGGATGTGGCAAGCTGCGGTACTGTGGTGCTACGTTGAGGGTCAACGTAGCACCACAGTACCGCAACTTGCCACATCTAACACTACCAGCAAATACACTCCATATGCAGTAACACGTGGTCTTTTCTCCTGATGATGGGCATAAAGATGCCCGAAACATGCTGAGACTGTTGTCAATAATCAACATCTACAATTGACAATAAATCATCTATATTGTTGCATCTTGTTGGTATTCTTTCTTCACGCTTTGCTCACGATGCATAGTCACAGGAACGTAAAGATAGTCTTTTGGTTATCATTTGAGGAACATCTGCCACAGAAGCCTGAAGACAAGCATGCCCACTGCATATGTCAGTACAAATGTATATAGCTTCTTCAGGCCAAGTTTCACCAATGCAGGCTTACAGCTGCCTGAACTAATACAGTCTCCTGGATAACATCCTTTACTTGTTGGCAAGATTGCTTGTAATTCAGTTATGCAATGTTCTAATGACAGTATATCATGCTTATGATTACTCAACTTTTGGACAAATGTGATGTTCATAGGGCCATGCATCGTAATATTATTTCTATAGTAAAACCAACTAGATGCACCAATGTATCAAATTTAACTCGTGCTTTAGCCTGCAACCCAGACACCACTCCAGCCTAACAGCACCTAACCTCCAACATACAGCCAACCAAGAACGAAACAGTCAATGTGGTAATCAACATCATAGTCGCAAGATCCTGATGATGGGCATAGTAGTGCCCAAAACACATTGAGCCCATAAGAAGTACAATAAAATAATTAGTGGCATCTGGTTGTTTTATATTCTTTAGTTATCACAATGATGCACGGTCCAACAAACATCAGTATCAAATTTATTTTATTTTGGAATGAAACTCTACATATTTCGGACGGTCTTTCCGTCCATCGTCAGGAGTTCAAGACTGTACATGCAGCAACAGGCATTTGTCTGCTTGCTAGCGGGTACCTGCTAGCAAGCAGACAGCAGTATGTGTTTGACAAATGCCTGTTGCTGTATGTACAGTCTTGAACTCCTGATGACAGACGGAAAGACCGTCCGAAATATGTAGAGTGTCATTCCAAAATAAAATAAATTTGATACACTGGTGCATCTAGTTGGTTTTAGTATAGAAATCAACTTTTGGGTTTTGTCCATCATTGAGTGTTTCAAAAATACACAAGAACAGTACTTCGAAAACTGAATCTTTTGAAAATGTTTTCATTTTTTTGCACTTTTGATATACTGGACAATGGACAAAGACTACAAGTTGACCCATTCTACATAATTTGGTGATATTTATATGGCAATTGCCATGACACATGGTCCATAGTCTGTTGTCACAGATCAATAATGGTATATTGTACTCAGAGTTGCCTGCTGTACAGAGCTTCAATTAATATTCTGGTTTTGTTCAAGCATGACAAAAGGATACATCCAGATTATTCTATACCAGAAACATGAACAAACAAGCTTGTTTATGACTAAAGGGCTAATAAAGTTAATAGCTGAATTGAAAAGCCACTCTTGCAACTAAAGTTGGTACACGTGTGTCAAAAATATGTAGTGCAGGTACAGTTCACTAAGTGAGCCATGTCACTGTATATAATGAATACCATTATGCTATGGAAATACTGCTTACATTATTAACATGTAGTCCTTTTTTAACTGATTTTATAAAATTCTGCCCATAGTAAAACTGTATGTATGCTACTGCTACACAAATTTGTTTCTGTCATCTCACCAGACAGTTGCTTTCATTTGCAATTACATTTATATTTCCAGGAACTCAGTCCAATAATAATGGTATTAACTTGGCAAGCAATCAGAAGCTGTTTCCTGTATCCTCAAACAACCAACAACAGCAACAACAACAGCAGATACAGGGCAACAAACAGTATGGGAGGGAAGGAGAGGGAGTTGGATACAGTGGTGGCAGCAACCCGCAGTGGCAAACCTACCAGCAGCAACAGATGCCCCCTGCAGCCACATACCAGGGACCTATAAATCAGTTTCAAGGTGCAAATAATCATGGATATGAGGGTGAGTGAGGTCCATGTTGGTGCCAGCCTTGAAGCTGTGGCGACTGACACTTTCACTGTCAATAATGTGAGAACCTGATGGCGTAGCAGTAACATGCTAGCCTGATGTGCAAGGGGTCTTGGATTCAAGACTATTTTCATGTAGATGTTGTTCCTTTCATTCATGTCTGCCAAATTAAAAGCTGCTTATCTAAGGGTCTCCTCTGCACTTCATCATCACAGTCTTCAATATTATCCATTATCAGGAATGCACACAAATGCCAATATGGATATTTCATGCAAAAAACTATTCTCAGATCCCATACTCCTCTGTTAGCCAGCCCACAACCTCATAAAAAGAGCTTTAATTTCCACTGTTATTACAAATTTTATATATTATTTCAACACTAGTCCCCACAAATAATTAAAACAAACATTTGTGAGCTTTTATTGTTACAAACTGTAATGTATCAATTCTATTCTGTTTCAGATCAAAACAGACATATTTTTAATCATAAAGACAATGGATTGGTTGCAGATTCAGACAGGTACAAATATAAAGGATTACATCACTATAAACACAAGTATGTACCACTTAAATGTTAGAAGCTGGGCGAACTTTCTCCTCTCTGCAACACTGCTGCTGCCTGGTGCCTGACAGTGATATTCTCAATCTCAGCATCTCTATAAATCTCTGTTCTCTGTGCAAGCTTTAGATGAGTGCACATAGGTAACCCTTTGTGCTGTGAAACCTCACTTACTGTCTACATTTGTTAAAACTGACACTGAAAGGTTTTGGCAAAGAGTTTATGGTGTCTACACTGACTGGTACTTCCTTGTACTTGTGTCACATCACTGGGTCCCTTTATTGCTCACATGTAGTTTATTTATTGACGCCTTCAGTAGCTGAGACTGTACTGCATTGGACTGTAGATGATTAATAAATCATGAAGTATATAGAATGAAGTGGTCATGGCCTATCTCAAAGACTTAACTCAGAGAAACTGAGAAAAATCTCAGGTTAGAGAATGACCCATATGACATTCAAACTGGGCACTTCAAAAGATACAGGCCTGAAGAATCACTACCTGAGCAGTACTGCTCAGTACACTGGGAATATTATTTACTACTTTCACTAACAAAACTATGGGCTGGGTAGCTCAGTCGGTATAGCGACTGACTACGGGCTGGATGGTCCGTGGTCGAATCCCAGTGGGGACGAGATTTTCCGCCCGTCCAGACCGGCCCTGGGGCCCACCCAGCCTCATGTAAAATGGGTACCGGGTCTTTCCCAGGGGTAAAGTGCAGCCGGGGCGTGCTGCTGACCACTCACCCCCTTCTATTGCCGCGGTCATGGAAGAGTAGAGCTATACCTCTATCTACCCTGTGGGCCACACCAGGCCTGTAACAGGATCACTTTACCTTTTACTAACAAAACTAGTCACTAAATGTAGCAGACAATCCTGAAAAATTCCACAGGTATCTGCTGTCCAGTATTTTTCAATACACTGCATACATCTAAGTCTTGCTGCATTCAATATGGATGAAACGAACACTGCAGTTCAGTGATTAGTCAACATTATATATTTCTGTAAGTTTACCAACCTGGAAGCCAACTAGTGTGACTAAGGACTTCTGTTATTTTCTTCAGTCATTCTGGCACACACTATCAGAATACATATGGTGGACGAGAACTGCTTCCTTTCACATGCCTCCATTCATCAGATGCAGTCTACCTCCTACTCGATGCTAAATAAACTTCAGAAAGCATGACTAAAATAAGATTAATAAAATGAAATGAAATGTGATATATCTGGAATTACAAAAAGAACATAGGAGAATTAACAATATTTACCTGACAATAACACCACTTCGAAAGCATCTTCCTAAAATAATGCACAAAATGAAATCTGTTTCAGTTGCTTTCTTTATTACATCTAATTTGTGTACGATTATTTGCAATGCAGTTTTCTCAGTCCTTTGACGATGTGCAAGAATAACTTGGTTCTTATAATGACATAAAAGCACTGCATAATATGCTGTGTCCAATGTCATATTCCTTGCACATACACTCAATTCCATTATGTCATGTTTAACAAACCTTGCTTTGTCCTAAGTAGTAATAGCATTAATTATTTTACTGTAACACAGAATCTGTCTTTGAAAATTCCTGGATGCTAGCCTGTGATGTATCTAAATTTAATTTAAGAAAATTTTTACTACTTAGTTCTAAAGCCTGTCAATTTAGTATAAGTTCTAATTTTAGTGGCCAAAGACATCATCTATTTTACTTAAATGTCATAATGGAATATATGTGAGGCACGAACATAAGAGACCATCCATTTTTAAACACCATGGGTCAAAAAAATGTGTGCCAATATATAGATATAATCTATGGGAAAGTGGTTTCATGCACATGCATTAAACTTGGTATAAAACAGTAGATGAAGAATCAATCATTTGTACTACAGCATCATACAGCAAAGGCAGGTTTCACTGCACTGTCAAGCCAGTCCTGGTGTGTGCGAGTGTGCAGGCATGCATGTGTGGAGGTGTGCATATGTGTGTGAATGACAGACAGTGTGTGGAGTTTTCCTATTTGAGTTTTCTGATTATATGAAGGTTATTGATGTTCCTAATGAAGTTTTCATATAAGAGAAAAGAAACTTGACGAATTAACTAGTCCAAATGAATAAAAACACAAAAGCAGGTAACCAAGATGTACAGAATGTAAGCCGGTAGGTAAGCTGGAGACTTTGATTGGCACAAATATTGCTGAAAATTTGGCATCTTTATGGTTAGAAACCTCATAATGGATTTGTTTTGCCACAATTATTCACCAAGCAGGAATTTTTTTTTAAATTTTATTTATTAGTACAACTGTAAGCGAAGTTATCTAAATAGTTCAGATTTTAGATGGGTTATAGCTTTCTTGTATAAGGTTTTTAATGGTATTTTTTGTCTCTTCAGATAAACATAAGAATGGCATTTTCAAATGTGTCATGACTGCTAATTCCAAATATTTACCTACTCATCAGGCATAATTATCTTTCTGTATTATTTGGTATTTTATAAACCCCATATTAGTATTTGATAAAGTATCTTTAAACATGCCAACTCAATTCATTTTTATTCTGCCTGTTGATATATGTGGTTGTGAGAGGCAGTCCTTTCCATCAAGACAAAAAATCTTTCATCAGTAAGAGAGAGAGAGAGAGAGAATTGAAATCTAAATGGGGTTGAAATATATGAAAGATCATCAACTGAAAGAATCACACTAAAACCTGTCTTTAACCCTCTAAAGACGAAGCGCAGACCGCTTTATTTAAAGACCCAGTCTGTACCACGCCGTAAACACTTTTCATCGCGGTTATAAAAACCAATCAGTTTATGCTGTAAGTGGCACAAGTCGCTGTTTGTCCTCAGATAAATACAAAACACATAAATACAGTGTGGGCAGAGCGTACACTTGTTGAATGTTAAACCTGTTGGTGCATAACATAACCAACAGGCTTTGAAAGGTTAAAATGAAACTCAAATGGGAAAATTCAATGTTTCACACTGAATATGCCTATATGGATAGCATAAAAATGTGTTGCATTACTGAGGCAGAATATTTTCTCCATCACAGTAGGTACTTCTATACTTTCCACAGCACAGTTTACACTTCTGTAGCATTATCCTGTTTCAATTCACTTTCAGATAACTTTGTGCATATGTATATTTCACACAGGTTTTACTGCATCCTAGTAGTCATACACGCATAAGATAATTTGTATTAACTACTGGTGCAGAAAGCAGTAGATCTACTCTATGCTTGGCTTTAAATGTTTGTGTTCCTTTTTCATTTTACATTTTTGAGTGACAAAATTTTTAAATGCATTACTACAAAGTTTCATGTAGTGTTTAAGCGTAACTCTAAGGAGACTTACAACACCGATAAAGATTATGGATGCATGACTAGATTATGACAACCAAAGACATATTTGGCTTTGGAATGAGACACACACAAATTAATACATCACTTCAGTCCTCTTTAGCTTAAAACTGGCTTCTTTTTACATTAAATAAAAGATCTTGACTTTCATGAAAACAGTATTTACCTGTAAGGATTAATAAAAAATACAGTACTGTACATGAATTCAGAACTCCTTATTGGTGGACAGTTAAACATAACCTACAAACTATCTCCTAGCACCATCTGTTGCTTAAACTGTAAACCAGTAATTCTCAAGTGCAGCCACTACATTTCTTCATGAATAATATGGAAAGATGGGACAGCAAGGAGCTATCAAGTTTATTTCCAATCTCAGGATTCCTTCTTTCTTCATATTCTAACTGGACTTCTTTCTACATAATTTTCACATGCCAAATGATTTAAGCAACCTCAGATATTTTGAAACTACCAAATACTGGTATTAACTCTTTCAAAAGCACACTGGTAACCATACCATCTGCTTTAAAATTCAAAATCTGTGTTTTGTTCACAGAGTACATTTACGCATTTTGTGTGGGTCTGACAATAAATGCTAATTTAGTTTATTTTAAGAAAAGCACAAAACACATAAATACACTGTGTGGGTATATTTTCAATTTATCTGGTATTGTGGCTAACAAACATGTATCTACTTAATTTAAAACTAATGCAGTCAGTGGTGTAGATAGTGTCTGCACAGACCTCATGGAGCAAGAGCACAAAATACTAAAGTTTTTAATGGATTCTTTAAGAGTAGATTCCATTCTTCTAAGAGAAAACAGTGTTCTGTCACCATCTTATGAGATCTGGGAGGAACATCACTAATAATTATTGATTGAGGGGGGGGGGGGGCAATCAAATACAACTGATTTAACAGTGCAATTTGGTCATCACAGCTGCCTTGCTTAAACAAGGTGGGGTTAGCCTCATTAACATGAGAGAGGACCCTGTATAATATTTAACA
>Ga0123355_10016587_pt1 | contig 11616 bp, 6 predicted proteins | sample TergutEmb28metaG_3_FD_89872 | JGI IMG/M metagenome (GOLD analysis project Ga0123355, IMG submission 89872) | Embiratermes neotenicus P1 segment gut microbial communities from Petit-Saut dam, French Guiana - Emb289 P1 | ecosystem: Host-associated > Arthropoda: Insects > Digestive system > Gut ...
CTTTTTTTTCTTCAAAATGCAGTTTCTTTCATAATTCTAACGTGTTTGGTTCCTGTTTTATTCACATTTTGTAAACAGGGTGTGCTAAAATTTAAAAAAATAATTCGGGCGCCAAAAGGTTAAGTAAGAAATCCTCTTAAAAGGGTAGGAATAAGAAGTTTTTTTTCTTTTTTTTTTTAAAAAAAAAGAAGTTAGTACATATGTGTGCTGAATTTGTGTAATTTGCAGCAGTCTTAACACATTGGTGCCTCCATTTGACCATCCAAGGAATGTCTAATTTTCAGCGACTTTTTGCGAGGGACATTTGGAATGCTGTCCACATTGTTTATAATGTTCAGCTTTCCAGGTATTGAGTGTCTGGCATTTAATGCTCATTTTTTATGTCACCATGCACAAGGATGTGGAGAGGTTACAGTAGGCCATTCATCGCAAATGAATTGGGTTGATGCACTAAGGTGTCATTACTTTGCGTGATAATGCCAGGCCCCATTCTGACAACTGGGGTTGTGACTGATTTTGATGTTATGGCTTGAATGTTACATAACACCCTCCCTAAGAGTCACAGTCTCGGTCCCAGTGATTTCCGTCTCTTTGGACCCTGTATGAAGTGCCTGGCTGGCAAGGGATTTGGAGCATATGCCAACATGAAGCAAACTGTCACCTCCTGGCTACAGACACTTGACACTAATGTCTTATACATGGGGGTGCAAGCCTCACTACCACAGTGAGACAAATGTATGAATGTTACCAGTGCCTGTGTTGAGGTCTGATGTGTACTTTCCACTGCAGAAATGCCATGTATACATCAAAGACTGAATAAGGTTTTCGATGTCTGGGAATTTGTTAACTTTTTGAAAATCCTTTTGATTTCAACCCTGATGTTAAATGTAATATTTCATGTTGTGTATTGCCTACAGAAGCTGTCACAAACTGCACCAGTAAGCGCCATGCCTCAGATGTCACTGAGACACATTCAGCATCAACCAAAAGGAGAAGATGATTGCAAGATTTGGAGGTTCCATTTTGCCGAACCCTTATGCTAATGTAGTCATTCTCTGCTCATTCCCCTTCATACAGAAATGTATAATAATGATATTTCTATAGTTCTGGGGGAGACTGCATATGTTGATAGACTGTTATCTGTATTATTTTCATAATTGTATATTGTCACAATGGCTGCTACAGTATGGTGCTGTCTGTAGCTGTAGGCTGCTCTGCCATTATATGTATATTAGGAGACACTTGTGGTGTGTATAGGAGAGGAAGGAGCATTACAGGAACAAAATGTAAGACTGTTACTATATGTAGTCAACACTGTGTCTGTTACTGATGTTAGATTTTTTTTTAATTTTCATTTGTTCCTGTGATTTGATTCACAAGTGTATTAATTTAAGTTGCAGTCAAAATCACTTACTGTTTCTACTTCATTTATGAAGGTACATCAGTAATTAGATTTAATAGCTTGGCCATTATCCCTTGTTTAGGTTTTATAGTACCATATTTGCCTGAATATAAGATGAGTATTTTTTCCTAATTTATCATCTGAAAAACAGGGGGTGGCCTTATATGTGCACACAAAGTGAAACACATTCTCTGTATAGGGTGAATGTTTTTGTATTATCTGCCACGGCTAAGTGAATAAAGAAAATTGCACAATTGCTACAGTAAGTACACACATTATTTTATGTTTCTCACTTTATTGTTGATATGCTGAAGGCTGATTTGAAGTCAGAGTATTGAAGGCAGAAGCTGTTCAGCGTTAGGTATTTTGTAAAAGTTGTAGGTGGTCATGTTGAACGGCAGCATCTAAAATAACCAAAATCATTGCACTGTAGTTACGACTCTAATTTTTAAAAAAGGTAAAGTTGTTGCTGTCCATGCCTTGAAGGCATATAGAGAAAGAAGAGGCATAGCTCCACTCATTTTTAACCTGGCTGTAGAGGAAAGCAAGTGGTCAGCTTTATGTCCCAGCTGCTTTACCCCCGAAGGCTGGGTGGGCCCCAGAACCAATCTGGACACACTGCGCTGACTTTGCTACCCCAGCTCCAGATTACAGAGATTTTAAATTAATGGTAATTGAACATGCAGAAGAATGAAACAACTGTACCACAGCATCAAAATCGTTTGTAATGAAACAGGATGTGTGACACTGGAGAATGCAAATTGTACAACAGTGAAATGCATACTTCGTGATCCAGACAAATGCCCATAAGGAACATTGCTAAATTTTAATGTCTTTTGTGCTTCATCAAAATCACTTTTTTTTTTTTTTTTTTCCAGAATTTACACTTCATTTTCCTAATCCGCTGTGCAAAATATCTGTGATCTTACTGCTCATTTTATTCTCATGATTTTTGACTCAGATGCTGTTAAATATTATAGTAATGCAATGAGTAAAGGACATACAGATCAAAAACAACTGTAGAATGTGGAATAATTAAACTGTTTTGGTACCATGATAACAAATGATGCAAGATGTACAGGTGACATTAAATTGAGGATTGCCATGGCAAAAGCAGTTTTGAGCTTGCTGAAAACTTTTTGGCCAGCAAATTGGACTTATGTTAAAGGAAGAAACTAATGAAATTTTACATTTGAAGCATAACTTTGAATAGTAGTGAAAATAAGACACTTAAAGTAGATCATAAATGCCTTAACTTTTTGAAATGTGTTCCTGGAGATGGCTTGAGATGAGCTGGATTGATTGTGTGAGGAATGAAGGAGGGCTAACTGGATGGGTCACATCTTATGTAGTAACTGCCTTCTAGAACACATTATTGAAGATGATGATGATTGTGATAGTGCTTATGCCAGGGTTGGCCAGCCATGAGCTTTGGAAGATGCACATTAATAGGCAGCTTGGGCAAGAAACATGCCCTTATGCATCAAATCAAATGTACAATAATAATATTGCTGAATGTCTGAGAGTTGCTCAGCAACCAGACTGTAAGCAGCTGGCTGCTATGATGGACACAGGAAAGCATCTAGCAAGTATGCCATGTTTTTTCACCATTTTAAAAAATTATTTCTAAAGTAGCAGTGGTTCTTACTATCTATGTTTAAATAATAAATTTTTTTTTCCCCTCATTTGATGGCCTGTATTTCTATTCATCCAACCACAATAGCTTAGTTGCAGCTAGTTCTGAGCTCCATTTCTTTATACAGAGTCTCAATACGCAGTTCATGTTAATCCGCTGGTGCACGTACGTTGTGTAGGGCGTTGCAGCAGTATTTGGATCTCAGTCCATGTGCATGGCATATGTCATGTGCTGAATCGGGGTCCTGTAGTTTATACGAGTCATGGATCAGAGTACGAGTGTCACTAGAAAAGGCACTTAAATTTTGGCATCTCACATGGTCCATCACACTGCTTTATCTTCTGCATATATAGCAGTATATGGCGGGTGGAGGAGCGGCAAATGACAATTACAATTTTGATCTCAGTTGATACTAATTGATATGTCTTCTGATAATTCATATTGTGTTTCTTGTTGATTCCTGAACTGGTGTCGTGACATTTAGCATTTTTCGTTATAAGCATGGAATATGAATTCTGTTGCATAAGACAAAGTATGTTTGAACTCGGCTTCCTTTCACAGCAAAGGATGAAGGAAAGTGGAAATAAAATAGGCATTTAACTGATATTTGACACACATATTTCAACATGCATTAACCTGGCATGACAGGACTTCGAGTGTCCATACTAAACACAATTTAAAGACGTCAGATGTAGTGTTCAACTCTTCGAACAGTTGTAGTCGGTGATACACCACTAAATGAACTAGAACACGCTCCGTCATGTAGCATCAGGGAGAGTGGGCAACATGCGAGTGATTCTATTTGACATCTGCCATGTCAGCGTCTGGATTTTAAATCTCTAAACTAAGACTCTTGTATTTCACACAAGTCCAAACACATTTCTATTGACGGCACTGTCGTTCGGGAGAGGGCCTTGCAGTGCTTGCCAGCACTCAGATCCACAGATTATCTAGTCTCAGATCCATGGCGGACAGACCAAGGTACATATATATATGATCTGTGGTACTCAGTGATTTGTAGACTCCAGTTGAAATGTGATGGCATATGGTGACACACGGGAGGGGAAGTGAAGGGGAAACTCGTGAATGGAGTGGGTAGGCAGTACCCTTCACACTACCTCAGAACATGGTGTATGCAGCATTACTACCAACAATAAAAGCTGATGCGCACACCTTGGCTGCCAGTAGTCGACTGAACTGACGCCTCCGTTTCGCCGAAAGACGAAATTTGGGTTCTGCTCGTGTGCAATCACATTTCAACTGGCCTCTACCGAACTGCAATCCTGACGTCATGATTAGGGTAGTTCATGACACTAAACAGGATGTGATGCAGCCATTGAAATTTATGCTAACATATACAAAGTCACGCCCCTCATCGGAAGAATATTCGTTACAAAATGGTGAAATGAAAGCAGTTGTACTTGTCACCGAGACACTCTCTGCATGGAGGCCGTAAAACCATCCCTCTTGTACATGCCTGTAAGATATTTTATCCTATCATTGAATGCTGATATGAGTTACTTACAGCCCAAGACACAATCCTAGCACAGCTACATATGCTGTTAAATACAGCGATTCACAACAGGCTGGAAGGTTCAGGGTTCAAACCCTTGTTGGAGTAAGATTTTCCACACCCAGCCTCCTGTACAATATACACTGGGTCTCTTTCCTGTTGGTAAAGCACCCTGGGCGTTGCATCAACCACCCACCCCATCTAGTGCCAAGGTAAAAAACATACAGCAACAACTTAGCAACTTAGCTCTCTTTCTGGGTCTTCATGGCCTAGTTTAGGGAGAACCTTACCATTATTTATATCTGTAATTGAATGATAGAATGATTAGTTAATGATGAATACGAATGGATGTGCATGAAACCAGTTGTATCTCAGGACAGTCAGTGTCCTGGCTGCACTTCGAACAGGGGATTTACTGCATATGCAACAGAAGTGCCACACATTTCACTATACCATTCAGTCTAATTGCCTTTATCAGAAAGCTAAAGAATTCCTTGATATGGAAAAATCTGTCAAAACAATGACAATGAAACACAGCACACCATCTTTCCACGTAATATATTTTCTGAAGCTATAGATGATGTAAATATTTATAAAAGTATTATAAGGTATTAGGAAATATAACAGTTTTGTATTATATAAAAACCACGTGAAAGTAAAGTGTACATACATATAAATAATGTGCAGTGAGTCAGTCATGGCTAGGAAATAAGGACAGCAGAGTGATTCAGTATGGCAGTACACGTCAACACAGTTGTCATTGAAATAAGAACCCTCCAGTACTGGACATATAACAAACAAATGCTGTTTGACCCTTTGCCTTTTAATTTTTTCATCATTACAGATTGCAAGGAGGCAGTATAATGACTAGGTTGGACAACTACAGAAATGTGATTTAAATCTCAACAGAGGTGGGCATTTTTCTCTTCTCCAAAGTGTCCAGACCAACTCTGGGGCCCACCCAGCCTCCTATCCAATTGACACTGGCAGCTTTTCCTCAAGTGTACAGCTGCCAGGTCTGATCACTCACTTCCACCTAATACCAAGGTCAAAAGGGCATGGACTCATGCCTCCACATTACCATATACTTTCAGAGCACGTTGGTTAATTAAATGCAGAGAAAAATGAACTCTTACATCCACCTCTACTATGATTTAAAGGACTCCTAATCAGGCCCAAAATGTCTAACCAAGGTGAATATTACAGCAAAGAGTCAAGACAGTAACCGAGCAACAATTAACTTACTGTACATTCAGTTAACACATTTAAAATACAAATTCGTCATAACACAGAACATATAAAATATACGACAGTTTTTAAAAATGTTGTATATTTAATATTTTTAATAATATCACACTTTTTATGAAAACACAAAACAATCCATTACAGACTGTTAATGCTACAGAATAACGGCCTTGGAAAGAGCACTGGAAAAAAAAAGGTATTGCCTACACTTTGTTCTTCCAAAGACTTTACACAATTGAGTGAACACACTGCAAAATTTTAAGTATATAAGCCCTTTCATTTCATCCTATCTGATCTTTGCCAGTGCTGTGGTCGCTTTCTTGTTACTATCATAGTACAGAGTACCTGATACTTGGAAGAGGGAATAATAATAAAATTAACAAACCAAAGCTTACTCGTATAATTAAGGAAAAATAAGCGTGACAATTTAAATCACATCCAAAATATATCAAAACCCCTGCACATCACTTTAACAGCTGTGGCTACCAAACACAGTAAAAAGCAAGACCATGGAGTACATTTTGTATTTTGGGTACTCTCTGTTGGGTCTGAGGCAGTATACAGGGAACAGAAAGTATACATTTTTGTATATACTAGGTAACTGTCTGAAAATGCTGAATTTTATAAATATGTCATGTATCACTTGTCAAACAGTTAATTATTCTTGCAGTTAAAATTTCTGCAATGTTAAAATACACAACTTCATGCTCCTGTCCTGAAGTTTGCCCTGAATAACCCCATTCTGTAAAATCTATACACCTTCTCATACACATATTTCTGTTGGGCTCCTACAGCAATCTCAGTAACTCTGCAGTTATAGCATGTTCCACACAGTACTAACACAAACACAACTTAACCCTTATCCTGCTAACGTGGAGAATATGGTGAGGTCCTAATAATGCCAGCAAATGACAGATGGGATTTAATTCGGAATTTAAAGGGTTAAATGCCTAGCTAAAGCTTACTTATCAAAATGTACTGCCCTCTTGATTCCACTAAAAAAAAAAGCCAGTAGTATAATCCTAAGGCTCACTGCCCCTAATACCTAAAATTGCCATTAGCTCCATCCACCTCCCATGCTCACAGCCTACTCTTACTTCCCTAGTATGTGTCAACATATACTGCAATCCCTAATCAGTCTTCAGACTGATCATTTTCCTACTGTTCAAGCCCCTGACAACAGACGTGTATGGAGCACCAGTGAAATGATAACTGATAAGAGGAAAATACCCGCACCATTACTATTCTATCTGCCTCAAATTCCATATAGACTAACTTAGGATTCACGCTGTGACTTTGCAGTAGGAAGCCAGCAAATATCTACCTGAGTCACAGCATCGCAACACGGACAGCAACTGAATTGGGTAAGTTGCAGAATTCTGTTACATGTAAGTTTCCAGCAGTTGTGCTGTAAACCAACAGCACATGTTGGCCTACCAATGTGCTTTTCAGTCTTACAATACATTCCGAGTTATTTTGCTTTGCATTATCAAAATACAAATAATTTATATACAGGATCTCAAAACATGGAATTCACAAATACTTGTAAAACACTCTGCATTATAACAAAATGAAGAAACTTGTTAACATGTAATATTTAATTAAAGGTGCTCATGACAGTGGTTTTCTGGGTTACAATGTCATATAGTTTCATGGATGGGTCCCAACTCATTGCATGTTCAATGTATTTTGTACCTTTTATCCTCTGTATTATTCCGTCCTCCATCTACATCACAGTCTTCCAAGTTGCCTTTTTACATGCTGTTTTTCAACCAGCATTCTGTAACACATTTATACACAATTTCAACCTTTCATAGTGGGTGCTTAACAGGTGACAGTCTTGTGGGCTTTAATACTGTGTAGGATCTTCTCTTTTAAATTATTTTCTCGCCCTGTTTTAATCACCAAGACAAATTTCTGTCTTACAATTCCAATGTACAGAATGGCCAAGAAGTCACCATACCCTTACCTAACCAACCACGCAGATCAGTATAGCATGCCATGTGCTTTGGTGGTATTAAAGCACCCTGTCAAGATCATCACATAATTGTCCCCACTGCTGGTGTGAGTCACACCAAGTCACCAAACTAACTTTCACTCATGTCAACTAGCGGTTTTCAGATATCTTTAATCTCTGTTCTTATGTCACAGTGACAGGGAGTGTATTTTACACGCACAAAAGCAGCTTTACAGACAGTTAAGAATGAGTACAGCTACAGCCTATTATAAGCTGTGAAGGTATAACTCCAGCCTTTCTTCACGTGACATTTGGCGCACAAAAGTACTTACAATCACATTCAAGCTGCTTAAACCACGGGGCGAAAGGACCCCAATATACATTGGAGAGTAGGTGCCAGTCTAGAAATGGTGGCTAAGATGACGTATCTCTGTTCCTGCTGCCAGGAATTAAACCCTCATTATTTGGTCATAGTCACTGTACTGAGATATCAGAGTCATAAAAACATAATCGAGTAACTGCTCTCATTGGCACAAATTTCGCAAACCAAGGAAATATAACTACACTGGTTCCATGAGCATAACATTTATAAAACAAAATTACATCTTTCTTACTTGGCTACAATTAGCTTACTAACTTATTTATGGTTTATATTCAGTTCTTCTGGGATGTGTAGTACCCTACATTTAAAGGAGTTGAAGTGCCTTCACTTCCAGGATCAAATAGTTCACTCTGAAGCTGAAGGCACTACATTCCTTTGCTACATCAGGAAATACCCTACCACATGGCACCACTTCCCAGAAGATTTCAATCTTCAGCAATGCTGCTGTAAGAAACTTAAACCTCACATATCAGTCAAGATCACCATATAATTTAAATAACTCATTTCAATGATCTTATGATCCAGTTTGCATTCCTGAAGAGTGCCTATTGAAATTACTGTGTATGTCTGTGCATGGGTTTTCATGAAATTTGATGCTGAAAATTTTACAAACAACTATTAAGGCATTTAAATTTTTGTTTAGATCAAGCAATTTTAATGACCACTTAACAATATATCTGAATGCATTTCAGCACACATGAACATTTCCATCCTTTCTCCATGCATGTGCATTTTAAAGACATGATGAAATATAAGCACAAGCTAAGCACAAAATTTAAAATGTCTCAGAAATGTAATACAGCTGTTTGAACAATGGACCAGCTGCTTTAGCATGGGTCTCATGTATCAAGTATTTGTAAGATCTGTCCTGTCAAAGCTGAAATATTTCATGTGGACATATATACATACATATGGTACAGGAAAAGTTCACCCTAAAACAGGCCATGAAGGCCCAGAGGGAGAGTACAGGTGTAACTCTACTCTTTCATTAACCTCAGCGCTTGATGGGGGGTGGGTGGTCGATGCCACGCCCCGGCTGCTTTACCCCCAGTGAAAAAGAACTGGTACCCATCGTACAGGAAGCTTGATGGGGGCCCCAAGGACGGTCAAGACGGGTGCAGGAAACCTCACCCCCACTGGGATTCAATCCCCAGACTGTCCAGCCTGTAGTGAGTCACTATACTGACTACACTATCGGACACACATACATATGAAAGACAGTATATGCTATGAAGTTTTTCTTTACAAACACACCCAGAAATTATTATAACAGATGTAGAACCAGCATTTGTTATCTTTTCCTTAACTTATTTTTCACACAAGAAAAATTATTTACATTCATTACAGATCTGTCTCTTGCCCAGGTGTCTACGAACCCTCTTCAGCCAAAAAGTGGATGAATTACAGTAATGCAAGAACATCAAGAATGACAATATACAGGATCATATTAAAAACTTCACATGCTTTACAGTTATCCCCCACTGTATGCAACAGTGCCAATCCTACAAGTATTGTACAATTCTAGTTAAATTTTTTTATCTCTTTCACTTCACTTCCTGAATTATCACTGATAAATAGGAAATTCAATTAACTATAACAACATTCATTTCACCCAGTTGCAAATCCCAATGTTTTTGTTGTATACACATAATTTACTTACTCCTAGCACTCACTAAAGAAATGAGTAAAAAATGAACACGAACCAAAGTGATGTAAAATCTGTGTAATTAAAAATCACATCATTCAGGGGATGACCCCCATGCCACAGGTGATGGCATTCACTCAGACCTGACAGTCCATTGTTTTGAGTGGCGTTACACAGATAGGTACTTCAGAAGTGACAGGTAATATTACTGTGTAGGTAATTAAAGACAGCTTTTACAGGGGCACTCTGAGAACTCCAATGCCACAACTCATACAGTAGTTAAAGCATCAAAGAAGGAATAACAATCAAATTTTTAAAAAAATCAAAGTTTGTGTTATCAAAGAAAGATTGGCAATGAGTATTTGAAATACATCCAAAACAGTTACTACAATTCTTATATATCCCTGTAACTTTAAAATTTAACAGTACATAATGGTGAGATTATTAGTTAATTTCATGACATCTTAGGGAATTCCCCGTTAGGTTCACAGAAGGTTATAGGAAACACAACAATTGCATGCATACATACATACATACATATACAACTTAACCACCAATAGTGAAGCAAAACATTCTCTTTGGTATATAGCAGAACACACCATGTTTTCATTAAATTTGTACATATAAGTGGAATAAACCTATATTCAGTCAAATTACAGAGCCTGGCACTATCACAATACTGCAGGGAACAACTTATGGTTACAGTAGCACGTTGCTAGCCACAGAAAATGTAACTGTATCAATCAAATAAGTGGGCCAAATAAAAAAACACAAGAGTTCTGACTGTATGAGCACCATGTAGCAGTTTTTGTCTGTAGATTTCACAGCCTGTGTCTAATGTATAACTTCAGATTTTGGAGTTCAGGTCCAACACAAGACGCAACTATAGTCCAGAAGTTACACATACTGCAGCTGGTTAATTCAATACATGGCATTAGGCAATGTTAACACTCTTGGTGGTCAGCATCAGGAATACAGTCCTGTGACATGTAATGCCTTGTGGTTCAGTATAAGGGTACCAGCATTTCAGAGTACTGGAAGATGAAGGCAACAGGCTAATGAGAAATGATGACACCTGTCTACAGTGCTACATGGTATCACAATCTTGACTGTTTTCTTGTGTATGTTTTCCTTTCGTTTGCTTTTATTTTACCATTTCATATTTACACAGACAAAATCATGACCCCAAAAGTATACCACACTGACAATTCACTTAAATTTTTAGCATTTTCATCCATTTTAAATTACGAGGGGCGGCTGATAAGTAATGCACACAGTGAAATATCTAGAAAAAGAGACCATGTATTTAAACAAACGAAAGTAGGAAGTAAAGTACAATATTTTAGCTACAAATTGGCATACTTATTTTTCGACATAGTCGCCTTGTCGTTCAATACATTTTTCCCAACGTAAAACAAGTTTACGCATGCCATCAATGAAGAATTCGGGCATTCTTTGTTTTATCCACGGCGTCACAGCTTCTTTCACTTCATCATCTGAGGTGAAATGAGTCCCCTTGAGATCCCTCTTGAGGTGAGGAAAGAAATTGAAATCGCTTGGCGCCAAGTCAGGGCTGTAGGGCAGATGGGAGAGAACCTCAAACTTCAGCGTCAACATGCATGGCACCCATCGAGAACAGACTTTTGTGTAGCCAAGTAAACCAATGATACAGCCCACTCTTTCTTTAGACATTCCTAGCCTACCTGCTATCTGCTTTTGGGTGATACGGCGGTCATGCTTGATCAGTTCATCAACCTGTTTTTGATGCTTGTCATCTGTCACGGAAACCGGCCTTCCACTGCGAGGTTGGTCAACAATATTGGCACGACCTGGTTC